>Ga0080004_1121212_pt1 | contig 17688 bp, 14 predicted proteins | sample WasSprMetagenome_FD_69207 | JGI IMG/M metagenome (GOLD analysis project Ga0080004, IMG submission 69207) | Sulfidic aquatic microbial communities from Washburn Spring, Yellowstone National Park, USA - WS (SPADES assembly) (version 2) | ecosystem: Environmental > Aquatic > Thermal springs > Hot...
TACACCCCCTACCAGCCTGAGATTTCGCAGGGTATGCTTCAAGCTCTTTTCGAGTATCAAAGCATGATTTGTGAGTTAACAGCAATGGATGTTGCTAACTGCTCAATGTATGATTGGGCTTCAGCACTAGGTGAAGCAGCACGTATGGCTTCACGAGTAACTAGGAGGAGCAAAATACTAATTCCGAAAATCATCCATCCTGAACGTAAAGCAACTCTTCAAACATATACTGAGCCAGCCGGCATAGGCATAGAGGAGGTAAGCTACAACCCGGAAACTGGGCAGCTAAGCCTAAAAGATTTAGAGAGCAAAATATCCGATAATGTAGCTGCTGTTTACGTGGAGAATCCATCCTATCTAGGCTTTATTGAGGAAAACGTTGATGAAATAGGTGATTTAGCTCATAGACGTGGAGCCCTCTTCATAGTGGGTGTTGATCCTACATCCCTCGGGGTTTTTAAGCCTCCAGGCGAGTATGGTGCAGACATCGTTGTCGGTGAAGCTCAACCCCTCGGAAACCCAATGAACTTCGGCGGCCCCCTCCTAGGGATTTTTGCATGCCGTGATGACTTAAAGCTAATTAGGCAGATGCCGGGGCGAATCATAGGCTTAACGACAACTATCGATGGGGGTAGGCAGGGCTTCTGCATGGCCCTCCAAATAAGGGAGCAACACATAAGGAGGGAGAAGGCTACCTCAAACATATGCTCCAACGAGGCATTATGTGCTGTGGCTTCAGCTGTCTATATGGCTTTGCTTGGACCCCATGGCTTACGGGAGCTTGGCGAAGCAATAATGTATAAGGCAAACTATGCTATACGTCTACTTTCAAGAATAGACGGTTTAAAAACCCCTGTTTTTAAATCTATACACTTTAAGGAGTTCACTGTAAACTTTGACGGGGCTGGGTTAAGCGTTAGGAATGTTAATGAAAGGCTTCTCAGCATGGGGATTCATGGAGGTAAAGACGTCTCGAAAGAGTTTCCGGAGCTAGGTCAAACAGCCCTATACTGTGTAACTGAAATCCACTCTAAGGAAAGCATAGATCTGCTTGCAGAGTCCCTGGAGAAAATTGTTGGGGGGTGGAAGATTGTTTAGGCAGGCTCAATGGAGTGAGCCGATAATATTTAATCTTGGAAGAACTGGACGGGTAGGCTGCAGCTTGCCGAGGGTTGAGGATGAGGTTAAAAGAGCTGTTGGAGACTTAAACACATTAATCCCGGAGAAACTGCGGAGGGTGAATACGCCGGAGCTTCCTGAGCTTTCGGAGCCGGAGGTTATCCGCCATTTTATCCGGCTTTCCCAAATGAATTACGGCGTTGACTCCGGAATCTATCCTCTTGGAAGCTGCACGATGAAGTATAATCCGAAAATAAATGAGGCTCTAGCCAGCCTGCCGAAGCTAGCTATGCTTCATCCATATCAGGATGAAAGTACTGTTCAGGGCATATTAGAAATCCTCTACAGGCTTGAGCGTTGGCTAGCTGAAATAACTGGAACAGCTGAAGTCTGCCTACAGCCGGCAGCAGGTGCTCACGGGGAGTTTTTAGGTGCCTGCATAATAAGAGCATACCATAAACTAAACGGTGAAGCAGAGAAGCGGAGGGACATTATTATTCCTAACTCAGCCCATGGAACCAATCCGGCAAGCGCAGCTATGGCCGGATTCAACGTTGTCGTGATTCCATCAGATGAGGATGGATGTGTTGATTTAGAGGCTTTAAAGGCAGCAGCTTCCAGTAGGACTGCTGGCTTAATGTTAACAAACCCAAACACTCTAGGAGTATTTGAGAAAAACATCGAGGAAATAGCTAAAATAATCCATGAGGTAGGAGGGCTTTTATACTATGATGGAGCAAACCTAAACCCAATACTCTGTAAGGCTAGACCTGGCGACATGGGATTCGACATAGTCCACATAAACATTCATAAAACATTCAGCACACCCCACGGCGGTGGGGGACCAGGCGCTGGACCTGTAGGTGTAACGCAGGAGCTAGCTAAGTTCCTACCTGTTCCCCGAATCGTTTTCGACGGTAAGTATTACCGTCTAGATTATGATAAACCATACAGCATCGGTAAAATCAGATGCTTCTACGGAAACATCGCTGTTCTACTTAGGGCTTACGCATATATTTTAATCCTTGGACAGGAGGGCTTAAGGGAAGCTGCTGAAGTCTCAGTTCTAAACGCAAACTACGTTATGCGGAAGCTCAGGGAAATTGAGGGCTTAACACTACCGTACGGTGGGAAGCCTAGAAAGCATGAATGTGTCTTCAGCTCTAAACCGTTAAAGGATAAGACAGGTGTTTCAGCATTAAACATTGCGAAACGCCTACTAGACTATGGAATGCATTCACCAACAATATACTTCCCGCTAATCGTTGAGGAAGCCTTAATGATTGAGCCAACAGAAACTGTTGAGAAGGAGGAGTTAGACCGCTTCATAGAGGCTATACGTAAAATCTGTAAGGAAGCTCAGGAAAACCCGGAGAAGGTCCTAAAGGCTCCCTACAACACCGCTATTCAAAGACTCGATGAAGCTAAAGCCTCCCACCCGCAGACAATGATCTTAAGCTGGCGAATGTATAGGAAAAGGCAAAGCATCAAATAAACCCTATATTTTTATGAGGTATTCAGCTTGTTAAGCTGAAGGAAATACGAATCCACCGGCAAAGTCGCTGGGTTAGAGTGGAGTCGTGAGGTAAGCTTCAACCATAAGAATTGATGAATATAGTATAAAACCTAAACGGATACTGTTTTGCTGAGTCCAGCAACTAACATATGTATCCAAGCTGCCACGTCGGTTTTGCTTCAACATAATATTTATAAGGTTGGCTGTAACGTGTTTATGATGAGGGTTGTTATCCTTATAATTTTCACTGTTCTAATATTGGAGGCTACTCCTACATTTCAGTCCCTGTTTGAGGTTGATAATATATCTATTGTTTACAATGTGATTGATGGAGATACTTTCGATGCATCAATAGGTAGGGTTAGGCTAGCTGATATAAATGCTCCTGAAGTCGGTGAGCCCGGATACTATGATGCTAAATATGCCTTATCAAGCCTAGTTTTAAACAGGATGGTTTACCTAGATGTTGATGATAAATATGTTAAGGATAAGTATGGTAGATACGTATGTGTTGTCTATGTTAGGCATAATTCAACCCATCTCCTAAACGTAAACCTATTCCTAGCTGTTAATGGCTATGCATCCATTACCAACTATGATAATGAGTTCAATCCATATACGTGGAGGCTATTCATCTACTATCCTGAAGCAGTAACAGAAACCGTAACTGAAACAGGAAAATCAACAACACTTACAGTACTTCAGCCTACAACTATTACATTAACTGAAACCAATACATCAGCATTGAATCCACCATATATTCTAGTGGTAATCGTAGTGTTGGTTTTGATGCTGCTGGCGATTTTCATGTTTAGGGGTAGGAGGTAGCATTACCTTACGATGTTCCTATCTGAGTATATCCGGTTAGTTTCTTATGAACTTATATAACCTCACTGCTTCACATTTGTCTACGTAAATGTTTTGGGAGCCTTAGCGGTTAGCTTAGATATAGGATAGCTTAAGTAAAGCCGTAAGTGGAGAAGCTCATCCGCTACATCATAAATACAGCTTAGTATTATGAGGCTTAATAAATCGGAGTCTAAGGTTAAAGTAGGAGCCAATAAGTTTCCACAGTAAGTTTAAAAGTAGCGTTTAAGATATGGTCTTAATGAGTAGTAAGCTAGGTATTATGTATAGTGTTAATGATTTAGCTGGTTCAGGGATAGCTGAGGTATTAGCTGGTAGATTTAAGTTTAGGGAGGTGAAGGTTAGAGGAGCTGTTAATGCTTTATCCTATAGCTCAAACCGTTTCGATGTTTTTCTAGCAGGTTTTAAGGAGGAAACCTTCAACTTCGAATTTCTCGATGATGTTGTTGATGTTGACTTCTACATCATACTTTCAAAACATAGAAGTGAAGCAGGAATTAAATCGTTTACAGTTCATTCAACAGGTAATCCGTGGAGGAAGGCTGATGTCGGCGGTAAGCCTTTAGAGCTTTCGGTAGCAAATCCCCAAGCCGCTAAAACACTCCTCCTAAACCTATTTAGGTTTAGAGGTGAGTGGGGGTTGGATGGGTTTGATGTAACTTACGAGGTTACGCATCACGGCCCAACATCACCTATAAAACCATTAACATTTATTGAGATTGGAAGCTGTGAGCATGAGTGGAGTCTTAGGGAAGCTAGGGAGGTTGTTGCGGAATCCGTTCTAGATCTTGTTGAGAATGGATTGTTAAGCAGCTACCTACCAGTTGTAGGCTTCGGCGGAAACCATTATGCAAGTAGATTCAGTGAGAGAGCGTTGAAAACTGAGGAGGCCTACGGACATATGATAGCGAAATACGTAATAGATAAACTTACAGTTGATGAGCTGAACCAAGTAGTTATGAAAGCTATAACTAAAAACGCGCAGAAAATATTAAGGGTGGTTGTGGAGAAGAAGCTTAAAAGCCTATACAGGAAAACGATAAGAGATATAGCTTCACAGCTTAACATTAACTACCTGGAAACATAGCAATCACTAGTAGCTTAAGATTCTAAAACCGGTAAGATCAACTAATAATGATGCATCAACCTAATTTAATCTAACAAATCCGTATCCTCATAATCTCCCACTGTTGCTGGGTTTCGCTGCCTAAGATGTTAATAATCAGCTCATAGTAATACTTTTTATTACCTAGCTGTCAACAATACGATTATTGGAATCTAGGTTCTAAAGCTCAAAACAATATTCGCAGTTACATAGTACATGATACTGTAACATGTAAACATGAACTTATTTCGTAAAGCTTATATTTGATAGACTGGAATTGTATTGGTGAAGCTTGTTGGCTGGAAACATCGATGTTTCCCTAGCATCTGCTGAGGAGGTTCTCAGCTATGCTAAGGAGGATTTTGAAAAAGCTCTTAAAACCAATAGTATAATGCTCTATAGGAATGCTGTGGATAAAGCTTTCCTATCAATGATTATTGCCGTAAACTTCTACATTAACCGTAGATTAGGAGTTACAGCCCTAAATCCCATAGTGAACGTAGATTCCTACTAAGAAAGCTTGAGCGGGAGGATCTTAGAGCTAAGTACAGCGATGTAATGAAGACACTTCATGATGAAGCCTTCTGTGAAGGAGTTTACAATCCGGAAGAAGCTAAATACGCAATCAACCTCATTGAGGAAATGTTGAAGGAATTTAAAAACTAACATAGCGTTTTAAGACTACAAACAGCGTCAATATGGCTTAAGAAGAAATCAAATTCATAATAAAACAGTAATTCATCATTAACAAATATCTGGGAAGAATGAAGTAAGTTCTGGATAAATACCTAGACCAATCATATAGCGAATCTCAGAATTTACTTGAAATTTATAGGTACTTATGAAGTTTTAAAGCTGAGGTTTAATGGGCTTTAGCTAGGAGGTTTAGGAGGGAATCATGGAGATTATGGTTATGAGGAGGAGGCTATGAAGACAGCTCTTGAAGAAATGGTTAAGCGTTTTGCTACTTCCGGCGGTGTTGACTGGGGAGTTTAATGGGATGTATTCAGCCCAAGTCTACATCTGTTGAGTACAGCATACAATGTGGGAGGCTATTAAATACTGCTTATAGATACTAACGTCTTTATTGAGCTTTTCCCTAGACAGGAAGGGATGGGAAGCATGAAAGGCTTCTGGGGAAGGATTTCTCGGGAATCTTCCGAATTTATTAAGGATGTGTTGAACAATCTTCCTGTATTAGCTTAGGTTGGTTTGGAGCTGTAAGAGTTAAGTAGTGGTTGAGTATGCTTGGGTGGCTTATTGCGGGAGTTTATCTACTTGATTCTTTATTTTTGCAGCTAGTGTTTTCCCAATTAGTGGAACTGAGGATAGCTGCTCGATTGTTGCCTTCTTCAAGTCGTTGATTGTTTTAAATCCTGAGTTGTAGAGCATTCTAGCTCTAACCCTCCCTATACCTTCAAGGGAGACAAGCTCTAGAAGCTCCTCCCTCACGCCGTTTTTCACTCTTTTATTTATTGATTGAAGCCTGCCGGCTATTTCTCTTTTACCGATTACTTTAGCTATTTCAGCTATTGAGTATGTAAGCCAGTCAGCTGTTTCTACGTATACGTATAGGTCTCCAGGCCATATACCGTATTCCTCACATATCTTCTCCTCGCCCTCCTCATTTATCCAGCTGTTAAGCATCATCGCTGTCTTCAACTCAGCTAGCAGCATATCGTAGTCGTATAGGTTAACATCTATGAGAAGCTCATCCTCAACATCGTCTAGAATCGCTGAATACTTCTCCTCCTCCCTTCTTCCAAGATATGTTTTAGGCATATCTGGAGTACTGCATACTAGATGCAGTATTGGTATTGGATTAATTTTCTCAGCTTTCTCCAGCCCCCTCCTAATTATTATTGCTGATTTAGGATCTATATATAGCTGTGAAACCCTTCTACCCAGTACTGTTGCTTTAAGCTTTCCGCTTGCTGTTATAAGCTGGTTATCTTCAAGAAACTCCAGAACCCCTTCAACCCTATCCTTTATGCTGTATGTTCCATACTGTGTTCCGAAGAACGTTTTCTCCATGAAGTCCATTAATTCATCCCTGCTTTCAGTAAATTCTGAAGCTATAAGTGAGAGTATATGTGTTCTTAAAGCTCTCTCACTTGCAAGCTTAGATGTAAGCCTTTCAGGTTTTCCTAAAACGTATTTAGACATTAAAGTGTTGAAGCTGGATTTGCTTCCAGCAATAATTACTGTTTCACCTATTGAGTCGTATTTAGGTCTACCAGCTCTTCCAGCCATCTGCTTATACTCCAATACAGGTATCTGAACATTTCCAATCCCAACCTCATATCTACTGATTGAATCTATAACTACTCTTCTCGCAGGTAGATTTACACCGGCAGCTAGGGTTGGTGTTGCACATACTATTTTTAGAGTTCTGGATCTGAAGGTGTCTTCAACAATCCTCCTATGTGGAGGAGCTAGTCCAGCATGGTGGAAAGCCACCCCACTCCTAACGCATTCAGATAGTATTGTGTTTATTCCAGTTATAGGCTCTAGGGTAAGGATCTTCTTAGATATTCCTCTAAGATCTTCAGCCTCCTCTCCGGATAGGTATTTGGAGGTATGGATTGAGAGCTTTCTAGCAAGACTTACAGCCTGAGCTCTACTACTTGTAAATATTAGTGCCTGTCCTCCACCAGCTACAGTATCTAAAGCTACATTCATTGTTGGGCTTGATGTTAGGTATGGAACTTCAACGATTACCCCATCGTTAAACTCAACAACCCCCCTATAATACACCCCCTCCCTAAGCTTAACAGGTCTCCAATCACTTACAATAAGCCTCGCGTTTCTAAGCCATTTAGCAATCTCCTCAGCATTGCTTACAGTTGCGCTTAAAGCCAGTACTTGAGCATTAGGGTTTAGGGATATTAGCTTTGTAAGCAGTATCTCAAGTATTGGTCCTCTCTCACCATCGTTAATTAGATGAACCTCATCAGCAACTATAATTGACAGCTCCCTAATCCATCTAGGCATATGTCTAGTTAGGGAGTCTGTTTTTTCATATGTTGAAACTATAATATCGTATTTTTCAAGCCACTCATTAGCACTATCATAATCCCCGGTCGTAATAGCTACTTTAAGCCCCAGCTCACTATACTTCAACAAGTCATTAAACTTCTCGCTTGCAAGCGCGCGTAGAGGGGTGAAGTATAGGGCTTTACCCCCATGCTTAAGCAGCCTACTAGCTATTGCAAGCTCAGCAATTAATGTTTTACCTGCGGCTGTAGGTATAGCTATAACTGCATCAAAGCCGTCCAGTACGCCGGCCCTAACTGCATCTACTTGTGGAGGGTATAGATCAACATATCCATACCTAGCTAATAACTCCTTAACTCCCTCATCAATATTTAAATCACTAATCCTCACTACCTAAAGAAAGCTGTAAGGCTATTTAAGCCTTTAGCAGAACATAGCGGACATATTGAAGCGCTAAGCCCACAAGCACCTGCAGAGCTAGTTGTTCATGCAGAACATAGCGGACATATTGAAGCTAGTTAGGGACGTTATACGTTAATGAACAGTAATGAGGTGTAAATCTACTTCTAGCCCTAGAGGTCATAGTGTTAGCGACTTCAGCTCTTTCTGCTGTTCATGGATGTAGGCTATAGCTCTTATTGCTGCTATAGCTCCCTGCCCTACAGCTACTGCTACCTGCATACCTCCACATGTACAGTCTCCTGCTGCATATACTCCTTCAATATTTGTCGCCATGTATTTATCTACTTTAATGCATCCCCTCTCATCAACTTCAACCCCGCTCCTGGAAATTATATCTGTGAAGGGTATGCTTCCAGTTGATATGAATACACCGTCAACTTTGAGAATCTCCTCAACACCATTCCTAACAATCCTCAACCCCTCAACCCTATTTACTCCCTCAATAGATTTGACTTTTACGTTTAGAACTTCAACATTACTTGGAATATTCCCAATATTCTCCATCGGCTTTAACGGTATAAAGTAGACTTTGGATGCTAGCCTGCTGAGAATTGGTAAATCCTCAGAAACCTCATCACCAATTAAAGCTACGGTTTTACCCTTGTAGAGTGGGCCGTCGCATAGGGTACAGTAAGATACGCCTAAGCCTAGAAGCCTATCCTCACCCTCAATGCTTATCCTACGTCTCCCCAATCCCACAGCTACTATAACTGCGGTGGCTGTTATGCTTTCAGTTCTGGTTATTACCGTCTTTACTGGGCTTAGGAGATCAACAGCTACCACGTCACCCCTCCTTATATTAGCTCCAGCTCTTAATGCTTGGCTCCTCATCCTACTTAAAAGCTCAGAGCCTAAAATACCGTCTGGGAATCCTGGGTAATTGTATATTTTACCTGCTAGCTGCAGTCTTGGAGGCGGTGACCCCTCAATAATTAGTGTTTTTAAATTCATGCTTGCACAATACATTCCAGCTGTTAATCCAGCAGGTCCAGCACCGATAACTACAACGTCGTAGAGGGGTTTCTCAGCTAGGAATACCGACACTACTACCCCCTCCTACTAAGCTCAGAAGCTCTTAAAACATTTCTTAGGAAAACATCGGCTGAAACAGCTCCCTCAAACTCAACAACATCGTTCACAACGGTTTTAGGAACTGCATAGACGCCGTAACGTCTAGCCAGCTCAGGAAACTCAGATACTTCAACAACGTCGGCTGTTACGTTCCTGTTTAATACTGCGAGGCTGTGGGCTAGCTTAGCTATGGATGGACAGTATGGACATGTTGGAGTTACAAATACCTGGATATGTATAGGCGTACTTATGCTTTTAGCTAGGCTAACTATGTTTGGAGGTAGCTTAACCATGCCTGTAGATGCTGTAATGATGCTGTCGATAAGTACCCCAAACTCATATCCTACGGGTAGACCGAAGTATCTAATGTTAAACTCCTCCACACCATGTATAACTATAGCTGGATGCTTATCAATTCTAAATCTACGTGCTTGGGGATGATCAGCATCGCATGTACATTTCTCAACAGATATAAGCGGCGATAAACTACTAACAATATTAACAACGTCCTCAGCCTCATTACAGTAGAGGCAGTGCATAGTTGTTGTGAATAGGTATATTTTAACAGGGGATTTTAAGCTCTTAAACATCTCAGATACACGTCTACGAGTAGCTTCATCAACCTCAACAACCATAACGATCAAAATATTATGTGAAGCATATATTTCTACTTTTCGCTTAGGAGGATGTGGCAGCTTGAGGTTAAGTACAGTATGTTAAGTTGCAACTGAGCTAGCATATTAATCAACCATTCTTTAAGCGAAACGTTTAAAACTTTCCTTCACAGGATTCAGTGATGAATGTAAAAATGGTTGATGTAACTGGTAAGGATGTAGTGTTTAGGGAGGCTGTTGCTGAGGGTAGGATAAAGCTTAGAAGGGAGACTATAAGCTTAGTGAGGAGTGGGGGGATTGAGAAGGGGGATGTTTTCTCGATAGCGAAGGTAGCGGCAATAATGGCCGTTAAGAAAACATCTGAGATAATTCCCCTCACCCATCCAATACCTATAACACATGTAGACGTCGATATGGAGGCTGGTGAGGATAACATATATGTAAGGGTAACTGTTAGAACAAATGCTCAGACAGGTGTTGAGATGGAGGCATTAACAGGTGTTGCAGCCTCCCTATTAACTGTATGGGATCTTGTTAAGAAGTATGAGAAGAACGATGCTGGCCAATACCCAACCACAGAGATAAGCAGTATCAAAGTCGTAAGCAAGGTTAAGGCTTAAACTATTCAGCCATATTGCTGAACGGCCCGGCATGAAGCAGCGGATTAAGCTGATTGCTTGTTGAGCGTACTGCATCATACATGTGGCTCCACTTTAAGCTACCATGTATCCGGATCAATTCATATTAATGGTTAGCTGACTGAAACCACTTATCAAGCCCTACCTGTCTCTCCATCCTTAATGCTTCTTCAACCCTATCTATAGCTTTCTCAACCCGCTCCCTTGAGAAGTCATGTTCCTCAACAAGTATCTCCAACACCTTACCCCTATCGATCGGTCTCCACCTCACCACGTAGTCCATGCTTACCGTAGGCTTCAGGAATATTTCCCTAATTGACTGGAATGAGGGTATTTGAACTTCAGGCAGATGTTTCAACACATTCTCTAGGCTACCGTGCTTCTTAATTAGGATGTATGCACGTTTAGGACCTATCCCCTTCACCCCATCAGGGTTATAGTCTGTACCTATCAGTATAGCTAAATCTATCAGCTGCTCTCTTGTTAATTCAAGAGTTCTCAACACTTCGCTAAGTAAAACAAGTTCAGGCACTACCTCAACGTATTTTTCAGATCTTGGAAGCCTACGTCTACCACTTATCGTCAAGTTCCTTACTAGTTTAGGTGCTCCATAGAGAAGTGAGTCGTAGTCTTGGCTTGCAGAAGCCCAAACATCCCCCTTTATGGCTAGATAGGCTGCTTGAGCCTCCCCTTCTGATGGGGCTTGAATCCATGGAACACCCATAGCGTCAAGAAGTTTCTTAACTTCATCAACCATCTCCTCCCTCAATCTAGCTGACTGGGAGGCATAGGTTCTAGCTGCTTTAAGATCTCCTCTCTGCAGAGCCTCCTCATACTTCTTAACAGCCTCCTCTCTTAAAGCTCTTCTTCTAGCAACCTCCATCTCCTTTATCTCAGGAGGCTTCCCGTCAAAAACATATACTGGCTTAACCCCCATCTCCAGTAGGTTAATTGTCCTATAGAAAACACCGCTAAGATGGCTTGTTACTCTGCCATGAGAATCCATTAAAGGCGTTCCATCAGGCTGCCTAATAACAGTTAGGAATTGATAGAGAGCATTATAGCCATCAACCGCAATACTCTTACCCCTAAGCTCCTCTAAAGTTAAAGCCCTCCTTACTATAAGATCCCCGAAATCAACACCCAAACTCCCACCTAAATAACTATGTATTTACAGATATAAACTTAGTGCTGGACATAAGGAGTGCGGCAGCTTAGGAATAGATACATATGCTAGCCAGATCCAGCATAAATGATCTATAAGTAAGCTGCTATCTACATTATTGGTAATGTTTCTATAATTCATTAATCTAACTTAGCAACTACTTTTAAAGATCATGTATGGTCCACCCCACTCTTCCTAACAACATATTAGCTTACTAGATGTGGTCTTACAGCTGGATGCAGCCACTCAACATATACTATATCACTTAACATAAATCTAGAGGAAGCCCCGGAAGAGATTGGGAAGCTATTAAGATACGGGAAATTTAATGTCTTTATCTTGAATCAGGAATTCCGGAAGCTATGTGGATTACCTTAAGAGTTTCTTCTAAGTCAAAGCTTAGCCGCGTTAAACTTGGACTATTAGGAATAGCCTATCCAGCTAGAGCCTCCAATATCAGCAGCTCTCCAGATTCTTCTTTAATCCTCCCAGTTTTCCTATACTAAGTTAATTAGCTTATTTAGCATGCCTCCATGTATAGTATAGTCTTTGAACTACAGTAATTTGTGAAAATATTGTTATTACTATTACAGCTATTTTTAATGCTTGACTGTAGAATAGTGAGGCTAGTGTTCCAATAATTACTGTAATCAATCTTTCCTGTCTTTCAAACAATCCTACAGCACAACTTCTTAATCCACCACTAGATTCAGCTCTAGCTCTCGTATAGCTTACCATTACTGAGCTGAATACAGCTAGCGTAACGTAGAGCCACTCAACATATCCCCCAACAGCGATTCCGATCATTACCATAAACTCAACATATCTATCCAATACAGCATCCAGAACTGAGCCGAATCTTGTTTCAAGACTTATAGTTCTTGCAAGAGCTCCATCCAGAGCATCCATAAACCCGGAAGCAACAATCATAGCTAAAGCCGGTAGCAGCTGAGCTGTAGCGTAGAAGTAGAAAGCTGCAAAGCCAAGCATAAACCCTACAACGGTGATGTGGTTCGGCCTCAATCCTAAATAAGCTACTCCAAGAGCAATAGGTTTAAGCAGCTTACCATCAATAAGCCTCCTTAACCTACTAAACACCATAACCATCAACACATAAAGCCTAAGCTCCACTAAAACTTAACATACACTCTTTTAAGACTTTACTTTCCTAATGCGCGCAGGTAGAGGATGTTATCAGTATGTCTGCAGCTGCCTTCGCTAACTTCATGCAACTATACCCATGCTAAGCATGTTAGCTAGACTATTTAAATCGCAGAGGCTGAATGTTGAGCTTTCAAATTTGAAGATAGGGGTTAATGAGGTAAACAATACTGCAACATATATTATTAAAGGTGCAGCAATAAACAGGAAGGATTACTAGGAGATAAAGGTGGCAAGTGAAAAACAGAAAATAGCCTTATCAGCACAAACTGGGAGCACCCTTGTATTTACGTTTGTAATGATGGCTACAAGCGAAACCAGAATGATCATAACCTCAACCAATACATCGACAATAGCACCAAGCCTTCAGCTGACCGTAGTATTTCGCATAACTTTTTTCTACAGTTTTTCTTGAGTATATGCTATGGTTGATCTGCTTAAGACTTTGATGATGGAGAGGATTACAAATTCAACATAATTCCGCAGAGGTTTAGATATTCCATTATTTAGATTTGGTAGAAGCTTGTTTATTTTATAGATAATAATGTCAAGATTGGGGTCTTTATTCCATTTTCTGTTAACATGTACTTGATGTTAACTATTGATGCTACTATGCTTAATAGAGTTTAAACTATTTAAGCTTCAGCAGCCTCCTAATCTCTACAGCTACTTTTCAATTGTTAAATCATTCCTATACATTAATGCTTTAACTAAGTACTCTCTAATTTTTGACAGCTCTACTTCTCCCCTGGAGTATAGAGAGTTCTCGATGAGGGTTAGGGCTTCACTAAGTAGATTGTAGATTTCAGCTTTTAATTTCCCCCTATTTTTCTCCAGGTATTCTCTTAGGGTTTCGCTTGAGCTATGCTTAACCCCTGCTAATTCTTCAACTAGCTGAATATATGATTGAACGATTTCAGGTAGGGTGTTTAAACGATACTTTTCCTTATCCTCCTCAACCGTAATAGGTTTACTACGTGTAAATCTGTAGAGGTAAACTGTACGTCCCCCACCTCCACCCTTAAACTTTTCAGATAGCTTAACCTTCTTAACCGGTGTCCAGCCTGGAATCTCGTAGGTTAACGTTACTACTCTAGCTCCATCCTTAAGCATTTCCTCAAGCCTAGGCTTTAAAATACTGTTTGCCCTACTGTTTAGGAATATGTAGATAACATCTGCCTGGCTAATATAGCTGTACTTAAACAAGTCCCCATAAGTTACGTATACCCTACCGTTAAGCCCCTCCTCAGCAACCCTCCTCCTAGACTCCTCAACTAAATCTCTTCTAACCTCAACACCGATAGCTATAGCCCCCCTCCTAGCAGCAGCAATAAGAACCCTACCGTCACCAGACCCTAAATCACAAAACACCTCACCACTCTTAAGCTCAGCTAGATCAAGTATGGATTCAACAGCATCAATAGGTGTTCCAAGATAAGGAACAACATACTCAGGCTTATTTACCGGTATCTCATCAGGTGGAGGCGTAAACATCTCCCTACCAATAGCTAAACTACAAATACACTAATAAACATTATGCTTAGCTAGCTTCAACCCTTAATATTTACGTTGAAGCCCGACAAGAAAGCCTACGGTTTTAACCGTGAGATGAATTGCAAGCAGCGCACGATGCCCTATTTACGAGTGATGGATTAACATTATGAAGGGGTTCCGGGCTAAGTATGGATTCATATCATTCCATCCTGCTTAACCCTCCTCCTCGATCAGCTCATCGAGGGCTTTTGGCGGAAACCAACCTCGCCACATCTGAAGGCCTCCTCTCTCAACCTCCTCCCATAGGCTACATGTAGCCAGATCAGAGGGGCGAGAAAGCTAAAGCCAACTATACTTAAACCTATCTGAAACTGCTAGCGGGGCAAATCCTTAATCCTAGGAAAGTGTTAGCTTTATATATTTGAGATACAATTCCTCCATAGTAGAGATGTCTACCTGTAAACAGCTTCTGGAGGAGATTAGGAGGGATGAGGAGCTTAGAAGAGCCTTAGCTGAAGAGCTTCTACCTGAAGCCTTAAGACATAGGAAGCTGAGGAGAACGATGCTTCTAGCATTATCAAGGGAGATAGCTACAAAGGAGGATGTGGAGAGCTTAAGAAAAGCTACAAGAGAGAATATTGAGAGTTTAAGGAAAGCTACCAAGGAAGATATAGAAGGCTTAAGAAAAGCCACTAAGGAGGATATAGAAGGCTTAAGGAAGGCTACTAAGGAGGATATCGAAAGTTTGAGGAAAGCTACAAGAGAGGATATTGAGAGTTTAAGAAGAGCTACTAAGGAGGATATTGAGAAGCTTAAAGAAGATATGGAGAAGCTTAAGGCTGAGTTAAAATCCTATATAGATGAGAAGGTAAACAGTATAAATATGAGGGTAAGCGACCTATACGGTGTTGTTAAAGCATCCCTGGTTGCAATAGTAGTTACATTAGCCTCAACAATACTTGTACCGTTAATATTAAGAGTATTCCTTTAACGTCTTCAAAAGCTTGCTTAAATAAGGTTTAGTCTTCATAACATTCTTCGGTAAGCTATAAACATCTTAAGTCTTCCGCAATATTTAAATCGTATGGATGCAAACAAGCTAATAACGGAGTAGAAGCTTTAGATTTCGCTGGGAGGTTTAGCTATAAATATGTAGACTTCATTAGAGGACTTCAGCACATAGTCTAGTAATTCTTAATCCGCCATGACGTTAAGGATAGTGTGTATTGTTGAGGTTGAAACATCCATAAGCTTAAATGAATACCCATCCCAGCAGCTTCAAGAACATGGCAACTTAACATATTGTATGCTTGTAGGCTGCTGTGCCGTTTTGAGAGAGGTATATCCAATAACTTATAAGCCCTCCAGATACTTTAAGCTTTAAATTTTATGAGTAGCTAATAATGGTTGGATATATCCTCAAGATACCGTCAAGTTAAGCTTTAGGCTTAATGAGTCTACTACATGTTAACTTGACAGTATCTATCCTCAAGATGGAAAGGTTTAAATATAGGTAGTATTACTGAGTTATGAGTTTGGTAATACTGTGGTTTGTATGGTAGGCCGAGCTTTAGTTGAAAAAGCGAAGGAGTTTCATGGACATATATGTCCATTTCTTGTTCTAGGTTTAAGAGCTTCTGAAATAGCTTTAGAAAAGTTGGGGTTAGCGAGGGCTGGTGAGAGGGAAACTATTGGTGAGGAGATTCTCGCCATAGTTGAATGTAACAACTGCTTTACTGACGGAGTACAGGTAGCTACCGGCTGCACCCTTGGAAATAACAGCCTAATCTACCTTGACACTGGGAAAAACGCTGTAACCATCGTTAGGAGAGGTGACTGGAGAGGTGCTAGAGTCTACTTTAACTCTGAAAAGCTTAGGGAAAAATACTTCGGGAAGGAGGCTATAAACCTCTTTGAAAAGGTCGTTATTAAAAGGGAGGAAACACCGGAGGATTATGAAAAGCTTAGCCGTTTATGGGCTGAGATAGGATACAGAATGATGAATATTCCTGAAGACGAATTTAAAATTGAGGAGTTGAAAGTAAAAGAGATTGAGAAAGCACCCATCTTTGAAAGTATTAAATGTGAAAGATGTGGGGAGCTCGCGATGAAAACTAGAATAGAATATGTTGAGGGTAAAGCTATTTGCTTAGGATGCCTAGGTAAGTCTAACGCCTTAATAGGGAGGGGTATTATGCTAGGCTTTGAATACCCACTTGTGAGAGAGGGGAAATGAGTAGTAGGGGCTTAACAAAAGCTCAAGCAGCTCTTCTAATTGCCGTAATCGCTGCAGCTATAGCCCTATCCTATCTTGCAGTGAAGCCCTACACTTCACCCGGGGGAAAGCTTGAAACCTATGTAGAGGATATTTTAGGCCGTAAAGTCCTCCTCCCAAAAATCAGCCGTGTAGTAGCTGTAGGGCCGGGAATGCTTAGGCTTGTATGCTACTTGAATGCTACAGATTTACTTGTAGGAGTTGAGGAGAGTGAGGTATCGTGGGGTTTCACCGGGAGAGACTACGCTATGGCATATGGTGAATTACTCCGAAAACTCCCAAAAATCGGTCCAGGCGGACCTGGAAAGCCTCCAGCTCCAGAACTAATACTGGCTGTGAAGCCAGACCTAATAATTATGTCCCGCACCTATGCTGACATGTATGATCCAGATAGGCTGCAATCCGAAACCAAATCAACAGTTGTTGTCCTAGACTATGGTCCTGCAGGCTCCCTGGATGTTGATGGGCTCGCTAATGCCCTCAGAATTCTCGGAGCAGCGTTAAACAGAAAGGAGAGAGCAGAAAGCCTCATCAGGTTTGTTGAAAGCCTACGCAATGACTTGAAAGCTAGAACAGAAAATATAGCTTCAAGACCTAAAGTCTATGTGGGTGCAATCTCATATAAAGGCGCACAGCCCTTCACAACAACCCAAGCATCCTTCCCACCACTTCAACTCCTACACACCCCTACAATAGCTGACAAATACTCTAATAGGACCGCTGAACGCCATAATGTAGTCTTCATGGATTTTGAAGCTATACTACAGGAGCAGCCGGAAATCATCTTCATAGATGAAGGCAACCTAAACATTGTTAAACAAGATTTTGATAAGGATCCGGGCAAATACTGTCGGCTAACAGCTTTTCAGAATGGGAAAATTTACGGAGTCCTACCATATAACTATTATCATACGAATATCGCTGTTACATTGGCGGATGCCTACTATATGGGTAAGGTGCTGTATCCCAACCGTTTTGGCGATGTTAATCCGGAGTTAAAGGCGGATGAGGTTTTCCAAGCTTTCCTTGGAAAGCCTCTGTACAAGCAGTATGAAGAGGCATATGGCGGATTCAAAAACTTGTCAGACATGTTTAAGCATGGATAAATTGCTAATCAAACATTCCAACTATAAAAAGCGTATAGTACTGGTCTGTCGCACAATCATAACCTTTTTCCTTTAACCATTTTCTCTCAGTACAGGCT
>Ga0080004_1118759_pt1 | contig 17676 bp, 11 predicted proteins | sample WasSprMetagenome_FD_69207 | JGI IMG/M metagenome (GOLD analysis project Ga0080004, IMG submission 69207) | Sulfidic aquatic microbial communities from Washburn Spring, Yellowstone National Park, USA - WS (SPADES assembly) (version 2) | ecosystem: Environmental > Aquatic > Thermal springs > Hot...
GATGAGCTTATTTCCATGGCGGAAGAAGGGGAGTTTTATCCCACCCAGAGTGGGTATGCCGCGGATGCGGTGAACCGAACCCTTCGCTCCCGGTTAGAAGCCCTGAAACTCACGGGGATGGTGGCAAGGAGTTCACTCGAGGCCTCGTCGTTTGCGGGGGTCTGGAAGGAAATCCGGGAGGGAGGGGCGATAGCGTTCGACCTTTCCGGGCTTTCGACCCCGGCAAGGATGGGGTTTGCCCAGGCTCTTTTGCGGTTCCTCTTTGCCCTTGTGGAGGAGGAAGAAAAGGTTCCGTTCGTGTTTTTCGAGGAAGCGCACCTTTATGTGACCCCGCAGGGGATCGATGCCCTGGTGACGAGGGCAAGACATACCGGGATCACGAGTTTCTTCATCACGAACACACCGGCAGCGCTTCCGGAAGGGGTTTTAAGGGCAGCGGATAACTTGTTCGTGTTCCGGTTGCCGCTCGAGGAGGACATAAAGTGGGTGGCGAAGTCCGGGACGATCGAGGAAAGCTCCTTGACCAGCCTGGTGAAAGCTCTTCCTCAACATGCCTGCCTAGCTCTGGGGGAAATCAGCGGTGGATACCCTATAATTCTTCTTCCCAATCCCCTGACCGGTTACAAGATTCGAGGAGAAACGAGGTATCACTTTAAATAATTCAAAGTAGAGCAGCCCCGCCTTCCCCTACGCATTAAATGCTATAACGTCAACCATCTTCAGACTTCACAACGAAGGCTAGAACAGCGCAGATCAATGGGAAGAAAACCTTACTCATAACGACATTTTAGCGAAAATCCGGGGTTAATCCCGTTGACCGTTAGCGTAGACCAACTAATCATTGGCGAAGCGTGCGGCCGCTCCGCTCGAAAAACAAGGGAATGTCGAGGGAGCAACCCGAGATAGTACGGCGCACATGCCCAGAAGTCAGCAGGAAAAGCCCAGGAGTAAGCGGCAGCTGGCTCTGAAATACCTCGGTTATATACTCGACTAGCCCACTTTGTGACGCCCCCTGCACTGCTGCCAAGGTGGTAAAACGTGATGAACCGTTAAGCAAACGTGATGAACCGTTGAGAAATGGAACCTAAATCGAACATACAGTGGCGGAAGAAGGGAGCCAACGGTGCTGTCGGTGGACCAAAGGGCGTAAATACTGGGGATAAGGGATAGCGGCGCACATCCACCTCCTCATCCACAGGGACTCCTCATTTCATACATTGTGGGTTCCCGTTCTACCTCTTTCGAGGTGGGACTACCCCGGAACGATCGATCCACGAGAGTATGTCTAGGGAACTCAGCGCGAAGATAATATAAGAAGTAGGCCGCACACACCCAGGACTCAGCGCGTGGGGCTGTAATACCTCAGTCACTTCCCGAACGTTATCGTTATTCTCTCCTGCTTAGCTCCCGTTGGGCAATCCCTCGCACTGCTACCAACGGATACAACGGTGGGAAATTGAGCATACATTGAAATGAAGCAGAAGATACCCGAAGGTCCTGGAGCTACTCCCCTCCCCCACAGAACTTACTAGTAAACGGTGCTACCGGACAACTCAAGGGGGTTAGGGTATGAGTACCGGGAACAAGTGAGGAAGAGCGGCGCACATCCACCCCCTTAATCTTCCAAACCCACCTCTTCATCAACAGGGACTCTTCATTTCATACATTGCGGGTTCCCGTTCTAGCTCTTTCGAAGTGGGGCTCCAACGATCAATCCACGGGGTGGGTGTGTTTGAGTAAGGGAAGTTTATGCATATCTTAGGGGATATTTCTGGATGACTCCGAGAAGTGCCGGTAAGAGAACAAGGATGTATAGATCCACCGCTGGCCCGGGAGCGTACATGGGCGAAGGCCTGCACTCCCCAACGACCCCCGGTGGTTTACTGCCATCACCGCGTTCTATGTATCCTGCCGTACAATAGCTTCCCTATGAAACTCGACCGTAGGATTTACACGGGCATCCTCGTGGCGAGAGAGCTCACGAAAAATCCGGAGAACCTTGCCTCTGTCAGGGAGATCGCTGAAAAGCTCGGCCTCCAGGAGATACCTGTGCGCCAAGCCCTCGTCCGGCTAAGGCGGGCCGGGATCCTCCAGGCGGAAAAGGGACGCCAAGGTGGGTACCGATTAACGAAACCCCCGGAAAAGATCTCGCTTCTTTCCGTGCTCCGGGCTTTGGCGGATGGTGATCCGGTTCTCGCCCTGTTTTCAGAACGGGGAAGGCGGGGGAAGCCCTATACCCCGGATAAGAAGGATCCCACAGCTGAGCTTTGGGAAAGATTGGAACGGGAATTCTGGAAATCGTTGGAGGAGAAAACCCTCGCCGATCTTTGTTAACCGAAGCTACTAAGGGGAAGGAATGCCTAACGAGAAAATCCGGGAGGTCCTCTTCTACCTTCAGGATGAATGGCCCATTCGGGTTGTCTAGTTGCATGAAAAGAAGCCCAAAGGCCAACCCTTTCAAGAACGCTGTTGCCGTTTTGCCGTTTTTACGTTATTGTGTTATTATTCCAACCCATGGCAAGGGTTTATGCGATAGGCAATCAAAAAGGCGGGGTAGGCAAAACCACAACATGTCTGTGTTTGGGAGAAGCCCTTACCCTTTATGGCAAGAGGGTGCTTTGCATTGATCTTGACCCTCAGGCTGCGTTAACAGTAGTGCTTGGTCTAAACCCTGATACAAATCATGCAACAATTTATGAAGTTATTATGGGTGCTGCAAGCATAGAAGAGATTATCTTAAAAACCAAAAATGATAACTTCGATCTTATCCCATCCCGCTTGGACCTTGCAGGGGCTGAGGCTGAGCTTTTGAGAATGGATGAATGGCAAACATCTTTGCAAAAAGCAATTGAAGAAATAAGGCCAAAATACGATTACATTTTGCTCGATTGTCCACCTTCCCTAGGTGTCTTAACAATTATTGCCCTTATTGCTGCTGATCGTGTTATTGTTCCTGTACAAGCAGAATTTTTGGCAATGGTTGGATTAAAACAGCTTAATATTCTTATTACTGAGGTGCGTAAAAGATATAACCCAAAACTTGAAACAAGAATTTTAAGAACAATGTATGACCGAAGAACACTTCACAACCGTGAAGTTGCAGAGGAGCTTGAGAGGCTTTTTGGGGAAAAGGTTTATAAAACAATCATCAACAGAACCATACGGTTTGCAGACGCTTCTTATAGTAGGGAATCAATCTTGAGCTTTGCGCCTAGCTCAGAGGCCGCAAAGGCTTACAAGCAGCTTGCTGAGGAGGTGATCGAGGATGAGGAGAAAGGAGGTTAAGGGATTAGACGCCTTCTTCTCAGCGCCGGCAGAGGAAGTTAAGACCGAAGAACGTAAAAACGTAAAAACTGAAAAGAGCGAAAACTTAGAAGCTGAAAAACTTTATAAAAGAAAAACTGAAAGGTTTAAAGACATAAAAACTGAAGAGCAAAAAGAAAGAGTAAACTACTATATCTCTTCTTCACTTATCGAAGCCCTGGATAGGGTACAAGTGGAGATAAGGAGCTTGACGAAAAAGAAGATCACGAAGTCCGATATTGTGGAGGCTGCACTTCAGCAAGCATTAAAGGAGTTCAGCGAGAAAAAGCAAGACAGCTTCTTAGTAAGGGTATTCAAGGAAGCGGGGATGGAATCGTGAAAACGTTTTTGTGGAAAACCATGTAGGCATGCGCACAAAAGGCCTGTGGATAACTACCGGGCACTTTGAGTCGAAAACTGTGGATAAACCCGGGAACTTTGAGTCGAGAGGTCGGGCACTTTGAGTCGAGAAGAAAGGGGGAAAATATGATTTGGAACTAAATTTCTAAGCGGACACAGGATTACAAATATAACGTTTGGAAATTAACGTTTGGATAGGAGAACGCGGTAAAATGTCTCGGGAAGACATGAGGAAGCCAGACTTCTGGGCACAAGAGGAGAAAGGCCTTTACGTCTACAAGATGGGGCTTGCTTTGGTTGAGACAAACCTCCTCAAATACCCATTTAATCTGCTCTTGAATAACAGGCTTGATGAGCTTCTCGAAGAAGCCGCTAAAAGAAAGAAGAGCCATATCGTTTGTGAAGTCCTAATGCCTGATGGGACAAAAAGGGTATGGATGGTGAACCCGAGCATTCAGTTTGGCTATCCAAGGCCTTTTGACAAGAAGGTCTTTATTACTGTTTTAAAACTTGTAAGCGATGAGGGGATACCACCGCCACCAATTTGGAGGCTCGGCTCTTTAAGGAGGATTTGTCAAACCATGAAAATCCAGGATTCAGGGAAGAATAAAAAGTTGGTAAAGGAATCTTTGCTTCGCATTAGCCAAACGAGCATCTATGCAGAGGTTTTTTATCTCAAAGATAAACAAGAGTATTGGAAAGAGAAACCTGATACTATTGGGGGAAGCTTTACGCTTTGGAGTGTTTATTGGAAAGGAGAAAGCTTACCTAATGGAGAATATGCTGACAGCATTTACTTACATTTTCACATTCCTTTTATTTGGAGTTTGCAAGCCTTTTATGTTTGCCCAATAGATTATGATTATTGGCTTAGCTTGCCACCACTTGCCCAAAGGATTTACGAACTTACTGGAAGAAAGATTTATGCTTTGGAAGATAGTGAATATATTTCCTATTCTTATCCAGAGCTTTGCCAACTCCTTCCAATAATGCCACAAAAATATCTTTCAGATGCTAAGCGCGTACTTGATAGAGCCCATAAAGTTTTGAAAGAGACAGGATGGTTTTCAAGAGTGCAATGGATAGGAACGAATAAAAGGACCTTATGTGAAGAGGCACCATGGAGGATCCTTTATTATCCTGGGGAGCGCGCTAAGCAAGAAATGGCCTTAGCAAGAAAAAGGATAGCAGAACTGCAACCCTCACTGAAATCAGGAATAGATGTTGAAGAGATCTTTTACGAGGATTTTGTAAAAGAGAACCTGATCCAAGAGATAGAGCGTATTACAGGCGATAGGCATAGCAGACCAACTTATTGGAAGATTGTGAAAGGTCTGCCGGAAGAGGTGATTTGGCGATTTTTGAGCGAGCTTAAGGCTGACTATTTGCATGGTCCTTTAAAAGTAAGAAAGTCATTAGCTGCAGTCTTTATGGATAAAGTGCGAAGATATTGCGAAGAGCATGAAATAGACATTGGGATTAAATTCGGCGAGCAAGCTTCATGAAAACTGCTGCCAGAAACATATTTTCCTGGTGCAAAACTCAAAGGCTTGACTACCACCGTGGCCCATAGGGTCAGAAACGGAGCACGGTTCACCGTAATCTGAGCCATCCCGCACCCCTGACCTATTGTAGTGCCCTGGACTTCTTCCTAGCTCGATCGCGGATCAGGAGAGTAAGCGGCCCGAGCTCCGAAGTTGCCAAGAATCGAGGTTATAGAAGGCAGCTCGGGTCCAGATCCACTCCCTCACCCGACAGGGAAGCACATCCTCCCAGGCCCACTCTGTCGGAGCCTGAGCGCAGGGAGAAAGGCTAGCCTGGATCTTTCCAGCCGTGAATCCTGGAAACGGTAAGCACCCGCATTGACTCAGCGTGGTATGCAGCCCTTGACCGCACTTGCCAAGACCTCCTTCAGCTTTCCTGGATCTCTGCACACCACAAAGGCCCACCGACCGAACTCGCCATGGTGGTTCACGGCCCGTACCCACCGTAGCGCTGCGGCCTCTTTCTGCCGGTCTTGCTCGGTCTCGAACCCTTTGACTTCAAGGATAATCTTTATCTCCTGTCCATTATCGCAGCGCCAGCGCACCAGGTAATCCGGCCGGTACTCATGTCGCACGCCTTGCCATTCGTAAGGGATGGTGAAATCGAGGCGATCGTTGCGGGCATAAGCGATCACTTCAGGTATTCGTTCGAGCTGATATGCTACGCTGTGCTCCCATTTCGGCGCGTCGAGCACGACGTGGCTGATGTGGCTTTTGGTTGTGCCCACGCACGGGCGCACAGTGTGGAAACTTACCTCAGAAGTGGACCCAGTAGGGTGAAAGCGCTCAATGACAGGCAGGATGGCTGGTTCGCCGGCCTCTGTGTCCGGCTCGATCGCTTCCGTCAGCCGCTCAATAATCCGCTGCTTGTACTTGAGGAGGGCAATCTCTTCCAGCGGCGTGTCCGGATCGACGACCACCACCCGCTCCTCCAGATACTGCCAGACAGCAGCAAGCACTTGAGGGAACAGGATGTGCCGTGCGCTCCACTCTTCCCGCTTCTCTGCGAGCCGCCGAGTAACCTCCGCCGCAATTTCGTACACCGTGGCTTGAAGGCGCTTCTCGCGATGGAAAGGATTGCGGTCGTGTACCACCTCGGGACCCGGACCCAGCCGATCGGGCCGCCCGATGCGGTAGCCAACTGTCGGCTTGACAATGACCTCGGTCGGTTCCTCTCCACCGACTTGTAAAAAGGGTACGTTCTTAAGGTTCAAGCGGATGCGGCTTCTCACGTCTACGATATAGCCTTCGACGCGAGGGAAGGTAATTTCCAAATGCTTGCGCTCAGGCAATGCTCGCACACGTGTGGAAACTTTCTGCACTTCCGTCCGGCTAAGGGGCTTCTTCTTGACAGGGATGACCTCAAAAGGCACGCCGTAGACATCCACGTACTCGGGTTCGGAAAAGTCGTCGTAGTTCATCCTGCGCAAACCGCGCCCCACCACTTGCTCGCACAGAAGCTGGGACGTAAAAGCCCTAAGGCCCAAAATCTGCGTTACATTCTGGGCATCCCAGCCTTCGTTGAGCATCCCCACTGAGACCACGCAGCGGATGTTTTTGCCCGGCGGATCACCTTCGCCTTCCCATTCGGTCTTGCCAATGGTGTCCACGATCTTGCGCAGGCGCTCTGCCGCCTCAGCTTTCGTCTCGCCCTCCAAGGCTGCCTCGGCTTCGGCGAGCAACTTGGTGTCTATGCGGAACGTCACCTCGCCATTTGGACCGTTTGCAAGTTCGGGCAACACATTCCCCTTGGCAATGTGTTCATGCACTAACTTCGCTAGGTCGGTATTGTCGCAAACAACAATCATCACGGGCGGCACAGGCGAGCCGACGCGCTGAAATTCCTCGAAGGTTTTCTTCCATTCGGAAGCCAGTGTCGCCAGTGCAGCTTCCGCTTCCCGAAGAACAGACTCGGGTTTGGCACGACGACGGGCAGTTTGACGCTCGGACGCGGGTAACTGCTGATTGATGTACTCCCACAAGCGGAAATATTTGGGAATGAGCGCACCCGTGTTGTCGTCCACGGGCACGCGCGGGATTTTCACGATACCCGATTCGATGGCATCCACCAATCCGAAGTCCGAAACGATCCACGGGAAGGGCTCACCTTCAGGGTAACCGCTGCCCTTGATGTAGAAGGGCGTGGCAGAAAAATCCGCGCAGAAGTTGATGCCGCGCACTGCATGAATTCTGTCGAGTCCACTGACCCAGATCGTTGCTTCCTCGCGCTCGGCGATCTCCTCCTCGGAGAGCTGCTCCCGTAACTCCTCAGGCAGGGGAGCAGGACGGTAGGCATGGTGCGCTTCGTCGTTGATGACCAGGATGTTTCGCTTGTTGCCCAGATCTTTGAGCACCCGGCGACAAAAGGCCGTATCGCTTTCCACACCGCGCTGCACGACGCTTCTTGAGCGACTGTCGTCCTTGGGTTGGAGGAGATGCCAGTTAGTGACCTCAAACTTGCCCTGCCGCAAACGTTCCATCATCCCGCACGGTACCAGGTCAAACTTCTCGTAGTAGTTGCCTGGCTTCCGGGGGAGGAGGACCTTGAGGCGCTCTAGGATGGTGAGGTTGGGGCATACGATTAGCACCGCATCGGAGAAGCGGCGGTCCCAAGGATCGGCCAGTTTGTTTAGCACCTGCCAGGCGATGACCATGCCCATGACGACGGTCTTGCCGGAACCCGTGGCCATCTTACAGGCGTATCGGGTAAGCCCGTTGTCTTTAGGAATCACGATGCCCTGCTTTTCTGCAGGAGAGGCTTCCACCAGCCAGATGATGGTTTCGGCGGCTTCCCGCTGGCAGAAGAAGAGCTTGCGCTCACGCTCGGGGTTGTTCCAGTGATTGAGCAACTGCCGTGTAATTGGCGTGACACCGGGATAGCCTCGTTCTCGCCACGCTTTGACCCGCTCCCGGATGGTGTTGACCAAATCCAGCGGGACGAACTCTTCCTCGAGCAAAGACATCTGCGGGCCGCGCGTCCGGGCTTTGAGGTAATAACCCGCTGGCCGACGCCCTTTCCTGAGCACTGGCTGGCCTTCTTCATACGCCCAGTAGCGCGTGGGCTCTTCAAAGGGCGAGTTGAGAATGGGGTTGTCAACGAGCATTTATGCCCTCCAGTGAAATTACCTTCACCACCTCGTTCCCCCGAAAGTCGATCACCTTCACGGCCACGCGCTTGTGCTCGCCGGGCTCGAAGGGGAACGAGACGGTGCCGCGCATCTGCTCGAACTTAGGGATGGTGGCTTTCAGTGCCCTCTGAAGTTTCTCCCAGGCGTCTGGATCGCCAGGGAAAAAGGCTTGCGAAATCTTGAAGGTCTTGCCGTCATAGTCGGTGTCCAAGAACCACGCGGCGACATCCTCGCCCCTCGTGCTGTGCACCTCGCCGGTCAGCGGATCGTAGATGTCCACGCCGCGCAGTTCCACACGGTACGTGCCGTCCTTTTGCTTTTCCACGCGCACATCCGGTTGACCGAAGACAGTGAAGATCTGACTTGCGCGCGTCGTCTTGAGGAGGTCACCCACGAGCACATCGGGGGCGATGTGGGCGAAATGGACCTGAAGCCCAGCCACCTGGGCTTTCTGGATGAGCGCTTGCGCTTCCGGGTCGAAGGCGAAGCCCGCAAAGATGAGCACCTGGTAGCCGTTCATCTTTGCGGTTGGGATTGCCTCCTGCACCTGGTGAGCGATCACTGGTCCGTGCTGGGGACCGAAGCTGATGGCGACGCGCAACACATTCCCATTCTGCCGGGCTTCCGCTTCGGCATGCAGGTAGCCCAGGCGGAGCGGGCGGATGTTCGCCAGCTCTAGCTTCTTACCACCGGGGAAGAGTACGCCGCCCTGCCGTTTGAGGAGGTTGATCATCGTGGTCAGATAGTCGCCGCCGCGGGCGCTCACGCAGGCCTGAGCCTCTTCCGCCTCAAATTGCGGGATGGTTGCCTGCGTGGGGTCCTCCACCGCCGGTACTGGGATCGCCTCTACGGTGAAGGGACCTGAGACCCGCACCACGCCTCGCACGACCTTGGGGCGGTCGTAGAGCACCTCCTGGGGAGCGTTGCGCTGGATACTCTTGTCGATTTCTTTGCGCTTCTGGCGCTTCAGCTCCCAGAAGCGGCGAAGAGCGTCTTTCGCCGCATCCGGCCAATCCTCCGGTGGGATCGGATCGGGCACCTCGCCCAGACTCTCCCAGCGGTGCCCGGTCAGCCGATAGACCGTCTCCAGGAGCGGTTCCGCCTCCTTCTCGGCGCCCAGCCTGCCAGACCGCTTGAGCTCAAGAAGGTGTCGGTACGCTTGCTTTGCTTCCTCAGGCCAGACGGGATGAGGGACTTCCCACGGCACTTCCCACTCCAGGAGCTCATTCACCTCCACGACCTGCCCGGTGGGCAGGGTCACCGTCTTGGTGTCGGGAGCCGAGAAATCCACAACCTGCCCGGCCCTGCCACCTTCTGAGACGGGGATTTTTATAGGCTTGCCTTTGAGCGCCCGGTTGAGTTCAGCCAGTGCTTGCTCGATCTGCGGCTGGTATTTGGCGGCGATGGCGTCAATCTCGGTGTTTTTTGCGATGGATTCCAGCGTGATGTGCGGCACGGTCTCGTAGATGAAGCCACCAGCCGGTCCGCTTTCGGGGTCTTTCAGCTCGTAGTAGTCGAACTTCGCCGTCATCAGCCGCTGGCGGGCGATAGCCAGCGCCACCCGGCTGGTATCGCAGGTGATCCAGCGCCGTCCCCATTTCTCGGCGCAGTAGGCCGTGGTGCCGGAGCCGCAGGTCGGGTCGAAGACCAGGTCGCCCGGGTCGGTGGTCATCAGGATGCAGCGCTCAATGACGCTAGTGGGCGTCTGAACCGCGAAAACTTTGGGGTCAGCCCTACTTTGGATACCACCGATGTCCGTCCAAACGTTGGTCAACGCGAACACAGGGAAGTCATCAAGATAGCGAATGTAACTTAATGTTCTACCGGTCAATGCAATCCGTTCAGCAGCTGCTAGTCTGTTCAAGCCGTCTAACGTTGTTTTCCAGTGGTTATTCGGTCCTGGGAAGAATGTTTCCCCGTATAAGTGGTACTCCACAGTCGTGTTTGCGCTGAATCCTTGAGACACGAGAGTGTCTAAACGAAGAACCCGTGACCTCTCCGGCAGTACGTGCTGTACACTAAGCCTTGTTCGGCTGCCATCTGTCAACTCGACGTATGTGTACTTCTCTCCCCCTTCCTCGCCAGGGACTTTAATCCTGTACAGTTGCCTGAACTTAACCTGCGACCTGTCCTTTGCGTACCAAAGCAAGAAATCGTAGGTACTTGGGAGCAGCCGGGTTCCAAAACCACCAGTCTTGGCAAATCCTACCACTGCCACAAAATTCTCCCTTCCAAACACCTCATCCAGCAGGCAGCGCACCAGGTGCAGGTTCTCGTCGTTGATCTGGACGAAGATGGAGCCGCTCTCGGTGAGCAGTTCCCGCGCCAGAAGCAGGCGGTCGCGCAGGTAGGTGAGGTAGGAGTGGATGCCAAGTTTCCAGGTATCGCGGTAGGCTTTGATCTGCTCGGGCTCGTGGGTGAGGTCTTCGTCCGTGTCCTTCACGTCGCGGCGGTCAATGCGCGGCTGAAAGTTAGAGGCGTATTTGATGCCGTAGGGTGGATCCATGTAGATCATCTGTACCTTGCCTGTCAAGTTCTCTTTCACTAGGAGCGAGTTCATTACAAGGAGCGAATCGCCCAGGATCAAGCGATTGACCCAACCGACTTCGTGACGGTAGAACTCGATCTGCTGGTCAGCAGGAAGAGGTGTTTCGCCGAAGAGCGCAAGCTGTGGCGGCTTGGGTCGGCGCACGGCGTCCAGGATGGCGCGTGTAGAGATGCGCTCGTGGATGTGGAGCGGCACTACCTCGACTTCGAACGAGGTGTGCTCAGCTTTGCCGGCCCAGACGAGCTGCGGGTCGAGATGCGGGTCGTAGGCATATTGTTTGGTCTGCCGCTCGCGGACTTCGTAGGTGGGCGCGATGCCGGCAGGAGGATTGTTCTTCCGTCGCGCCTCTGCATGCCGAAAGTCACGCACGCTATTCGGCTCCGTGTGGCGTGTTCTCTTTCTCCGCGGCATTTAGCCCCCTTTTATAAAAGACCTTGCTTACCAGCTTGCCAATAATGGGCTGGCGGGCGTTGTTCTTGAGAGGTGTATAACAAGCTTCGGGTGACGGCCAAAAGATGTTGACCACACTGCGACCGCCCTTTCGTGCCAGGGTGCGCCTCCTTGTGATCCGGCTGCTCCCGCTCGTCCTTTCTTCGGTCCATCTTCTCCTCGTACCAAAATTCTATAACGAAACAATAATGAAAGTCAAACATGTTCGGCACCCCCTCAGCAACATTTAAGTAGCCATTAGGATAGCTAGGCAAAGGGAACTTCTTTCCTTACCCCGCGACAAATGTCGCACTTCAAAAAGAAGGCAGAAGGGTATTTCCCCTTAATTTAAAGTCTCGTAGAAGACAAGAAAGCTCTTTCCTCTTGCCCGCGGATGGCTCGCCTTTATGGGCCTTAAGGTTGGTTACAATTGGGCCACAATTGTAATAATCAATGTTCCAACCCCTGCAGGTAGCCCAAAACCTTCTCTATTGCGACATATGTCGCGCTTAAAGGTGCGCCTTCACCCCCAAGGTTTTAGAAGCCGCGCGCGCTGAAACGACATCTTCTCATTTGCCTCGTGCGGATCGCATTTATCGGTCTTAGGGCTTCCTACAATTGGATGCAAATTGTAATCACTTGGCGTTCTAACCGTTTGGATGAGTTTAGAACTTTTTTCTTGTTAGGGAAAACCATCGCTCACGAGTTCAGTTCTCACTTAAGTGTGGAAAGGCCGAGCTGTTGAGCTTCGGATTAGGCAAGTGTGGCTGGTAAGACGGTGCCTAATAGGGGTGCCTGATGGTTTTTCTTCTCCAAAAGTTAAGTCCCTAATCTCTTACGGCCAACCAGTCCAAAAAGCATGCAGGTTTGTCGCCGTGTGTGATCATTTTCATGACTTCATCTCAAGCGCATGCAAGTTGAGAGTAAGCAACTAAGGGCAAGAGCCAGTAATAAGGCAAGTTTTGCAGCTTATAGGCTCTAAATTCTGAGCTTTTCCCTACGCACGAAGAATATCAAAATTACCACAAGCAATAGGCCATACATTACAGTACGCCACGCTTGTGAAATATTGAAAATTGTGAAAAATGAATCTAAAATTGTCAAAGCTAATACACTGCCAATTGATCCTGTGAATCCTCCTTCACCTCCGAAGAAATTAGTTCCGCCTAGGATAACTGCCATTATGCAAGGCAGAGTATAAATTTCGGCCATCTTAAACCCGCTTGGGATACTAAAGCGCCCTAAATAGAGCAAGCCGGCAAAACTGCTTAATACTCCTGACAAAGCATAGGCGACTATTCCAACCACCTTATTAGAAATCCCAGCCAAATGCGTCGCCGTCGGGTTACTGCCGGCGGCATAAAGCCAGCGGCCATATGTGGTTTTGTGCAAAATGACCGCAGACAAGATAATAATCCCCATCCATATCAAAAAAGCGACAGGGATCCCTGCGATTCTTCCTAGCGCCATAAAGGTCAATATCGGTGTAGATGTCCCTATTGACATCCCACGAGTTATGGCTTGTCCAACACCATAAAGTAACATTGAGGAACAAAAAGTCATTATTAGAGGAGGAATTCCTATTACCCGCACCCCAATGCCGTTTAACAAGCCTGAGATAAGGCCTACCGCTAAAATTATCAAAGTGGTTATCCCATGACTGTAACGCTGCAAAAGGAGCGCAGCTAAAACTATTGTCAGTGACGCATTAGCACCTGAGGAGAAATCCACATCTTCTTTCCCTGACAAGATCACAAATGTCTGCCCAACAGCCATGATTCCAAGGGGCGCTGCCAATGTCACAATGTGAGCTAAATGGGAGAGGGAAAAAAATCCCGGTGAAAAAGCTTGCCCAATTAATAAAAGAATTATTACAAGTCCAAAAGGTAATAAGATCTTTCCTTTAACCTGAAAAGTTTGTTTTAACTTATTCCATTCCAATTTCACGGCTTCTCCTTAGATACGCTATTCCAGCAATGAGAACTAGTAGTGCTGCACCATAGAATAAATCCAAATGGTAGTGAGCAACGCCGACCCAGGCTATCAAATTGCGGGTAAATTGAAGACCAATAGCTGCTAAGAAAGCTCCTAAGCCGTTACCCGTACCTCCTGCAAAAGTTGCCCCACCTATAAGAGCTGCCAAAACCGCAAGTACAGTTGAAAAGCCTCCCAAACGAGGATCCCCGGAGCCGATGATTCCTGTCATAATTAACCCCGCAATACCGACTAGGAAACCATTTAACACGAACGCATAAAATTTGATACGATTAACATCAATACCGAAACTAAATGTTGCTTTAGGTGAACTTCCGACCGCGTACGATTTGAGGGCAAGAGGACTTACGCTGAAGAGAAGCCAAAAGAGAGCAGCTATAACAATAAAAAGTACTGCTAGTGGAACGCCTAGAACTTTACCGATGGAAAACACTTCATTAAACCATAGTGGTACCTTGCCTCTAGGTTGACGCAAAATCACTAGAGCTAGACCGCTCCAGGCAAAGGAGGTTCCTGCCGTTACCAAAAACGAATTTAATCGACCAAAAGCTACGAGAAGACCATGTATAGCTCCTATTATCAACCCTGTAACAAGTGGTATAACCACAAACAAAAATTCATTAATATGATAATCAGTATAAGCAGAAATAGAAATTGCGTTTATTAAAACAAGGCTGCCAGTCAAGGACAAATCTACTTCGCCAGCAATCATAACCAGTGATTCTGCAAAGCCCAAGAAAGCGGTAGGAATAGCTAAGAGTAAGCTAGATGGTAACAATCGAACGAATCTGGGCATGAGAATACCACTTATAAGGGAAATAAGAACTAAAAATAGCAAACCAGGTAGTATTTGCAGCACTTGCTTTCGAACCCCACTCATTCGTTACCCCCTCTTAACGCTGCCGCCAATATGTTTTCCTTGGTCATTTCTTTCCCTCTGAATTCCCCAACAATTCTGCCCTCAAAGATAACAATTATACGAGATGCTATCGGAAGAAGTTCCTCGACATCGCTCGAGTAAAAGACAACTGCTGTATTCTTCGCCACTTCAGCTATAAGTTTATAAAATTGCGCTTTAGTCAGGGTATCGATTCCCTTAAGTGGGTCGTCAAGAAGCAATATTTTGGGATCTGCAGAGAGCGCACGTGCGAGAACGCATTTCTGCTGGTTTCCGCCGCTCAGATGGCGAAGTGGTTCGTCAACGGAACGACAAACGATGCCCAAGTTATTGACCATGGTTAACGCTAGTTGCTTTTCAGCCGCGGTGTTTGCTAAAGAAAAGCCAGACTTAAGGCCATTTAAAATCAATGAAATATTTTCCTTAATTGAACGATGTGGCAGTGTGGTCTCTGAGGATGTACCGGAAATGTATACTATACCATGACGTAAGGCCTGTAGCGGGGACTCTATATTTAATGGTTTACCATTTATCTCGATCCGCTTCCGACTGGGGATAAGACCATAAATGGCTTTTAGAAATTCTGACTGTCCATGTCCGACGAGACCAGCAACCCCCAAGATTTCCCCTCTTTGAATGGTCACGCTGATTTTGTGAATTTTTTTAGTTTCGACCTCAACAAAGAAATATGGGGGCTCCGAGCCGCACGATGAGGGGATTACTGTCCTTGTAACCCCCCATGCTATAGACGTACCGCCGGACATTATTTTGACGACATCGTCAAGGCTAACGTCGCGCAAATTGAATGTTCCCAATGCTTGGCCATCCCTCATGATTATAACTTCATCACAAATGTCAAATATCTCTCGAAGTCTATGGGAAACAAAGATAATTGTAGTTTGTGGCCTCATCTGGTTTAGTAGTCCGAACAATCTTTCAATATCTCTTTCGGTTAAGAAACTTGTTGGTTCATCTAAGAGGAGGAGAGAGGGTCTTGCCCCTAAGGCTTTTGCAATTTCCACTATTTGTTGTTCACGCCGCGAGAGGTAGCCAATTTTTGACAAGACGGGGGCCGGGAACTGTAAAGCGTCTAAGGCATCATAGAACTCTTGCATCAATGACGCGAAGTTTGTGTTGCGAAGGCTGGCTAGATGTTGTGCGATGAGTGTAAGGTTTTCTTTAACAGAAAGATTCTGGACTAAACTTAAATCCTGATGAGCAGCGCTTATACCATGTGCCCACGCTTGTTTAGGGGAGGTAATCGAGACTTCAAGATCGTCTCTAAAAAGTTTTCCACTGTCCAGTTTGACAAGTCCCGTTATAGCTTTGACAAAAGTGCTTTTGCCAGATCCATTTGGGCCGACAAGGCCATATATCTTATTGGATTTCAGCTCAAAAGAAAGGTTTCGTAAAGCCTCGACTTGTCCAAAGGCTTTTTTCCAATTGACTATTTTCCACGTAGCCATGAGGCTTAATTCTATAATACCTTACTGATACCGTCCATGCAAAGCTAATAAGGAATCGACGGCGGCCTTCTAGAAGTGTTCGGGCGCTTTATCCGGTTTGCCCCATCTCGTGTAGAGGATAGCTCGGGACACGTAAGCCTTTGTCCAGTACTTCATTGTGAAAGCGGGGATTATGGTTAGGTGCCTATCTGTGATGATCAAAACTATAAGCAGCATCAATTTCAACGTTGGTGGTGATGTACCCAAGCCATTAGTAGCTAGAAGGAGAAAGCAAAGTTTGGGGTCTTGAAGATGAGGCTTAACATCTCTATACCTAAAAGAGGCTTTCTTCGCATGTTGTGTTAGGTACTGAGGGTACTTCCGCCCTTATTCCATGTACTTTTGCACTTTGTGGTTCAACTACGAATTAGTAGGGCACCCCCCTTTTTATCAAAAAGCGTTGCTCCTCTTGACAGAAAGCTAATCGAGCGATAAACTCATTTTAACGGAGGTGATGGAGGATGAAACAGGGAAAGTGGTACATGCTCGTGGGGCTGCTTTTAGGTTTTGCATTAATTGCTTTGTCAGCCCCGAAGGATAAAGGCTTTATTGTTGGATTCAGTTTGGGAGCCTATGGCTGGCCTTGGAGAACACAACATGTTGAAGATTTTAAGTTACAAGCGGAGAAATACAAGGCCGCAGGAATTATCAAAGATTACTACATCCGAGTTGCCGGCGGAGAGGTGTCCGCCCAGATAGCGGATATTAGAGATTTGATAGCGCTGGGAGTTGATATTCTAATCATCAATCCTAACTCTGCTACGGCATTGAACTCGGTTATTAAGGAAGCGCACGATGCTGGGGTTATAGTCGTGGCGCAAGATCAAAACGTTACAAGTGAATACGCATACAACGTGGTTATTGATCACGCCGAATGGTTTGCTGATATTACCAGATGGGTCTGCGAGCAATTAGGCGGCCACGGCAATATCGTTATTGTGACAGGTATTACTGGCCACCCTGCAAACGAGGAGCGAATGCGCGGTTGTTACGAAGTGCTCAAACAGTATCCAGGAATTAATGTCTTAGCAGTTGTTGAAGGTGCCTGGAACTTCGATGTCGCAGAGAAAAATATGGCCCCCATAATTGCAGCATACAGAGGCAAGATTGATGCAGTGCTTGCTCAAGATGGTCATTTCCTCGGTATAGTCCGCGCGTTTGAGGCAGCTGGTATTAAGCCTGGTGATCCAGAGTTCCCCAAAATTATGACTACCGATTACACTCTGATGTGTTTGGAGAAATGGAAGGAAATACTTGATGTCATGCCGGATTTTAAAGGTTATATGAGGCTAAACACACCAGCTTATAGCGCAGACGCGCTTATGTTCGCAGTTAGAATAGCACAGGGACGTCAAATCAACTGGAATTACGAGCGGGTGAAAGGGCGGGGCCAGATGTACCCCGGTGTTACGTTCCTGCTTCCTTTGCCGCCGGCTATAACAAATGAGGACGTTGCCCGTCTAATTGAGGAATACAAGTATCAATCTGCGACTTATCAAATCGACTACATTTTGACAGAGGAGGCTGTTGATGCTTACTTTCAACCCTAGCCTATAAATGATGTGGGGGCGTAGAGTGGATATAAAACTCTACGCCCCCTTTTATTGTAAGAAAAATGTAAGGGGCGTGTGAATGGCATATAAAAGCTTAGGAGTTGGACTGGTAGGGAGCGGTTTTGTAGCCCATTTCCATGTTCAATCATTCGCTTGGGTTCGAGATGCAAATATAGTAGCAATTTGTAGTACTAATCAAAAAAGTGCGGCTGAGCTAGCTACATTATGCAAGACGCTGGGTGTTGGCGAACCCAGGCTCTACAAAGATGTTCGTGAAATGGTTCGCGACCCAAATGTTGAGGCTGTTTGGCTCCTTGCCCCCAACAATGTCCGTCTGGAATTGGCAGAGGCTATCGCTGACGAAGTCAAGAGCGGTAAGGCTGAACTGAAAGGGTTCGCCGTTGAGAAGCCTC
>Ga0080004_1119583_pt1 | contig 17667 bp, 12 predicted proteins | sample WasSprMetagenome_FD_69207 | JGI IMG/M metagenome (GOLD analysis project Ga0080004, IMG submission 69207) | Sulfidic aquatic microbial communities from Washburn Spring, Yellowstone National Park, USA - WS (SPADES assembly) (version 2) | ecosystem: Environmental > Aquatic > Thermal springs > Hot...
GCAAAAATAGCCGATTTGCTGGGAATGCTGAGGAATGCGAGAGGAGATGCGAGAATCAATTATTTGGAGAACGGCACACCACTCATTGAGCCAGACGGCTCAATATTCTACATCTCCGGCTACGAACCTCCAAAGGAGATAGCGGATAGGATAAGAAGAGTAGCGGAGAGGCACAAACCTCCCTTCTTCATAGAGGTCTATGGTGGAGTAAGCGAGAATTGCCCCCTTTATTACAAGGCTATAATGGACGAGCTGGGCGATAATTACAAAGCCGTGAGGCTTGACGAGATGATGTGCGCAGCGAGGTTGGCGGGGCAAATAGAGGTTGGGGAAGAAAGGATTTATCTAAAACCGAAAGAATCCATATATTTAAATTTAATCCTTCGCAATCCCTTTAAAGTCGCTAAGCACTTTAACTTAGTCCTACAAGCGCCGCCGAATTATCAAGTTTCTCCCAAGGAGTTCAACTTAACGCTAAAAAGTGGGGAAACAAAAGCGATTAAGGTAAAGATTGGAGCAAGTGAGAAGGCGGAGAAAAGCTGGAATCTTGTGATTAAAGACAGGCTAAGCGGAATTGAAAAAGAGGTGGAAATGGAGCTTTTGAAGTTAGATGAGGTAGGCTTTGAGGATTTATTTAAAGATTTAAGCTTCTGGAAGAAATGGCCAGGAGGTGGAGCCAAGATTTATAAATCCCCTAAAGGAGCGATTATAGAATGTCCCAAGGGCTTGCCCTTCTCCGCTGTTGAACGAGAGGTCAGCGTTGATTTGGACAAATATCCGATTCTGCTTATAAAAGTCAATTCCTGCGATGGGTTGTGGGCTCTGAAGGTCCGTCCCGTTGATGATATGAAGGATATATGTTTGATAGTGGATACAGCGAGGACGGGAGTTTTTGAATGTGATATCCCGAAAGCCACGGGCTGGCGGGGACGAAGGAATTTCAAGATTATCATTTTCGCCGTCGGCGAGGGCAGAAAGTTAGAAGTTGAGTGGCTTAGACTGATGTCTAAAGATTAAAAATTAAGGGGGCGGGAAGCGGAGCTTCCCGCCCCGGTTTCTCTCTTAACCCTCCTTCGGAGCCGATTGCGCCGCTGGTATCATCTTTATGCTCTTCGCGGATAAAATGGTATAGCTGACCTCTCCCTCCGCCAGCTTGACCTTTATCTCGTTTCTATCCTCCGCATTTTCCGTCAAAACGCTGAACTGCCAGCGGTCTATCTTCCACTCGGGATTCGTCATCTTCCAACCGTTCGGCAACACTACCTCAATATCCTTCTTCTGCGGCGCTCCATCCTTTAGGATTGATACTTCCAGTACCTTCTCAATACCCTCTCTCACTATAGGCTCACCGTTATAATGGAGAACGACATCCATATCGCCGACCTTCTCAACAGCGGAATGAACATCAAAGCAAAGTAGCTTCATCGGCTTCTCATTGCGGAAGAGAATGGAAAGGACATTTGGAGGAGTTTCGTTCTCATCGCTTATCTCCGACACTTGCGAGTTCTCCTTCAAGAACTTCTCGCCAACCTTCACAGTTCTTTCCGCCAGCTCGTCCACGGTCTTGGGGTGGTTGAACTGACCGGTTAGGGGAACGAGGATTATCTCTTTGCCCACTGGCTTGAGCCATTCCTCGGGAATTCCCGCCGTTCCATTGAGAATGCCCAAGAGGGAACCTAATGTAGCACCCGTGCAGTCAGTGTCATAGCCACAGTTCACCGCCTTACACAGCTTATCGCCGTAGTCCTTGCCATAGAGCCAGCCGAGGATTATGAAGCCGTGATTGGGAATGGCATTGCAGGGCTGATGATGACCGAAGAGCGTAACGATATGCTCCCTCGCAGCGTCCCACTTCATCCCGCTCTTATAACACCAAACTGCTTCCTTGATGACGCGATAGATGTTAGAGGAAGTGGGAATCATAGAAAGACCGATTTCAATAAGCGTTTCGGGGTCCTTTATCACGAAGGCAGCGCTTTCAACTGCCGCCCAGAACATCTCACCATATTGCCCCTCCCCTCCTGCGTGGTCCAAGCAGGAATCCATCCAAGCCATAGAGGCGGCGAGCTGGGGGTCGCCGGGAGCTACGCAAGCCCAAATCTCAGAGCGAATAGGTGAGCCCATCTCGTCAACGAAATAGTTCTGGAATGTTCCGGATATGGGAGGGCGCAATCCCCTCTGCAGATTGTAAAGGCAGAACGAATACTCCGCATACCAATGGTTTGATAGATACTTCAACCAATGCTCAACGAAGTGGGAAAACTCAACCTTCACTCCCCTATCCTCCAACATCTTCAGCCAGACGAGCTGAAAGTCAAGGTCATCGTTGGGAAGGGGCTTCTCGGGCACTGGGTCGAAATAGGAGAGGCAGTGCACGAATTTCTGCCCCTCATAAGGCGTCCCCAAAGTCCCTCCGATGTTCTTGCCTAACCAGCAGGCAAGCACCTTATCGTAATACTCTGAGCGAGAAAGCTTAATCTTCATATCCAAAAACCTCCCTTCAGTTAAAATGTTTTATATATAATGCCCAATTGATATACTTTGTCAACAAATTTTTACTTCTCAACATCCTTGAATACGGGATGTTCATAGGAACCCAAGCCCAAATCTTGGGGAATGAGGTCTATATGCTCTTTGGGAGCGTTACTGAAAGCTTCCCTTATCGCATCAAGATAGCCGAAGCCATAATGTCTATGTGGCATAACATAGTGCCCTTCACCCCATTCATTCCAGTTATCAATCAGAATTATCTTGCTTCCCAACTGAGAGGATGGTAGCGTTTTTATAAATTCCTTTGCCTTCAAGCAAAGTCTCTTGAAATCTTCAGGTGGCAATTTCCAGATGCTTCCCTCATCCTGCCATCCCGTCCATCCCATTGAGACTGTTACAATCTCCGGTATGATTCCCATATCTCTCGTCTTCGTCCAATATTCAATCTGCTTTTGAATCGCCACATCGGGCGTGGGATTCCCCGCCACAGGCCATACATAGGCGCTTGTATAATCCAAGCCCATATCACGCATCAATTTGAGATGATTGGGGTCCAATCCCCTATATTCGCCAATTATTATCAACCCATTAAATCCCGCTTCCTTGCATTTCTCCCTCATCTTATCCAAAGCTCTTCTCACATTCTCCACGCTTCCCAAATCGTCAATGAGGTACTCGGGACGATAAATGACGAGGAGGGGCTTATTTTCAATCTTCAAATAGCTCGGATGCTTGAAGAAGGTTTCAATCCAATAGGGAAGGAGATTATTGAGGAGGTCGTTTTCATCTGAGACACCGGCAATTCCCCTTGCCTGATTTTCCCACATTATAGCGAACTTAATGAAGGGGAGGAATTTTGCCTTATACAATGCTTCGGTTATTGGTCTCTCATAGATGGTTTGAATGGGCGCCTTACCCTGATTTCGCCTATACCAACAGAAGATGAAGAATTGAATTCCGTGCTCAACTGCCCATTTTATCTCCCAATCCTTAACCTCGGGATTGAGCTCATCGTAAAAGCCCAAAACTGGCACCCTCCAAAGGTCGCGCAAGACGGTCTTCCAAAGCTCCGGATTCTCCCAGAGGGGGCAATTCCAGGCGCCTATAAGGACATCCGTCTTCACGGGTTGCGGCACAGGAATATAGGAGGCTTTGCGGATTTCCACGGGTAGCGTGAAAGAAATTTTATAAGATGCAGTTTCCTCCCCCCCGTTGGGGACGGAGACAACAAGCTTCAATTCTCCCTTTAAAGGCTTCTCCGCCTCAACCTCCCAAGATAATCTCTTTCTCTCTCCTGGCTCAATATCTATCTCTTGAATATCATCGCCTAAAACTTTCACTCCCTTGCAGGGAATCAATCTCGCCTGAGCTTTCCCCTTCCCTCCCCTGTTTTTGATGAACGCGAGGATTTTCACTGGCCGCTTCGCCCTGTTAACTCCCAAATCAGAGAAGAAGTATTGTATCTCTATTTGAGGCGGCGTAGATTGAGCATCTTTTATTTGAACGCATTTGAGTCTTCCAGAAGATTTATCATCGGAAGGAAAAACACAAAGCGCCAAGAGCTCTCCCCTCCATTCTTTATAATCGGAAAGCTTAATACAATATTTGTGAAATTTGCCATCAGATTTTAAGGGAAAGCTAACCATCCTTGAGCCCTCCGTCGTCTTGAAAAATACCCTACCCTCTTTTCCTCTTGAAGTAGACATCTCCAGAATGATAAAATCCTTTCCCTCTAACTTTAATTTAAGGGAGTTATTAACGATAGCGGATTCCTGCCCCATCGTTTCAAATGTTATTACCCCTCCTTTAACATACGACTTCGCCATATCCACACTGCTCCAGTCAAGCGAACCTTGAGGGAAATCGCATTCCTCCATTCTATATCCTCCCTTCCGAGACGCCGAGACTAAATATTTCTCCTCAAAATATGAATTGTAAAGATTCCTTATCTCCTCCTCGCTTAACGCTCTCTTATATATCCTCAATTCGTCAACCCTACCGACGAAATCATTTATATTTGGGGCATCGGCTAAGCCCAATGTGAGAGGTCCCTCGCTTCTCTTGATATTTCCCGATAAACCGGACCTGCTTGCGACGAGCTCCCCGTTTACATAAACCCTCAACATCCCATTGGAGTAGGTTCCAGCTAGGAAAAACCACTTCCCTCTGGGAGCACCTTTAAATGACAGAACCGTCCCCGCGCTATACCAGGGATTATTCTCAGTTGCCACTACGAAATGGTCTCCCTCCGGGGCAAAGATGAAGCGATAGATACAATCCCTTTTCGCTAAAGGCGAGGTTAGGCGGTCTTCCTTTATATATAACCAAAGGGCGACCGTCAGCTCGCTCATCCCGTCAAGGAGAGGAGAGTTGATAACAACTCCGCCTTTGCCATCAAACTCCAAAGCATAACCCAACAATCCCTTAACCCATCGAGCTCCCTTAATTACCCCTTTTATCCCATTGCCCGAACTATCCATTATAAAATTGCCTTTCCCTTCGTCAAATCTCCAATAACCGATTAAATCGTTTGCACAAAAACCCCCAAGGGAGAGGAAAAAGGCAAGGACTACAATTAAATAAAAGGTCATTTTTGTTTTTCTGATGATTTTAATATACCTCCTCTCTTCAAATTTGGTTTGAAAATATTATACTACAAGCACATTTTTGAAGACATCTATGCAGTAAGAACAATCCTGGCATTTTTTATCACAAGACGAGGTCTTCTCAAACCAGTCAGGGGGAAATCTTGAATTATCAATGATGTAGGGATAAAGCAGTTGGCTATGGGATGGCTCAAGGAGGTCAAGAAGATTCCCCTCGTATCTTTCCTCGCAATAAGCCTTTATCACTCGTTCGGGATTGGCATTAACCCTTGTGGCTAATTTCACAAGGGAGAAGTATTTGCTATAATGATGTATATCCTCTGGTCTTATCCAGGAATTACGAAGTATATGAACCCAGTTCTCTCTTTTTCTATAAAAAGACCAACAGTTGCCAGGTATGTCATCCATAATATTGGCAGTTGAGAAGATTTCCGCTTCGTGAGAAATCATATTATCGTGGAAAAGCTGAACCGCACAAAAGTTCATACATCCACTATTTGCGAGAATGCCCAAACTCTTGCCATTCCTATTGCACCATTCTTTCAATTCTTCTATTCTTTCTAAATCCCTATTGTATTCCTTTTGCATTATGAAGCCATCAAACAACTCCGAGACATATTCCATACCCGAAACGGTGCCTATTCTCATATTGACGGATGCCCTGACTTCTAATTCAGGGAAATTCTTCTTTATCACATAAGCTATCATAGGGGAAAAGGCGGTAATTGAGTCAATGCCTATTCTTTCTTGGAGATAATCAATGACGGAGATTACAGTGTTTGCGAGACTTGTGGAGAGTGATAGCCTGCCATAGCAAGAAGCATTGAGTAAGAGGTTGAGTTTTAAACCCATCTTCTTTATATGGGATAGCTCATATTCCAATTGTTCCTGAGCCGACCAATTGACTGCTCCCCACTCCTCGGCAAGCGGACCTCTTCCCGTGGGAAGATTCAACCAAGGGAAATAGACTTCCGCTATTCTATCTTTATATTCCTCAACGATGTCTTTAAATAGCTTTCCCTCCTCTATTAATTGATAACCAACGGAATATTTTATCCCCATTCCAGCTCCCAGGGCTTTCTTCTCCTGAAAGGCTCCTTAAATTTGTTCTTTAGCTTTCCCTCTTTCTCAAGATGTATCATACAAGCCCTTATGCATCCCCTTGCCCCTTCAAGCGCTCTTGAATACACTACAACTTGCATCGGTTCACCTATAAAAGGATTAAACCTCTTATTTGCACCTTGAAATCCTTTTGTGCATTTCTCCACATCAAGTTTGCCCCATTCCAATTCCCTGCCCGCAACTTTAACCTTCACGGTTTCTGTAGCGCTTATCGCATTCATAGTGCATTCTTTTACACAGAGCATACATCTATCACAAATAGGTGGACCCTCATATAAAGGGTCTGGTTCAAGTGGAGCATCGGTTAAGATGCAAGCGAATCTTTGCCTTGGACCAAACTCGGGAGTTAACAATAACTTGCTGTAACCAATCTCGCCAAGCCCAGCGCAAAAAGCGGCTATGCGGAAATGCAGGAAAACATCAGGAGCAGGTTTGTCGGGAGAGACAGGTCGCGACCAATTCTCCTTGGGTTTTCCCGTATCATAATGAATCGCCGGCCAATCATAGTAATCATTTGGAATGGGAGTTGCTTCGTAGCCCTCGTCCTCTATATACCTTGTTAAATGCCAAAGAATCATTGGGTTATATATCGCATTTATCCCACCATAACCCATTGAAGAATAGGAAAGAAAGTAGGTTCCCTCCTCTATGCCTCTGAGCGTTCCTCTTGGTATCCTTGTGGCGATAACAATCAAAGCTTTTGCATCAGGATTTATATACCTGGGGTCCATTTGTTTGGGAGCGCCCTCAAACCTATCCATTGAGGCAATGCCCACAAGGTCAGCTCCCGCCTTCTTCGCGATTTCCTTTACTTTCTTTGAGGTTATCATTTTATCAACCTCCGGCTTACTTCTTTATCATTATTTCGTCCTCACCCTGAGCTGTATAAACATAGAATTCAGCATTCTCCGGCACCACACCCGGACCACCTTTCACATATGTCGGCGGTTCCTGCTTCAAATTAACCCCTTCCTCCACGAGCTTATCCCTTAAGTACCCAACATCCAATTTCCTTGGCGTTACATTCTCCTTTATGGAGAGAGCAGCCGCTGTCCCTGCTGCATGCCCCATCGTTATACAAGTCATAATAAGCCTTGTGCCCGATTGGGCTTCAAAATCCGCTGAGATACATCTCCCAGCGACGAGCAGGTTTTCTATATTGATTGGGATAAGACATCTATAAGGTATTTCGTAATATTCTCCCGGCTTCAAATATGCCCTATATTTTCCCTTCGGATTATCCTTCACGCAACAAATCCTTCCATCCTGCCTTGGCTGGTCTGTACAAAAAGCTGGTTCCTTTGGTTCCTTCAAATGGGTATGTTTAATATGAGGAAGGTCATCAATTGGATTATGTATATCAAAACCGTGGGTATCCCTTGCGATTGCATCTTTAAACTTTCTCGCAAGGACAAGGTCCTCTGCCGTCAACTTATACTCACCCACTATCCTTCTGGACTCTCTAATCCCTAAAATCGGAGCGGTATAGCTTAACCAAGCCTCCTCAAATCCCACAACATTTTCCCTATAAAATTCCACAAGCTTCTGTATCTGGTCTCTTTGCTCAATAGCTATCCTCGTTAAATCCTCTGCATCCGTAGTTCTACATTTCCTGCTATGGGCTGTACATACATAAACATCACCCTTCCCCGTCGGTCTATTGGGAAATGCTCCCAAATACCCTTTTTCAACCAACCGGGGAAGCTTGCCCTCACGCGCCGCTTCGTCAAGTTTCATCTGCACTGTTGCGTAAAAATCCCTCGGCGAAAACGCATTCAAATCAACATTTGCCATAACAAAATCAAGAGATACAGCTTGATTATATCCATCCATCAATTCCCATCCTACCTCAACTGGCACACCAGCAAAATAGGATACCTCCGCATCACCTGTGCAATCAATCACCCTCTTCGCTAAAATCGCGCCCCGCCCGGATATGTTTTGATATATAACGCCCTTTATTTCGTTATCCTCAACTATAGAATCTATAACATATGTCCAATAAAGAAGTTTCACTCCATTTTCAATCGCCATCTGCTCCATAACATATTTGGTAGTTTCAGGGTCGCAAATCAAAGTTCTATCCCCAAGACCACCTTTCTCCCTCAATCTCTGGAGCAAATCCCTACCCACCCCTTCCGGATATCCCGCAAGATAACAAACGAGCCCGAGGGTAACAAGCCCTCCTAAACACCCATATTTTTCCACAAGCATCGTTTTAGCACCATTCCTTGCGGCGCTTATCGCTGCACCGAATCCCGCTGAACCTCCTCCTACAACCAAAACATCCACTTCATACTTAACATCAACCTCACCGTTAAATCTGACTTTTCCGTTTTCTAATTTCGCCAAATCAATCTCCTCCCTTCTCGTTCGTTTTTGAAGATTTTTTTCATAAAATCTATTCGTTTTCAAGTCTCCAGGGCTTCCTTCTCCTGAAAGGCTCCTTAAATTTGTTCTTTAGCTTTCCCTCTTTCTCAAGATGTATCATACAAGCCCTTATGCATCCCCTTGCACCACATATAGCAGCGGGATGATGATAACTTGACCATGCATTCCGAATATAGGGAAATCTTTCCTGAAGATATCGCCAAACATCCCCTCTGTAATCGGTCATAATCTCCTCACCTGGCGCACCCTCCCTCAATATCCTTTTTATCTCTTCCGCTACATCCTCGGGCATAAAAGGACTGTATTCCGGGGTTCCAGCTTGATAACACGCCGAACATTTTAATTCATCCAGCTTTCCCCACTCAAGGGTTCTCCCCGCCACGGTGACCTTGACTGTTTCCCTAGCGCTTATAGCGCCCGCCGGGCATTCTTTTACGCATAACATACACCTATCGCATAGAGGCGGTCCATCGTAGATGGGGTCAGGCTCCAAGGGAGCATCGGTGAGAATAAAGGCGAACCGCTGTCTGGGACCGAATTCCGGAGTGAGAAACACCTTGCTATAGCCGATTTCACCCATTCCACAAATGAAAGCCGCTATCCTGAAATGAAGGAAGACATCTGGTTTAGGCTTATCCAGTGCTACTGCCCGCCCTACCCCGGTTCCCAAGCGCACGCTCGTATTTTGATAAAGCAGAGCCTCATAACCGTTATCCTCAAGGAAATTGCCTACTTCTCTGAGAACCATAGGTGCATAGCCGTCGTTAATGTAAGCATATCCCATCGCTGTGTATGCGGCGAAGAATGTCCCCTCCTCAATGCCCCGAAACAATCCCCTATGGATTCTAAACCCCAAACCGATTATCGCCTTCGCCTCAGGCATAATATAACGAGGGTCCATCTGCTTTGGAGCGCCCTCAAATCTATCCATTGAACCTATGCCAACGAGGTCGGCTCCCGCCTTCCTTGCAACTTCCTTTACCTTTTCTGATGTTATCATAGCCTCCACCTCCTCATTTACCTCCCCATACTACCTTGGCGAAATCCTTTATCAATTCATATTTCCTCTCCCAAGTCGTATACATAAAGCCAATCACATTTTTGTATTTCTTGGATAGCTCATACCACCCTTTGACATCGTTTACATTCGGGGCGTCGTAATAACAAGCGACCAAGGTTCTAAATCCCTGCTGAGCGAAGAACTCCAAGCTCTTCTCCCTCGGCTCACCACCCCAAACAGCGATAATCAAATCCTTGGGAATATATTTCCAAGAACCAGTGAAATCCCCCTCAACGAGATAATAATTTTTTCGGGCGTTATGATTGGGGTCGAACATATCAGACCAGATGTAAATCTCCGCTTTAGGATTATATTTTCTCAGGATTTGCACCGTTTTGGTGACGCTTTCCCCCAAAAGCTTCGCCATATCCTTTCCCTCACAAGCTTTACAAGTTCCTCCCATTCTAATCTCGTCGTGGCTGAGAAGAACCTTTTTGTAATGAAGATTCTCCCAGAGCAATCTCGCCTCATGGTCGAAAATCTCGTAGACCTCCGGCTCCGCCATACATACGGTAACCTGGGATTCATAAATCACCATAGGATGATACCAACTAACCCTTAACCTCTGCCCATCCTTTATACGGCTATTCGGGGTGATTTTAAGAGTAGGCGCCGCTCTATCCCAATTCCAGAAGGTGAAGTTGGGGTCTATTAGAGGCTCATAGTCCTTTCCTTCCTCGTAAACCTGTCCAGTTGCCTCATCCTTCACAGTAACGGGAGTGCCTGGACGCCTCAAAACATTCAATGGTCCGATTTCCTCAATCGTCCAATCATCAAGCCAGAATTTGCCTTCCTTCGCTCCCCAAACGCCCGCATAAACTCTGACTTTGTCGTATTTAAGGCTATTGAAGACCATCGTCACTTTCGTCCAATCGGTTGTTGAAGGGATATTAAAGGTTCTCGGAGCCAAATCCCTATTATCCGCTAAAACGAGGAGATTGAAACAGCCAGAGGGCTGAAGATTTTCCGTCTTCACCCAGATGCTCATCCTATAGCATCTATAAGGCTTAAGGGAAATCTCCTGCATTATTCTTCCGTGTCCATAGGGATTGGCAGTGAAATTCTCAAATCTGATGGAGGCATTCCCGCTTCTTTTAACATTCGTATCCACAAAGCTTATCTCACCTGGCTGGTCGTGGAAATTGAAGTTCTTGAAGTTATTCCCGCTGAACTCCTCAAATCCTCCATTGAGGATTTTCACATCGGAATCGGGGACAAAGGTTGCTTCATTTCCCTTGACGATGAATAAGGCGTCTTTTACGGGAAGTCCCTCAGCGAGATTCCTGTTGTGGGCGAGGAGTCCGCCACCATAGCCTATGGAGAAGACAGCTGGCACCACTTCCATCTGCAATTTATCGCAATAATCCTTGATTTCCCGGAGATGCTTGAAATAGGTCTCGTTCTGCTTGCATAGATAATCCAACCCAGCAGAAAGGACCATCCCATTATAGCCGCTTTCCTTTGCCTCCTTTAAAATTTCTTTGATTCTCTGGATGTCTTCCTCCTTCTGGAAGTTAAAACCGAAAATCCAGATGAAGCGGTCCCTCATCGCCTCACAATTAGCCAAGTTCAGAAGAGCAAAAGCGGAAAAAATCATAATCAATTTTTTCATCTTAGCACCTCCTTATAAAACAGGGAGGGAGGCTTAATGCCTCCCTCCCAGGAAAATCAGCGAGTGCCGAAGATATCGGGCGGGCAGAATCTAACCGTTCCTCCCAACCAGCGCGCCTTTAACTGCTGAACCGCATACCATTTAGCGTGTCCATCGGCGAAGATGAGGTTGGAACCACCTGTATGCCTGCTGTATTTATCTATACACTTTTGGAGGTCCAATATCTTTGCTGGACAGCATTGGATGATGGATTTGTCCCAGTTGCCGCCGTTGGCAAAAGCAAGCCAAATGTGAATGCCATAGTTTGCATCCGTAGCAGCACCCAGAACCGCATGTCTTCCATCTGCTATTACCACTGTCTCTGAGGGAGCAGCCATTGCGGCGAGCTTTGCGGTTGAGGAATTTCCTCTCCCACACCAATTTAGGGGGTTCATTATCCTTTCGTTGTAGCCGTAATCCAAGGGGGCTGCATTCTGCGCTCTACCCCACTGTTGAGGATAGCAGACGCTTACCCATGTTCTCTCCGGCGAAGTTGAACTGGCACACTGGAAGACCCCCCAATTCTTGACATAGGGATATAATTTCTCCCACCAAGCGAGACCGGTGTCTACATGGGTTTTTCCAGTCCAACAGGGCCACTGCCAAGTGGGAAGCGTTTCGTCCCAGTCTTGGGCATACATTGAGAGAGCTAAACCTATCTGCTTCGCGTGAGAGAGGCAAGCGGATTTCCTCGCCTGTTCACGAGCACGACTGAAAACTGGGAAGAGAATCGCCGCCAAAATGGCGATGATAGCTATGACCACTAACAACTCAATCAAGGTAAATCCTTTCTTCTGTCTGTTTATTAACATCATAAAAACCCCTCCTTTCTTTTTTATTTGCCCCCTATCTTTATTTCCAGCGAGGGAGAAGCAGGGGGCGGAAGCTCCTCCCTCCTTTCTAACCACTTGCTTGGCACCACCTCTTTTCATCCACCCTCATAAAAGAAGGAGTTCCAAGCCTTTCCGAGACTCGCAGCTCCCATAAATGCTTTGCAGAAAGAGAAAAGACATCAGGGAGAAAATAAATCTCCTCTCTTAAGAGGAGCAGCCCTCTCCTATTGTTTAAAATGTCTGCAAGCATTTTGAAACACCTAACTTTATCTTACCTTGGTTATAAATCTTGTCAATAACGTGTATACTCTTATAACATTCGAGACTCCTTCTAATTCTCTATCCTCTTCATTGTCGTTGAGAGGAGCGAAGCAACGAAGCAAGCGATACTTTTGCCATTGTGAGCCTGAACGCTTTAGCGTTCAGGCGTGGCAATCTCGTCTCTATTGTGAGTCCTCACCCTTTTTGTCATTGCGAGCCTTCCGCGGAGCAAAAGGCGTGGCAATCTCGGTTTTAGAGGAAAATGTTTTTTAAAAAATTGAGATTGCCACGGCTTCCCTTCAGGAAGCCTCGCAATAACAGCTAGGGGGACTGATAATAAAGGGATTGCGAGCCTCCCTTACGGGAGGCTCGCAATGACAGAGAGGTTGTCATTGGGTGGAGCGAAGCGACGAAGCAATCTCGTTTACAAACCCTTCGGGTTTGTAAATGTGTTGGCGAAGCCAATCTCACTTTAGATTGCCACGGGCTCCCTACGGGAGCCCTCGCAATGATAAACTCCCTTCCTTTTTAGCGAGTCCAATATCTCTCTGAGATTATTCATACTACAATTCCTTTTAAAGGGATGCTGGGGCACAACAAAACCTCATTGGGAGGAATCAACTTTTTTAAATTCTTTATAGACCTATGGTTGAAAGCGGAAGTAGGCGATGTCCCCATCCTTCATCACATAGTTTCTCCCCTCAATCCTCACTATTCCTTTCTCCTTCGCTGTAGCCCAAGAGCCTACCCTGACGAGTTCATCAAAGGATATAACTTCTGCTCTAATGAAACCTTTCTGGATATCCGAATGAATCTTCCCTGCTGCCTCCCAAGCCGTCGTCCCTTCCTTTATCGGCCAAGCCCTTAATTCCCTGCCAACGCCAGTATAAAAAGTAATCAACCCCAACAAACGATAACATTCCTTCAAAAGCTTTGCCAGCCCCGTTTCCTTGATTCCCATTGACTCAAGGTATTCCTTCCTTTCCTCGGGGGAGAAGGCAAGGATGTCAGCTTCCAATTTGGCGCAAATTGGTATAGCCTGAAATCCATTAATCTCCACCTTCTCGCCCTTTACAATCTGTTCCTCATCCATATTTGCTACTATCAAGCATGGCTTGGAAGTGAGGAGGAAAAGTCCGGAAATCACTTCTCTCCCTTTTTCATCCGCTTTGAAGGTGATAGCCCAATTTCCCCTCCCTATATGCTCCTTGAGGAGCTCCAAGACCCTCAATTCCTCTCTTTCCTTCTCCCCTGGCTTCCTTTTTATCCGCTCTATTCTCCTCTCTATAGTCTCCAAATCAGCATAGAGAAGCTCTGTGTTTATTATCTCAAAATCCCTTTTGGGGTCAATCGTTCCCTCAATATGGGGGATTTGGGGGTCAGAGAAGAATCTTATTATGTGAACTATTGCGTCTACTTCTCTCAATTGGGCGAGAAACTGATTTCCCAACCCCTCACCCTCGTGCGCTCCCCTCACTAAGCCAGCGACATCAACGAACTCTATCGTTGCTGGCTTAACCACTTCCTGTGAGAATATTTTTGCCAAGACATCCAGACGCTCATCGGGGATGGGAACGATTGCCCTATTGGGGTCTATGGTCGTGAAAGGATAAGGGGCGGCTTCAGCGGATGATTGGGTTAGGGCGTTGAACAGGGTTGTCTTCCCCGCATTTGGCAAACCCACTATCCCCACGCTTAACATAATTCCCTCAACTCGTTGGGACTACCACTTCCTCCTTGAGGAGGACTTTCTTCAGGAATTGTCCAGTATAGGAGATTGGATTCTTGATTATCTCCTCCGGAGGACCCTCGGCGATTATATAGCCTCCTTGTTCACCTCCCTCAGGACCGAGGTCTATAATCCAGTCAGCCGTCTTTATCACTTCCAAGTTATGCTCTATGATTAGCACTGTATTTCCTCTATCAACCAAACGATGGAGGATATTGAGGAGCTTTTCCACATCGGCGAAATGGAGTCCCGTTGTGGGCTCATCTAATATGTAAAGAGTCCTTCCCGTAGCCTTGCGAGATAACTCCGTTGCCAGCTTGACCCTCTGCGCCTCTCCTCCCGAGAGGGTAGTTGCTGGCTGACCCAACTTTATGTAGCCAAGCCCCACATCGTAGAGGGTCTCCAGCTTCTTTCTGATTGGCTCTATATTGCGAAAGAAATGAAGAGCTTCCTCAACCGTCATATCCAAGACATCGGCAATCGTCTTTCCCTTGTATTTTATCTCCAGTGTCTCTCTATTGTATCTCTTCCCCTTACACTCCTCACATCTAACATATACATCGGGAAGAAATTGCATTTCCACTTTTATATATCCATCTCCCTTGCAAGCCTCACATCTTCCTCCCTTGACATTGAAGGAAAAGCGTCCCGGCTTATATCCCCTCGCTTTCGCCTCTGGGAGTTGGGCGAATAGCTGGCGTATCAAATCAAAGACGCCAGTATAAGTGGCGGGATTGGAGCGAGGGGTTCGCCCTATGGGAGATTGGTCTATGTTAATCACCTTATCTAATTCCTCCAATCCCTCAACTCCTTTATACTCCCCTGTGGGAAGCCTCGTTCCATAGAGGTGATTGGAGACGACGGGATAGATTATTTCCTCTAATAGGGTGCTTTTGCCGGAACCGGAGACGCCCGTTATGGCGACGAAAAGACCCAAAGGAATCTTCACATCAATGCCTTTCAAGTTGTATTTTCTCGCTCCCCTTATTATCAACCATTTCCCCTTCGGCTTTCTCCTCGTTTTGGGGATGGGAATCCTCCTCGCCCCTGAGAGATACTGTCCCGTTATAGAGCGCGGTTCCCTTATCACATCCTCCAGCGTTCCTGATACAACGACATATCCCCCATGCTCTCCCGCCCCGGGTCCCAAATCTATAATCCAATCAGCAGTTCTAATCGTTTCCTCGTCGTGCTCAACCACAATCACAGTGTTTCCCAGGTCGCGCAACTTTATGAGGGTATCAAGGAGGCGCCTATTATCCCTGGGATGAAGACCAATGGAAGGCTCATCAAGGATATAAATCACTCCCATCAAGCCCGAGCCGATTTGGGTGGCGAGCCTTATCCTCTGGGCTTCCCCTCCCGCTAATGTGTTCGCCGGTCGCTCCAAAGTGAGATAACCAAGCCCCACATCCTTGAGGAACCCCAAGCGAGCTAAAATTTCCTTTAAAATCGGCTGAGCTATTATCTTCTCCTTCTCGCTCAATTGCTCGGGAAGGGATGCGAAGAATTTGTATGCCTCATCCACGGAGAGGAGAGTGACCTCATAAATGTTTTTCCCAGCAACCTTTACGGCGAGGCTTTCCTTCTTCAACCTTTTCCCCTCGCAGTCTGGGCAGATATAAGTAGCCATAAACTCCGTCAATTCTTCCCTCACCCTATCGGAGGTGCTGTTTCTCAACTTCTCTTCAAGCATACCCTTTATTCCTCCGAAATGCGTCCAATATTCCCTCTCAAAACCCCGCCAATTTGTGTAGGAAATGTAAACAGGTCTATTCGTGCCATAAAATAGCATATCCCTAATCTCCTGGGGGAGATTCTTTATCGGCTCGTGCAGGCTGAAGCCATATACCTCGGAAAGGCTTCTTATGATGGCGGGATAATACTCGCTGTAGAATTTCCTAAGGGGAATAATTCCCCCCTCCGCTATGCTCTTCTCGTAATCGAAGACGAGGTCGGGAGAGAAATCAGTGATGTAGCCCAAGCCATGACAAGTGGGGCAGGCGCCATAGGGGGAGTTGAAGGAAAACTTTCTCGGCTCCAGCTCCCCCATACTGAATCCACAAATGGGACAGGCGAATTCCTCCGAGAAATAGAGCTCTTCCCCATCTATCACGCTCACTATCACTTGTCCCTTGCCCATCTTCAAAGCCGTCTCCAGGGAATCTGTTAACCTTCCCTTTATCCCCTCCCTCAAAACTATCCTGTCAACAATCACTTCAATATGATGGATTTTGTATTTATCAAGGAGGGGGATTTCCTCCTCGGCGAGATTCAACATCTGTCCATCTACCCTTACCCTTGTGAAGCCTTCCCTCTTTATCTCCTCAAGGAGGGATTTGTATTCGCCCTTGCGTCCCTTAACGATTGGAGCGAGAACGAGGATTCTCGTTCCTTCCGGGAGGCTGAGGATTTGGTCTGTTATCTGCTGAACTGTTTGCCTCTCTATTTTGACTCCGCAATTTGGGCAGTAGGGAACGCCGATGCGGGCGAAGAGGAGGCGGAGGTAGTCATAAATCTCTGTTACCGTCCCCACCGTTGAGCGGGGATTGCGTGGTGCGGATTTCTGGTCTATGGAGATAGCGGGTGATAAGCCATCAATGAAATCCACATCGGGCTTATCCATCTGCTCAAGGAATTGGCGGGCATATGCAGATAGGCTCTCAACATATCTCCTTTGACCTTCGGCGTAGATTGTATCAAAAGCGAGGGAGGATTTCCCCGAGCCTGACAATCCCGTTATCACGATTAACTTATCCCGGGGAATCTCCAGATTTATATTCTTGAGATTGTGTTGCCTTGCGCCTCTGATGATGATTTTATCCTGGGGCATCGGCTTTTCAAAAATTGATTTTAGCGATTGAAAAACAAAAGTCAAGATAGGGTTTAGAAAATGGAGATAAGGGAGGAAGCAATCCCTTTTGATGGATTCTTTTAATCAGCGATGATTTTGCAGGTCGCTAATTGATAAAGTCGCTCAATGTCTTCCCTCCTCGCCATTCCCGCTCCCACAACCATAACATTCGCCGCCCCGCAGGCGTTCCCCAAACGAAGGCAATCCTCAAGCGATAATCCATCAAGCAAACCGCAGATGAAACCCGCAAGGAAGGAATCGCCCGAGCCGACCGCCGATACGAATGGAACATCCAATCCGGGAGTATAGATAATCCTCCCCTCAGCGAGCATTATCGCCCCCTCCTTACCCATCGTCACAACCATAATCTCCGCCTTATGGGAAATCGCCCGCATAGCCTCTATAACATCATCTTCGTCGTTCAAATCCCCCTCAATCAGATATTCCAACTCCCTTATGTTCGGCTTCACCATAAAGGGATGCGCCTCCAAGCCCAATCTCAATAGCTCTCCGCTTGTATCAAGTATCGCCGGCACTTCAAAATCCCTTGCGAGCCTTGTCAGGCGGGCGAATATATCGGGTGGCGTTCCCGGTGGCGCGCTCCCGCAGAAGACAAGAAAACTCGCATTGGGCAAGAGCTCCTTCACCTTCCTCTCCAACCTCCTCGCCT
>Ga0080004_1111905_pt1 | contig 17661 bp, 17 predicted proteins | sample WasSprMetagenome_FD_69207 | JGI IMG/M metagenome (GOLD analysis project Ga0080004, IMG submission 69207) | Sulfidic aquatic microbial communities from Washburn Spring, Yellowstone National Park, USA - WS (SPADES assembly) (version 2) | ecosystem: Environmental > Aquatic > Thermal springs > Hot...
GCAAAGGAATACTTTATTCTTACTTTTCTTATTTGGAAGACGTTATGTTCAGCTTTTTGTTAAGAAAGTTTTCTTTTAGCGAAAAGAAATCTTTACTTTCCTTACCAAAAATTTATTTATGCGACCAAGGATTTCCAAATTTTTCTGTATCAACAAAAACTTCTGAAGATTTTGGTAGAATAATGGAAAATTGTGTTTTTTTGGAATTGAAGAAAAACGAACTTGAGAGCAAAAACTTATCACCTTTCTATTTTAAATCAAACGATGAAGAAGTAGATTTTGTTGTCAAGGATGCGTTTGATGTTAAGCAATTAATTCAAGTTACATTTGCTAACAACAAAGATGAAATTGAAGAAAGAGAAATTAAAAGTTTAGTTAAAGCTAGTAATTTACTAAAGTGCAATGATTTAGTTGTAATAACTTGGGACTATGAAGATGAAATGAAAGTAGGAAGGAAAAAGATTAAATTTATTCCTCTTTGGAAATGGTTATTAAAAAATAATCTTTCAAAATTATGAAAAGGGTTTATAAACTTTAGCTTCAGTCGAGAATTTTTAACTTTTTCGTCGTAAATCCTTGCACCATTTTTATACTTCCTTGCTTTTACTATCTAATTTTTCTCTCGTAATTTTTTGAAAATTTTTAGTTTAGGGTAAACCTTTTCTAAAATGTTTTTAGAATTTTAAAAATTGCTTACGAGAGAGGTTTACTCTAACAAAATTCTAGGGTAAACCTTTTTAGTGTTAGTGTAAACCCTACTCAAAAGCCTATAAAACAAGATTTTGTAAGATAAACAGTTACTTTTTCGAATCCAAAAATTTTGTTTTCCTAAATATAATTGAATTGCAGCGGATTCAAGAAGGAAAATAAAAATTTATTTAATCCTATTTGAAGGGAGCCCCTTTAAAATTTGCTTTATTTCTCGCAGAATTGAAATTTCCTTTTCTATTTCTTTTTTTGTGGTTCTTAAATCTCTTTGTTTAGCAACTTCAAGTTCTAACTCTTTTGTTTTTTCAAATCTTTCTAAGATTTGGGAAGGCATTTCTGTTGCTTCTTCACCGCGAATTCTAACAATTTGCATTTTCTCTTCTTCCGTAGCAACTCCAAGAGCTTCTTTTATCCTTAACACCATCTGAAAATCCCAAAAGTTATACCTGCAAATTTTTTCAAGCTCGTCCAACTTTTTTCTAATTTGCATAAGTTTCTCTTCTTTATTTAATCTTTCTGTAGAATACTTTCTTTGCAAGTTTTCAATCGTTCTTTCACACATTTTATCACAAGAAAAATATGGTTTGGTTCAATAAATACTTTCTTTTTAACTAAAAGAGAGTAAAATTTATTATCCCTAATTTTTTTCGCGAAGAATTATTTTTATCTCCCAAATTTTTTTAAACTCTCATTTAAGCTACTTCGATAAAACTTAGAGGTTGTTTTCTTTAACTCTTCTAAATTTTTTCCTTTCTAACTCTTCTAATCTTTTAATGATTTTTTCATCGTTTATTTTTGCATCTTTTTCAAGATTTTTAAGAGCTAATCGAATAGCTTCTAGGTCAGTATATTTTAATCCAAATTCTAATAATAATTTTGATTTTTGAGTTTTCTCACTTTCTTCTTTTTCAATACTACGGCCCATTTTTCAAACCTATTTCTTTTCCTTTTTAAATAAGTTTATAATATCTTTGTAACCTTTAGAATCTGCAAAAATTACAGCACTTTCTCCGTAATTGTTTTTTATATCTACATCAGCGCCAGCTTTTAATAGAAGTTCAACCAAGTCTTTTTCACCATAATAGGTTGCATACATTAAAGCGGTGTTTCCATAATTGTTTTTAGCATTTACATCAGCACCAGCTTTGATAAGAAGCTCTACAAGTTCTTTTCTTCCAGCATATGTTGCGTACATTACTGCGGTATCACCATTGTTATTCTTAGCATTTACATCAGCACCAGCTTTTATAAGCAATTCTACTACCTCTTTATAACCATAATAAGAGGCTATTGCAAGTGCGGGTACTCCTTTCTCATCTTTTGCATTTGGGTTAGCACCTTTTTCTATTGCTTCTTTTGCAAGAACTACGTTACCGTTTTTACATGCTTCAACCAATTTTTCATCCCAATTCATTTTTTCACCTGTTTTTCACGTTGGTCTACCTTATCCGCTATTATCAGTACTCCGCGAAATATAATATCTAATTCATTGGAATTAAATCGTTTTAGTTTGGATTCTAGTATCTGTGGCTCGCTTATGCGCAACACCGAATCAAGCATCCCAAATATTCTTTCTTCTAGCTGTTTTCGTTGAGACCCAGGTATATGTGTAACTTTTATTCCACCAACCTCTTTTGTTCCTTCCCTTATTGGTGGTAGTGGTGGTAATCCCTCAGGAATCTGCCCAAATTCTTTGAAAAGTGTTCTTAAAGCAAGTTCTACCGCTTCCAACTCCCTATGGGTAAGTTGGTTTAAAACATCTTTTAGAGACACATTAGTATGAAAGAGATGGTCAGTTAACTCTTCTACTATTATCTTTCTCTTTTCTTCTAGTACCATTTGATTCCATTTTTGAGCCCAATCTTCTTTTTTAACCTCTGAAGTTCCCATTCTTCCACATTTTAATTTAAGAAAATAATGAATATATAAGCTTTTTGGTATTTTATTTTTCTAAGAAACCAAAAATCTTTTTTTGAACTTTTCTTGTTTTTTTGCTAGGATTTTTTAGCTCTTCTATTATTTTTTTCATCTTTTCTTCTTTTCTTGAAGAAGCGAAGAAATAGCCTTCATCTCTCGTAGCTCTCGCAATTAAAACAATAACTTCACCGGCTTTTGCTCTTCCAGCCCTTCCTTTCCTTTGAATACTTCTTATTTCGCTTGGAACGGGTTCATAGAAAATTACAGTATCAACGCTTGGAATATCGAGACCTTCTTCTCCAATAGAAGTTGCAACCAATACATTGAATTTCCCTTCTCTAAATTCTTTTATCGTTTTTTCTTGCTCTTCCTGAGTTACTCCCTCTTTTTTACCAACAAAAGCTCTAGCATTTATTCCGTTTTCATTCAAAATTTTTACTATTCTAGCGATCTGAGCCCTATACTGAGCAAAAACAATTATTGTTTTTGAGCTTCTTTGCTTTATTAGTTCTACAAGCATACTAAGCTTTGGATGTTCCTTTCCTTGAGAAAGAGCATTCTTAGCATAATCTATTATTTTTTTCATTCTTTCGTCTTTTAGCAAGCTTCTTAGCCCTCTTGATTTCTCTTCTTCTTTTTCCTTCTTTTCAAAGTAATCTATAAAAGCACCTATTCCTTGGCTTTGAACTAGCTCATAAGCATGCATCAAATTTAGAAAGGAAGTGTAGATCGGAATCAATCCAAACCGGGCATTTCCTTGAAGAGAGAATATTTCATTTCCTAATGTAAGAAGCTCCTTTTTTGTTAAACTTTTTATGCTTCTTACTTTAACTATGCCGGTATCATTTAATTTTTGTCTTTTTTCTTCTAGAATTTCTTCCAAATCTTTCATTATCTTTTTTATTTCTTCATTCAATTCAACTCTTACAATTTTTATTTGAATATTTTTTACATATTTTACAACATCGGGGTCTTCTCTTGTTCTCATTTCTATGTTCTCGATTCCTAGAGTTGTTATAATCTTTTTTATTCTATCTTTTTCACCACCGGGAGAAGCTGTTAAGCCAAGTATTTTTATTTTTTTGTCTAAGCATTCATTAGCTATGTAAGTATAAGCATAGTTTCCAACAGCTTTATGAGCTTCGTCAAAAACAACAATTCCAAAATCATTTAGCGAGAAAACACCGTTTTTTATATCATTCAAAATTGTTTGGGGCGTAGCAACGATTACTTTTTTGTTTTCTTCTTTTATTCTTTTTTCTTTTTTTACTCTTCCAGTTAGCAAAGCAATTTCGCTTTCTTCAATTTTAAGAAGCTTTTTAATCTCATTGAAGTGCTGAGTAGCAAGTGGTTTTGTTGGAGCAAGCATCATTACTCTTTTTCCTTTTTGAAGGTATTCTGAAAGAACATAAAGAGCAATAATTGTTTTTCCAAGACCAGTTGGCAAAACAACCAATGAATTTCCTTTCTCTAGTACCGATTTTGCAATATTTACTTGGTATTCCCTTTCTTCTATAAGTTCTTTTCTTAAAAGTTCAAACACTCTTTTATTTCTCAACCTTCTCTTTTAACTTTTCTTATACAAGTAGCTATTAATTACTTTTACCATTGCATGGTTTATCAGGAATAAAAAAATAAAAAGTGAAAATCCTTAAAAATAAGGATGGAGTGCAACCTTTGTCGAACATTACAAGAAAAAAAGTTTGTAGTTTTTGAAAATGAGCATGCAGCATGCATACTAAATATTCATCCTTTAGTAAAGGCACATTTGATGATTATTCCAAAAAGACATGTTGAAAATCTTTCAGATTTAACTAAGGAAGAAAGAGCAAACTTTTTGGAATTACTTGGAAAAGCTTCCAAGCTTGTTCAAGAATATATGGGAATTGACTACTCCTTTATTTATATAAAAGAAGGTAGCATAAAATCTGAGCCCCATCTTCACGCACACGTTATTCCAGCAAAAGTTCCAATAAGGCATTTAATTGCAGAGTTTTTGAAGGTCCCGGTAAAAGAAGAAGAAAAAGCGGAAGAACTGATAAAAACTAAAGAAGAATTGCAAAAAAAGCTAAAACAATTATGAGAAGTAACTTTTGAGTAGAGCTAAACCTTGTTTTATTCCCGCTTTTGATTTTCCTTCTTTTCTTCTATTAAAAACATATGGAATATCTTTTATTCTCAAATCCTTTGATTGCTTTAAAATTTCAAAAAGTATTTTATAACCTTCAGGAACGAACTTTCCATTTTCTACAATCTTTTTTACTTTTTCATTTCCAGCGAAATAACCGCTGAGAATATCCTTGCAATATTTTTTTCTTCTTACTATTAAAACAAACTTTCCTAGAATTGTTAAGGAAAAGGTAATAAACTTTCTCCAGGTTTCCCAATTTTTTACTTTCTTTCTATATCCAACAACCAAATCATAGTCTTTTAGAGCTTTTATAAACTCTTTTATTTTTTGAGGAGGATGTTGAAAATCAGCATCCATGACAAGAAAATAAGGGGTTTTTGCTCTTTTTATTCCTTCAACAACACTTATCGTTAAACCATGAACTTTTTCTTTTTCTCTATCTATAAGCTCAACACCAAAGTTTTTTACTATTTCTCTTGTTTTATCTTTTGAGCCATCATCAACTACTATTATTTTTGATTTGTAATTTTTCTTTAAATAAGCGAGTAGCTTAGCTATATTTTCTTCTTCGTTGAGCGTTGGAAGTATTATTGTTAAATTTTTCTCTATTTCTTCATACTTTTTATCTTTCATTTTTTTATTTCTCTTTCAATTTTTAAAAACTAGCTAAAATTATTAATTTCTAATTCAAAAAGTTTTTATGGACCTTAAAAAGCTATTTAAAGAATATTATGCAAGAAGGAAAATATTTGTTGATGCTGTTGAAAGAAGAGAATTTGGAGTAAGCTTTCATATCGATAAAAAGATTGAAGAAAGGCACATCTCTTTTAGAAGCATAGAAGAGCTTAATAACTACCTTTATCAAAATGTTCCATACTACATTTCCTACTCAGCAGCTTACTACAATTATCCTTCTCTTCCAATGGAGAAAAAGGAATGGCTTGGTGCGGAGCTTATCTTTGATTTGGATGCAAACGACCTTAATCTTGAATGTAAAAATATCCATGGAAGCGAAAACATCTGCTCAAAATGCTTTCAAGCAATAAAAGAAGAAGCTTTAAAACTTTTAGATTTTTTAATCTATGACTTTGGTTTTAAAAAAGAAGAAATTTCAGTAAACTTCAGTGGAAATAGAGGATTTCATTTTCATGTAAAAAACGAAGAAATATTAAAACTCTCAAACTATGCAAGAAGAGAGATTTGTGATTATCTTTCTGGAAATGGGTTGGAATTTGAAAATTTCTTTTATGAGCTTCCAGCAACAAATTCAAGACAAAAGATTTTGCATGGACCAAAACCAAGTGATTATGGATGGCGAGGAAAACTTGCAAATCTTTTTTTGAATTCTCTTGATTCTGTTGATAAGCTGGTTGAGATTGGAATACCAAGACAAGAAGCACAAAAACTTTTTGAGAAAAAGGAAATGGTTAAACTTGGGATAATGCAAGGAAATTGGGATATGATAAAGCTTAGAAATAAAAAGAAAATTTGGAAAGAATTTGTTGAAAAGCAAAAGATAAAGTTGAAAGAAACCGTCGATACAAACGTTACAATCGACACTTCTCGACTTATTCGCTTACCGGATTCTATACATGGTGGTAGCGCTTTAATAGCAAAGAAAATAGACATTTCAAAAATCCAGGACTTTTCTTTGAAAGATGCAGTAATTTATTCAAAAGAAACAATTAAAGTTAATGTTGATGTACCATATGATTTTGACCTTTTTGGTTATAGGCTAAGAAAAGGAAAGCAAGAAATAGAAGTTGGAGTTGGAGAAGCCGCATACTTTTTTGCAAAAGGTTGGGTAAAATGAAAATTCTTGTTGTAAAAGGAGAAGCAGGAAAAGATATATGGGAAGATGTCGAGCTTTCAAAATTTGGAATAAAAAAGATTGTTGCAGAAAAAACAAAACAAAAAGAAGAAAAAACAGAAACAAAAGATGAAATAAGATTAAAACTAAAAAATCTTTTTCACTTAAGATACTTCTTCTTTCTTTTAAAGCAAATTCCAAGAGAAAAGCCGGATGTTCTTATAGTCAAGAAACCTTATCCAACAACTGTTTTACCAGCGATTCTTTACAAAATTATTTTTAGAAAAAAATTTTTGATGCATTTTGATGAATGGGAAATAAACAAACCTTTTAGACCAAAACTTGGATTCAAAAATATAATGCTTTTTATTTTTACTTATGTTTCGATAGCTTTTGCAGATGGCTTTATTGTTGGAAACAAAAACCTAAAAAAGCTTATTCATTCAAATAAACCTTTCTTTTATCTTCCAAATGGTGCAATACCTTGGATAATAAAACCAGCAAAAATAATAAAACCAAAGAAAAAGATTTATTGCCTTTATATTGGTGGAAGCTATAGAAAGGTTCAAGAACCAATGTATAGGGCTTTTGCTTTAATGAAAAATGCTAAGCTATTTGTTGCTGGGAAAGTTTGCAATGAGCTTGGAGAAAGAAAGAATGTCATTAAGCTTGGTGAGTTTGAATTTAAGGATCTTTCAAAGATCGCTTCAAAAGTTCATGTTCTCCTTGCAACCTTCGATTACCATTGGCATCTTCAATTCACAAGTAATGTAAAGATTTTTGATTATATGTGTTTAAGGAAACCAATAATAGCAAGTGAAATTGGGGAAATACCTGAATATTTAGATTATGGAAAAGCAGGATATTTGATTAAGCCAGGAGATATGAAGCAATTGAAAAGAACTTTAAAAATGATAAAGAGCAATTACAACGAAGCTCTAGAAAAAGCAAAATATGCAAGAAAACTTGCAGAAGAAAAATATGATAGAAGAATACTTATTAAAAATCTTTTGAAAGATCTAAATAAGCATTATAGCTAATTACAACACTTAACGAAACTTTTATATCTGTTCCCCGCTATGAATCGCAAAGTTTTTATAAGATAAAGGAGAAAAAGTATCCATGGGAATGTATCAAAGAATAGCTGAGACTTTCCAGGAAGAGTATAAGAATAGAAGTGAGCTTTATAGGAAAAGGTTAGAGGAATGGAGAAAGCAAGGGGCTATTGTTAGAGTAGAAAAACCAACAAACATCGCTAGAGCTAGAAGGCTTGGTTATAGAGCAAAGCAAGGAGTAATAGTAGTTAGAGTAAGAGTAAGAAAAGGTTTGAGAAAAAGACCCAAACCAGATAAGGGAAGGAAACCGAGCAAGATGGGTAGGTTCTTTTCAACAAAAAAGTCTCTCCAAAGAATAGCAGAAGAAAGAGCAGCTGCTAAGTATAAAAACTTCGAAGTTTTGAATAGCTATTATGTTGGTGAGGATGGTCAGCACAAGTTTTTTGAAGTTATAATGCTTGATAGAAATTCACCAAGCATTAAAAATGATAAAATTTATTCAAAAATAATAGCTCAAAAAGGAAGGGCTTTTAGAGGATTAACGAGCGAAGGAAAGAAGAATAGAGGCTTAAGAAAGAAAGGAAAAGGAACAGAAAAGTCAAGGCCAAGCATAAGAGCAAATAGAAGGAGAAGGTAATGTTTTTTGATATCCTTGCTTTTGAGCCAAACCAAATAGAAAAAGAAGAGCTAGAAAGAATAAAAAAATTTTGTAAGCTTGATTTTTTAGAAAAAAGTGAATATTTCTTTGGAGAACCAAAGAGTTTTGATTTTTCAAAAAGAATATTCGTAACAAGTACTCTTAACCTTGAGAAAAAATTTCTTATAAAGCTAAAAGAAAGAAAAAGAATTCTTGCTTTTCCATTATGGCTCGTTTGCAACGAAATAAAAAGGTTTAAAAAAATTCTAAGGTTTATAAAAAAGATTTCTTTACGCTATTGCATAATTTCTTTTCCAAGAAAGATAGAAGAGTTTAAGTCTCCAAAACAACTTATTTACTTTTCTTCCATATTTGGCGAGGAGAGAAATCAAAAGCTAATGCAAGTTTTGATCGGTGAAAGGGATGAAGTTTGAAAGAAAAAGGTATATTGGTTTTATAAATTTTGGTAATCTAAGCAATGAGCAAAATTTCTTTCTTCTTAGGCAAAAATTTTCGCAACTCTTTGGAATTTTAAGCTTAGAAGAGGCTTCTTTGGCAATGGTTGTTAAAAAACAAAATATATTTGTTGTAAGAGTTAACCTTAACTTTGAAAAACAGCTTCTTTTTGCAAGTTGTTACTTACCATTGTTTAGCATTTTTACTACTTCTTCAGTTAAAAAAGCAAAAGAAAAGATCGATTACTTCGGAAAGTGATGAGAATAATCATATAAAGCTTTTAATGCTCTTGCAGCAGAATTTGGAGACATATAAACAGGAATTCCATTTGCTTCTATTATTGACTTATGAAGTCTTGTAAATGCCCCACCCATTGTTACAACGATCATTGGTTTCTGAGCATTCTTATATTTTGCAAGTGAATTTATTATTGAACTATCCGCTCCGGGAGTTTGGAACAAGAGAATTATCATTAGCATATCAACATTCTTTTCATTTAGCATCGCTTCAATAGCGACTTCAAACCTCTTTGCATCAGCATCTCCAGCGATATCCAAGGGATTTCTTATATTAACATAATCTGGAAGTTTTTGCTTTAAAGAGTTTATCGTTTCTTCACTAAGCTGAGCAAGTTCAAGAGAGTTAGCGGATATAGCATCAGTAGCAACCACTCCTGCTCCACCACCATTTGTTACTATTCCAACTCTTTTTCCTTTTGTTTTTGGTTGTGTTGAAAATATTTTTGCAAAATCAAAAAGCTCTTCATACCTTTCAGCTTGTATAAGACCAAATTGCCTAAATAATGCAAGATAATTTTGGGAGTTGCTTGTTAGCGCAGCAGTATGAGAAAAAGCAGCCTTTATTCCCTCTTGGCTTATACCACCCTTCATCACAACAATAGGTTTTCTAACCTTCTTCAAAACTTTTACAAATTCTTTTCCATTTTTTGCCCCCTCTATGTAAAATAGTATAACCTTTGTTGTTTTCTTTTTAAGCAAGTATTTTAAGAGTTCGACTTCATCTAAAACAGTAGCATTTCCATAAGAAATAAATTTATCTACTCCAATGTTTTCATCAGAAAATAAGTCTAGAGTTACACTACCAATTGCACCACTTTGTGTTAAGAAGCTTATGTTCCCCGCTCTTGGTCTTTTAAGCTTATACTCTGGTAAGAATAACGTATCTACTCCGCTTCTGGGGTCAAAAACTCCTAAGCAGTTTGGTCCAAGTAAAGCAATGTCATATTTTTTTGCAATTTCTTTTATGCTTTCCTCCAAGTCTTTTCTCCCAACCTCAGCAAAACCACCACTTATTACAATTGCAGCTTTTACTTTTTTCTTTCCACATTCCTCAAGAACTTGTGGTACAATTTGAGCAGGAACAACTATAACGGCAAGCTCAACTTTTTCTTTTATATCCAAAATACTTTTATAACATTTTAAACCAAGGATGGTTTCTGCATTTGGGTTTACTGGGAAGATTTTTCCTCTATAACTTTGAAGAAAATTTCTAAGAATCACGTTTCCAATTTTGTTAGGATCCCTAGAAGCACCTATTATTGCAACACTCTTCGGATTAAACAAAGATTCAATTTTCATGATTATCACGCAAGCATGATTCTTACATCCGCAACCTTATAAGAGTTTTCATAAATTATTACAGGATTTATATCAAGCTCTTTTATGTTTTCTTTTTCTACAATTTTACTCACCTTGGCTATTAATGCAGCGATTTTTTCTTTCATCTTTTCATTTTTAAAAAGAATGTCCTTAGCTTTTACTTCTTCTATCATTTCTCTCGCTTCTTTTTTGGTTATTGGACAAAGTCTTGAGGAAATATCCCTAAAAACTTCAACATAACTTCCACCAAGACCAAAGATTATAAATTTACCAAACTGCTCATCTTCGTTTGCTCCGATTATTGCTTCTTTTCCTGGTTTTAGCATTTCTTGAGCTATTATTTCATAAGGCTCAAAGTTTTTTCCTATTTTTTTAAATTCCTCAAAAGCTTCTTTTATTTCTTCTTTGCTCAAATCTATTTTTACAAGTCCAAGTTTCGCTTTATGTGTTGCTTTCTCTGAATAGAGCTTTAAAACAATTTTTCTGTTTTTTGCGAATTCATAAGCTTCTTCTAGAGAGTTTACAACTTTTGTTTCCGCTACTTTTATACCATATTTCTTAAGAAGGTTAAAACCTTCAACGTATTCAAGAATCATAAAAATCTTTCAAAAGTTAAATTTTTATTATTTTACAATTGACGAATTTAAAGGTTACTTGCTCGAGAGAAGGAATAAAAGCAATAGAATGAGCAAGATTAGAACAATTACTAAGCCAATTAACTTCAATGGCAAGCCTTCTTTTTCTTCTTTTTTCTCTTCTACTTTTTCTTCAACTTGCTTTTGCGTTTTTTGTTGAGTTTCTTCCTTTTTTTCAACTTCTCTCTTCTCTTCTACGACCCCTTCCGAAGCTTTTTTGAATCCTTGCTCTGTTAAAGAAACAGAAACGTCGCCACCCTTTAAGGTGTAGCTTATGAGATTTTGTTTCGCTAACTTGTAAAGATGAAGAGCAATATCTTGTTGGTTTATGTTTAATGCTTTCTCTATATCTTCTGGTTTTCTTGAGCCTTGTAGGATTTTTTGAACTATCTCAAAGTCTAGCTTATCAAAGCTTTCTTTTGCTTTTTGTTCAGCAAGCTCCAGAAGCTTTTTTCCATCTTCTGTTATGATTATTTCGCTTTCAGCTGGATATGAAACCTTAAAATCGATAGCTCCTTTTGTTTTTAGTGTTCCTGCGATGTTTGCTCCATCGAAATAGCTTGCATTTATTAGGCTACCAAATTTCTCAACAGTTGTTCCGGGGGTGATCTTTGAAAGAGCAATTAGCTCTTTAAAATTTAAACTCTCTATAAAATCACCAATTTTTATTTAGCTAGAAAAATTTTTATTATTTTCATTTTTTATTTTTTAACTCTGCTCGCGGGAAGCCCCCTTTCGTAAGATAGGGGGGAGAGCGGGCAAGCAAGCGAACGAAATTTTTATAAATAACAAATTTGTAATAATTGTGTAAAAAGGTAAATATATGTTAAGTTATAAATTTAGAATTTATCCGAATAAAAATCAAAAGCAAATACTTGAAAAGAATCTAATTCTTTGCAAAGATATGTACAATCTTCTCCTCGAGCAACTTAACAAAGCAAAGAAAGAAGGAAGAGAAAAAGAAATTGATTTGCAAGCTCTTGTTGCAAAAATAAAAGAAGAAAAGCCAAAATTCAAAGAAGTTTATTCAAAAGCTCTTCAGATGGTAAGCTATCAACTTAAGAGTAATCTGAAGACATTAAAAGAGTTGAAGAAAAAAGGAAAGAAGGTTGGAAAGTTAAGGTTTAAGAAGAGAATTAAAACAATAAACTATAATCAATCTGGTTTCTTTATAGATTTTAAAAAGAAGAAAATAAGTTTTTCAAAGATTGGAACAATAAATATAAAGATTCATAGAAAAGTTGAAGGAAAGATAAAAGGAGTTATAATAAAAAAAGAAGTAGATAAATGGTTTGCGATTTTGCAAGTAGAAGAACCACAGATACAACAAAAAGAAAAAGAATCAAAAGATCAAAGAGTAGTTGGCATAGACCTTGGGATAAATTATTTTATTGTTGATTCTAATGGATTCGCTATTGAGAATCCAAAAATTGTTGATAAACAACTAAAAAGAATAAGAGTTCTTTATAGAAAACTTTCAAGAAAAAAGAAAGGAAGCAAGAATTTTGAAAAAGAAAAATTGAAGATTGAAAAGTTACCTTTAAAGATAAAAAATATTAGACTAGATTTTCTTCACAAACTTTCAAAATATTATGTAGAAAATTATGATGTAATTTATTTGGAAGATTTGGATATAGATAATATGCTTAAAGGAAAACATAAAGAAAAACTTCATATGCATATAAACGACGCTTCATGGGCTACATTCAAGCAACTACTTTCTTACAAGGCTGAAAGAGCTGGTAAGAGAGTAGTTGCTGTTGATGCAGAGAACACAACTCAGAGATGCAGCAACTGTGGTCATATAAACAAAAAGAAATTGCAATTAAAAGATAGAATCTTTATTTGCGAAAAATGTGGGTTTACAGCTGATAGAGACTTCAATGCTGCGATGGATATTTTAAAAACAGGGTTGGGACAGCCCGTTGAGCCTGTCAATACCTATGACCACCAAAGAGGTGGTAGGTTTGAGAAAGCTCCTCTACTCTGTGAAATCTCCGCAAAAGAGATTATCACAGGGCATGAGCTTTCAATGAGGCAGGAAGCCCCATTGGTAAGAGTGGGGTAGTTCACCCTTTATCTTTAAAAACGTGTTGTCCAATAATTAAAATTAACGAGAGAAATTTTTATGTCATTTTTTAGCTCTCAGTCGGAGTTATTGGACAACGTCTTTAAAAATCAAAATTTAAAAAGAATAACTGAGAAAATTAAATTTCTTGATTAAATGAAATTAAGATTTTTGGGAGGAGCAAGAGAAGTGGGAAGAAGTTCGATAGTGGTAGAGAGTAGTAGAAGGATAATGCTTGATTGCGGGGTTAAATTAAATACAAAGACAGAGTATCCCGCGAGCTTTCAAACGGATTTGATAATAGTTTCTCATGCGCATCTCGACCATAGTGGCTTCTCCCCATTTTATTATAAGTTTTCACCCATTCCAAGCATTGGTACTTATCCAACTCTTGAGCTTACAGAACTTCTTCTTAAGGACTTTTTGAAAGTTAATAGAAGGAAGCATGAAAAAGTTCCTTTTAGAGATAAAGAGATTAGAAAGTTTGCAAGAAATTTTGTCGTTGTAAATTATGATGAAGAGTTTGCTTTTGGAGATTCTATAATTAAGTTTTATGACGCCGGACATATCCCGGGAAGCTGCATGATTGAATTGAATTTTGATGGAAAAAAGCTTTTGTATACCGGAGATTTTAAATTAACCCCAACTTACTTGCATAAAGGTGCACAACTCCACGAATGCGATATCTTAATAATAGAATCAACCTATGCAAACAGGGAGCACCCACCAAGGAGTGAAGTAGAGAAAAGGCTTAAAGAGGAAATTCAAGAAACAATTTCAAAAGGCGGAAATGTTTTAATGCCAACTTTTGCTGTTGGAAGAGCCCAGGAAATGCTTTTTGTTTTAGATTCTCTAGGCTTTAGCGATATTGTTTATTTGGATGGAATGGCAAAAGATGCCACTCAAATAGTTTTAAATTCAAAGAAGTTTATTTCTGATGCTGATAAGCTTCTAAGAATTTTACAAAAAATAAACTTTGTTGAAGAAAGAAGAGATAGAAAAGAAGCATTAAAAAAACCAAGTATAATTCTTACAACTGCCGGAATGCTCAATGGGGGACCAGCTCTTGATTATATTCCAAAACTTAATCAAAATAGCAAAATAATATTTACAGGCTACCAGGTTGAAGGAACAAATGGAAGACAACTTCTTGAAACAGGAACTATAACCATAGATGGAAAAAAGATTAAAGTTCCTCAAAAAGCAGTATACCTTGACTTTTCAGCCCATGCTGGAAGAAGTGAGCTTTTTGAATTCGTTGAAAAAAGCAAGGCTGAAAAAGTTTTTGTTGTTCACGGAGATTCAAAAATTGCTATAGATTTTAAAGATGAGCTTTTAATGCTCGGCTACAATGCATTTGCCCCAGAAAACGGAAGTGTTTTTGAAATCTAAAAACAAAATAAACAAAAAGTGAAATAATGAAAGTAATCGCAGTAGACAAGAAAAACAACTTTGTAAAAGTTTTAATAAACTCATCAAACGATTTTTTTCATCTTGAACAATTTATAGAAGAAAAAGATATCGTTGGCTCTAGAAGTTTTAGGAAATTTTCTTCAGAAAGTGGCTCAGAAAGAAAAGAAGTGTTTGTTCAAATAAGCGTTGAAGAAGTTTTCTTTAGAAAAGAATTAAACCAGCTTAGAATTTTTGGGAAGATTGTTGGTGGTGGACCAGAAGAATATATTCAACTTGGAAGGTATCACAGCTTGGATGTTTCAATAGGTGAAACTCTTGAAATAATAAAAGAAAAGCTTTATGATTTTCAAATCTATCTTTTGAAAGAGTGGGAAAAAGAAACAAACAAGCCAAATTTTGTAATCGTAGCAATCGATGAAGAAAAAGCAACAATCGCAACGGTATTCCCATATGGAATTGGAAAAGTAAAAGAAATAAGAAGTCATCTTAGCAAAAGGCTAGAAGAAAAAGAATTTTTGAAAAAAGAAGAAGAATACTTAAGAAAGATTTTAAAAGCAATAGATGAAGCCAAAGTAAAGTTTGTTATTGTTTGCGGTCCTGGCTTCGAAAAAGAAAAGCTAATACCATTGATAAAGCTTAAAGTTTTTTCTTTCTATTCCACCTCTTCTGAGCTATCAGCAATTTATGAAATAATGAAAAGTGAAGAATTTCAAAATCTTTCTAAGGAATTGATGCTAAAGCAAGAAGAGTATTACATTGAAAAACTTTTAGAAGAAATTTCTAAGCAAGGAAATTATGCAATAGGTCTGAAGGATGTTTCGGCTGCTGTTTTTTCAAGAACAGCAAAAGTTGTTTTAGTAACCGATAAAATGTTAAAGAAAAAAGAAGTAAAAGAGGTAATTGAAGAATTTAAAAGGTTTGGTGGAAGCTTAAAAATAATAAACGAAGATTCAAACTCTGGAAAGCAACTTTCAAGTCTTGGAGGAATTGCTGCACTTACTTCTTAGAAGTAGCTGTAGCAGCGAGTTTTTCTTCTATCTTTTGCTTTGGTATCACAAGCTTTATCATACCAGTTCCTATTGGGATTTCTTGTCCAATTATTATGTTTTCTGTTACTCCAGTTAATCTATCTACTTCTCCTGTTGCAGCAGCATTCATTAAGTGCTTAACTGTTTCTTCAAAGGCAGCTCTTGCAAGAACACTTGGCTTTTCAGCAACAAGTCCTTGTCTCCCAACAGGCTTTATTACCCCATCTCTTGTCATAGCATCTGCAAGAAGCATTACATGCCTTATATCCACATCTAACTTGTTTGATTTAAGTATATAATAGAGCTCTCTTACAATTGCATTTCGTGCAGCTTCTATTCCAAGAACTTCAGCGATTTCATGTAGATGGGTAGTAAATATTTTGCTTGTATTAACACCATCTATTTTCATCACTTCTCTAAGGTTGCTTCCGCTTGTTCTTATAAAGTATTCATCCCCTTCTTTCAATACAATCGCTCTTTCTATTCCTTTTATTCCTTTAATTATAAGCTCCTTCAATGTTACTGTAGTTCTTCTTATTTTTGCATAAGAATTTGTTTTTATGCTTATTTTTATTTTATTCTCTTTTATTGTCATTCTTCCCAGCTTCTTTGCCTTTACTTTTTCTATAGCTTCTGAGAGTTTAACTCCTTTATTCTTAAGCCTTTTCTTATCAAATGTTATTGTTATGCTCATTTCATCAAAATCTTCTTCAACTTTAGCAATTTCTGAAAGCTTTACTTCTTCTATCATCGAAGCTATTTTCTTAACTTTTTCTAAGTCTTTTTTATATTCATCTTTAATGTAGATGTCCATCATAGGTATCGCAGGAACACTTTTCGCATCGATTATTTCAATAACTCTCGGCAATCCTGTTGGAACTTGCTCAGCAACTCCTGCAAAGTGGAACAATCTGAGAGTCATCTGAGTAGCTGGTTCTCCAAAGCTTTGTGCAGCAACTATTCCAACCGCCTCTCCAGGTTCTACAAAGAAGGATTCTTCAGGTTTTGGAAGATAATCCTTACAGTGAGAGAAGGAAGGATGTAATCCATCGCCGCCATATATGAATTGAATTATATCTCCTCTAGAGTCTCTGACACTTCTATCCTCTTCTACGTAAAGGTCTTGCAATGCATGTATAAGCCTTCTCTGCATGTAACCAGACTTTGCAGGTCCAAGTCCTTTTTGAACTATACTCTCTCTTCCTCCACAGGAGTGGAAGAAGTATTCTATTGGTGTTAAACCAAATCTAAAGTTTCCAACAACGAAACCTCTTGGCTCAGCTGTTATATCATTCTTTTTAAGATGGGGCAAAACTCTTCCTCTATAACCTCTATTCAATCTCTGTCCTCTTACCGCTTGCTGCCCTACTGTTGCGGATATTTGAATAAAGTTGAGCATTTTACCTCTAGCACCGCTTTTTGTCATAAGAAGAGCAATATTCTTAGGGTCTATACTTTTTTCTATTATTTCTCCGCAACCATCTCTTACCTCTCCAAGCTCTTTAACTATATAAGCTTCAAGACTTTCTTTACTTGTTCTTCCAGGTAATGGAACTAATGTTCCTTCTTTGTATTGTTTTATTAATTCTTCAACTTTTTTCTTTCCTTCTTCTATTCTTTTGTTTATTTCTTCAGTAGCTTTCTTTGGTAAAGTATAATCATCCAATCCAATACTTACTCCATACCTTGTTACTACAAAGTTTCCGACTCTTGTAATTCCATCTATAAACTTTCTCGCTTCTTCAAAACCAACTTGCAAAGCAATCGCTCCAATAATTTTTCTTAGAGAATCTTTTTCTATCACTCCCTCTTTTAATTTTCCATCTTCTATTACAATTTTACCTTTTTTGCTTTCTATTTTTAGATTAATTGGTGGAAGAAGCATGGAGAAGAGCTCTTTTCCAGAATACTTCTTTTCTTTTCTTGTTAGTTCCTTTCCAGCTTGAGCTAATATTTCACAAGCCTCTTCTTTTGAGAAATAAGCATCATCAAGAGTTAGTAAATAAACCCCAAGAACAGTATCTTCTATTGGCCCAATTATAATTTCACCATGTCTTGGAGAAAAAAGCTGTAGCTTTGCATCCATAAGATGCCTTGCTTCTGCAAGTGCATCTTCGCTTTGTGGGACATGTAAGTTCATTTCATCTCCATCAAAGTCAGCATTATAAGGCTCTGTTACTGAGA
>Ga0080004_1121078_pt1 | contig 17659 bp, 19 predicted proteins | sample WasSprMetagenome_FD_69207 | JGI IMG/M metagenome (GOLD analysis project Ga0080004, IMG submission 69207) | Sulfidic aquatic microbial communities from Washburn Spring, Yellowstone National Park, USA - WS (SPADES assembly) (version 2) | ecosystem: Environmental > Aquatic > Thermal springs > Hot...
AAATTGCGAGAAGCTCTTGCTGCAGAAGAATTAAGCGAACAGGAAAGAAGAAAAGCTGAAAGAGATTACAATCAACTAGTAAGAGTTGCTAATAAATATGAAACAGCGGCAAAAAATCTGAAAAAAGATATTTATAACATTTCGAAAGAAATAATGAAGCTTATGGAATACTTGCCAGAAGAGAAAAGAGAAAAATTGAAAAAAGATATCGAACTTTACAAAATTGGAAGTACCATTTTATCACTCCTTTTAGCACTTTTATTTCTCGCAGTTTTAAACTACTTTAGAATCCTTCACAAAACTCAAGAAATTATTGGGCAATCTTCTTTGCCTTCCTTTTCCTTTACCCTTTCCCATTTACTTCTTAGTTTAATTGTTTTTCTGCTTCTCCTTTTTGTTCTTTTCAAAGACCTGAAAAAAAAGGAAAATGATTAAAACCCGCAAGATACTTTCTTTAGCTCAGGCACAAGAGCATAAAGTTTAGCATAAGCTTCTTTCACACTATAAACCCCTTTTATAACTCCGAAAATAATTCTATCTATTTCGTCTTTTGAAACATTTTTTGACAATTCTAAGGCATAATAACATTTCTCCTTAAAGAAAAAATTTTTTGAATTTTTTGAAAAGTCGTACTCTTTTATTGCTTTTCTTATTTCTTCAATTGGAATTTTTTCAATGTCACTTTCTTTCAATTCTTCCTTAGTTTCTCTTATAGGCACTTCAGGTTTAGCCTCTGCTTTCTTTAAAATTCGGTTTTCAACTTCAGGTTTACTCATTTCCGTTGTTTTGTATGGCTCTGAAATTTCAGGAAGAATAATCAATTTTTTAGGAAGAAATCTATCAAAATATTTTTTTATAATATCTTCAAAATTTTTCTCTTTGTAATATTCTTTTTGCTCAAAAGCCAACTTGCAAGGCTTAAGAATAATTTCTTCAATAAAAGAATCTATATTCAATTTATCTTTCTCACCAATAACGTGATACCAAATAGAATTTTTGTCCCTATAAACGAGAAATATTTCACTATTTTGTAATGTTGGATATCTTTCTAAAATTTCTTTTGAAGGATTAATAAATGATATATGCCACATTTTATCTTCTAGCCACTTATCAATGGGATGAATTTCTTTTTTTCCACAAACAGGACAAGCTTGTAGCGAAACGTGTTCTCCAAACTTCTTCTGCAATTTTATATATTTAAATTCTGCACAATTTTTTTCTTCAAATAAATTATCACAATTCTCACAATACCATGCTCTATAACGCCTTTGAATCGGCAAAGTGTCAGTATAAAGATGCTGGGACAAATTCTTCATAATGTGATCAAAAATCGCGTCTGCAACTTTTCTATCTTCATTAAGAAAAGAAATTTGAAAAATTTTTGCTTTTTCTCCTTTTCTTTTAACTTTTATGTATCTCCCCTTAACTACATTTATTTTGATTGTCATACTTAACTTAGACTTCTTTCCTCCACAGCTTTCATCACTTTCTTGTGCAAATCTAAAAGCAATTTCTTTCTATCTTCCATTAAAACAACATCGCTTTCTCCTAAAGCTATTAGATTATGAGCAAATGGGCTAGGAACGTTGCTCTCAGGTAAAAATTCATATTTTATTTTTCCTTTCTCAATTTGCTTCAAAACGTATTTAGCACGCTCTATATCCATAAAATCCTTCATCACTTCACGGTAAGTTTCTTCAACAACAGGAAACTTTTCAAATTTTTCGCAAACTCGCAATAAGCGATCTGCGTTAAATTGCTGCCTTGCAACTTTTATTTCATATCCTTTATAATTTCTCAAAATCATTAAGCTTCTTGTTGCGCAATGCCTAAATCTTCTCTTTATTAATTCAGTTTGTCTTAAAGCTTTTCTTAAAACTTCCTCTAAGCTATCAGATTTCAAAAGTTTTGTAACTTCTTTTGGATCAACTTTTTCAGTTTCCCTTCTCTTTATTTTCTCCCTTAAACTAATTATATCGAGCCATCCTTTCCCTAAAGATTCGCAAGGTATTGAAATTACAAAGCCATTGTCGCTTATAGTTAATCCAACCGACTTTTTCAACTTTTTTGTTAAAAGATAGCCAAATGCTCTTGATAAGGCATCGTTAATTCTTCTTCCAAATAAAGTGTGAAATATGAGATTTTGATTTCCTCTTTCGTCAATGTAATTTTCAACCAAAATTGTCTTTTCATCAGGAAATCTTTTTGCATTAAGGGATTTTAAGAACTTGTATTCCCAAAGGAAATATTCGTAAATTGAATTTGCACTCCAAGCATCAAGATAATAATTTTTTAAAAGCCAATTAACAACTTCTTCCTTTCTTTTATTCTTAACCAACTTAAACATCTTCCCTCTAAATTCTTGAATTTTTAAAGCTAGCTCAAAGCTTAAAGGCAACATTTCAGAAAACCATGCAGGAACAGTAGGTCTTTTTTCTTTTGCCGGTTTAACATAAGCTGTAACTCCCTTTGCTTTAACAAATTCATAAGTTTTCCCGGCCAAAACAAAAATGTCTCCTGGCATTAGTCTTTGCAAAAATTCTTCTTCTATTGATCCAATATACTTGCCATCTAAAGTTCTAACTTTTATTTTTACTTCATCAGGAATTGTTCCAATGTTCAAAGAATAAATTACCCTTGCATATTTTCCTCTTCTTCCGAAAGTCATATCCTTAAAATCAACCCAAATTTTTCCATAAACTTTTTTATCTTCTAAGCTATGGTAAGCTCCTGATAAGAATTCTAAAACTGAAAGAAAATCTTCCCATTTCAAATTACGATAGCAATAAGAATTTCTTACCAAATTAAAAGCTTCTTTTATATTCCACTTTTTCTCTAAACTCATTCCCATTAAATGCTGGGCTAAAACATCCAAACAATTTTCAGGAATTTGAATTTTATCAAGAAAGTATTTGTAAGCTTGTTGAATCATAACAGCTAGCTCAACTTGATCATCCCTATCCATAGCTATTACCCTCCCAACAGAAGTTTTTTCTAATGTATGCCCTCCTCTTCCAATTCTTTGGACTAAGCGAGTAATGCTTTTTGGAGAACCCAATTGACAAACCAAATCAATATGACCAATATCAATTCCTAACTCAAGGCTTGTTGAACTCACACAAACTTTTAATTCGCCCCTTTTAAGCTTCTCCTCAATTTCATGCCTTATTTCTCTCGAAACAGAAGAATGATGAGCTCCAATTTGCTCCTCAGTATAAACTTCTGGAAACATTTGTTTCAAATGGTGGACACAACGCTCAGTTCCTGATCTTGTGTTTGTAAAAACCAAAGTAGTTTTGTGCTCTCGAATTAACTTATCCAAAAGTTTATACATAAGGCTAGTAGTTACTTCTGCAGGAGTATACAACAAATTTTTTGTTGGAGATAATAGCTTAATATCCATTTTTTTAACAAAGCGAGCATCTATAATTTTACAATCTCTTTCCTTTCCATTTTCATAACCTACTAAAAATCTTGCGCAAGCGTCAAGAGGCTCGAGTGTATTATGTACAATAATACCTTCAGCTACAAAATTATGAGTGTCTTCTACTGTAAGATCGTATACATATTTATCTTTTACTTTAACTATCTCTATTTCTTTAATTTCCTCGCATGTTATATTGTTTTCACAAATTTTTTCCAATTCTTTAATCCATTCTTTAGGTACATTTTTACTCTTAGCACTCCTAAGCGCTTTTAATGCAATTTTTCTTGAACAGACTCCCTTTTCTATTATGTCATATGTGTAAACATTAAATATTTCGTCCATTTCTTTAAAACTTAACTTTTTCTCTGTTTTAAATCTCTTTAAAAATCCACCAATAGGAACAAAATCGTATTGTTTAGTTTGAAGTTTAAGTTTCCTGAATTTTTCACCCTTAATAGTATGATTAGCAATTAAACTTGCGTCTTCATTCCTTGAGATGCGAAGTAAGAATAGCGGATACTTTCTTCCTTTTTTAACAACTTCATCCGAACAATGTATACCTGATCTTAAAAGTATGTGTCTTATGGTATCCATAAGTTTTTTTGAAGTAGAATAAGCTCTTACTCTTAGTTTACCTTTTGAAAATGTTATGTCTCCATCACATTCCACAAACCCATAGAAAAATTCTAGTAATATCTCATTTGGTAGCATTAAAAATTTTGGGTTAAGATTCACTTTTCTAAATTTCTTCCCTTTCTTTATTCCTAGCATATCTAAAATTTCACAAAGAGCCCTTGATTTTACCACAAATTGCCAATAATCCCCTTTTTTCCACCTTCTGTAGACTACTCTCCCTTTTATTCCAAATTCTTCTTCAATTAGCTTCATTGTTAAGTCACAAACTTTCTTATTTTTTCCTATCAATGTTATAGAACCTCCACTATTATGTCCGTCCGCTGCCAATAAACCCAGGACTCTCAAAAGATTCTTAAAATCTGAAGGTAACTTGACACTTTTTTCATTTCTTCTCCCACATATTCTCCATTTCTTCATTTCTTTCCAGAAATCCAGATTGCATGCTTTGCAAATTTTATAAAAGGTGAAGAGAGGGATAGAAGATAAAGACTTATTCCAACAATTAACAAAAGAATCAGCCTTTATCCTTTTACATAATCTACTTACGGTAATACCTTTCTTTTTTGCCCCTTGTTCTAACTTTTTGTAATAATAACCTAAATTACATACACATCTAAGTTCTCTCTTAGCTTTAAGGGAAGGAAGAACATCTTTTATCTCCAAAGAGTTGTTCACATCTATTCTCTTCGGTACACAAATTTTCTCTCCTTTTTCGATCTCGTCTACTCTTTTCCATTTGTATCCATCTTCTGTAAGGACAAGTAATTTATCGTTCAAAGTTAGAATTATTCTTCTTCCACTATTCGTTACAATTTTTGCTATAAAATGTTGAGATGAAATCCTCCAAACTTTTAAAATTTTACTTTTTTTAATCTTCTCTCCGTCAAACGTATAAATATACAAATTTTCTTTAGAAATATCTGCCCCTTCAGATCCATCATTTAATTTAATGTGATTTGAACTTTTTCTGAGATATCTTTCAACAAACTTACCTATTTCTATTATCCCATTTTCTAACCAAAGCTTTTGATCTTTTCTTAGACAAGCGCCTGCTCCAATTCTTATAAAAGGTTTTCCAACAAAATTCTGCAATCTTTCTAAGCTTAAGCTCAAATGAACTCCACGCTTAGAATCTGAAAGCTCGTGAATTTCATCCAATATTACCCATCTCACATCTTTTAGTTTTTCTTTAAATTTTCTTGTACTAAGAATTATCGCTATTGATTCAGGGGTTGTTATTAAAATGTGGGGAGGATGCTTTAATTGCTGCTGTCTTTCGCTTGGAAGAGTATCGCCAGTTCTTACGCTAACTCTCAATTCAGGCAACTCTTTTCCCATTTCTTTTGCAATTTCCCTTATTTCTTTTAAAGGAACAAGCAAGTTTCTATAAATATCGTTATCTAAAGCGCGAAGAGGAGAAATATAAATGCAATAAACTTTTTCCTCAAGTTTTCCTTTTTCTCCTAGCCCAAAAAGCTCGTCTAGTATAGAACAAAAGCAAGCCAATGTCTTTCCTGACCCAGTCGGGCTAGTGATTAAAACATTCTTACTTTCTTTTATTAAAGGAATTGAAAATTTTTGTGGCAAAGTCAATTCTTTAAAATTCCTTTTAAACCATTCCCTAACATAAGGCCTAAGCAAAGCTAAAACTTTTTCATCTTTTGGCAACTTTTTTGTGTTTACAAAGGTTATCATAGTCTAAATTATGTGAAGTTTTTAGGAGATAAAAATTGCTGCTTAATAATCCTATTATTTAAAAAACTTCCTTTAAATTTTAATTAGTAAAATGTGATTCAATGAAAATTCATGTTGGTTGCTGTGGCTGGGCAATCTCGATGAAAAAATATTTTGAAGAATTTTCTCTTATTGAACTACAAAGCACATTTTATAAACTTCCTCAGTTAAAAACTGCTCAAAAATGGAGAGAAGAAGCACCAGAAAATTTCATTTTTACTGTAAAAGCTCATCAAGCTATAACTCATCCTATATCAAGCCCTACTTGGCGAAGATCAGGATTAAAAGAAGAAGAGATTAAAAAATTGAAAGATAAGGTAGGTTCCTTAAAACCAACAAAGGAAGTTTTTGAATTTTTTAACAAAACTTTGGAAATTTGCAAAATTTTAAACTCTCCAATTTGCTTAATTCAACTTCCAGCAAGCTTTAAGGAAAATGAAGAGAATCTTGAAAATGCAGAAAAATTTTTCGCAAAAATTAAGCGAAATGGAATTTCAATTGCTTTAGAGCTAAGAGGATGGAGTAAAGAAGGTTTTGAAAGAATTTGCAAAAAATTTGATTTGATTTCTTGCGTAGATCCTTTTGCTTCTGAGCCAATTCATTTTTCCTCAAAAAAGATAGCTTATTTCAGGCTGCATGGAAGTTATGAAAGGGGGAAGATAAACTATAAGTACAAGTATACTAAGAACGATCTATTAGAATTAAAAGAAAAGATTAAATCCCTGCCAAAGCTTAATGAAATTTTTGTACTTTTCAATAATGTCTGGATGTATGATTCTGCAAAAGAATTTACTAAGTTAATTCGTGAATAGAATATTTTTTGCGATTCTTATTGATGACAAATAAGAGAGTTTTAAAAATCTTTTTATCTCCCGCTAAATCCTTTAATGGAAAGGCTTAAATAGTTTTCGGATTATAGATAATACTATGAGCTTTGCTAATGATTGGTTAAAATACTTAAAAGAAGAAAAACCACTTGGCAGATCTAATGTTTTTTCGATAACTCTTTGGGGTAAAAAACCTGAGAACCTCTATAGGATAAAATTGACTCCTCGTGAAGTTGAAGAGGTTTTTTGGTGTTATGATTATGAGCTTAAAGAAATTCCAAATGAAATAATCATACCTCAAACAAAAGTAAAAGTAGAGTATGTTGAGATGTTAGAAGGGCCGAGCGGTTTACTTTTTCTCATTTCTGAAGATAGAGAAATGGAGGTACATTACCCTGAGAACTTTGAGAATTGGCAAGGTGTTAAGAAAGAGATAATGAAAAAAGCAAAAAAATATGGTTACACAATTAGTAAATTCGTGCCATATACAATAAAAGCGAAAATCATTCGTCCCTAAGATAAAATTCTCAAAACTTTTGCTTTAATCCTAGCTTTTCCTCCTGTCGGCTCAGCCAAAATTTCTCCACATTTTAGGCATTTCACAACTGAAGATGCCTTATTAAAAATTATTTGTTTTGATTTGCATTTTTTGCACATTACCTCTACAAACCTTGAACTCGGAACACGAATTATTGGTTTCATTCTCTCACAATTTCAAATTTTTTTGCACGCCATCCTTTTCCTCTAGTATGCATTTTTCCACAAACTTTACACTTAAATCTTAAATCAACTTTCTTTACCGCCTTTTCGTAATCTGGTTTTGAACGAGGAAAACTTCCATATCCTTTAAGCTTTCGAAGAAATCGTCTTTGACCTATAGCTAAAGTTCTTCTTGTCCTTCTTTTTGCTATGCTTACTTCATGCTCAGTATGTTTTTTGCAATAGGGACAAAAAACCCTTACAACTTTTGGAAATTTCATTTTTCAACCTTCACCTCTTCAACTACATTTCGCTCTAAAAGTATTTTAACGTTTTCCTCAGGAAGTTTTGCAATATCCCCCTTCTTAAAAGGGCCATAAAGTTTCTCATCAGTTCCAAGAAACTGGGGAACATCCTCTTTAAAAACAACGAGGGTTGTCACTTCTTTTTTCCCTCCTTCAAAAATTTTTTTTAGTTTTTCCTCCCTTCTCTTTTTAATTATTTCAACCAACTTTTGATAAAACTCTTTTTCCTCCTCAAGCAAATTCTCTGGAGGAATGTTTGTTCTTGCCCCAATTATCGCAAAATTGATAATTTTCCTCTCCCTTCTATTGAAAATATCTTCAACAAGCCTTTCAACATTTTTTACTTCCAAAGCACTTTTCTTATCCTCAAGCTTTTTCTTTTGCTCAATGTATTGAGCAACAGCCTCAAAAAAATTTTCAGGCAGTTTTGTAGGTTTTGAACTTTCTTGTTCTTCGCGCTGAACTTTTCTTATTAATTCATAACTAATTGTTTCTTCTGGCATTCTATTATAGCTTTAGAATTGTTTATTTAAATTTTCTCTTCCTAAGTTTCTTAAAAGGATAATTTACAGGATTCTTTATTCCCACTTTACATATTTCATCTGGTGAGCAAACTCCAAAATCAGTATAAAAATTTTTATGATCACAATTTGGCGGTAATAAGTTTTTCTCTTGCCTGAAATGCCATCTTAACTGAGAACGTACATAACTTTTTCTCAATAGAGGAGTATTCCTTTCATTCCATTCAAAAATTTTTTCCTCAATTTTTTGCATATCCCAACCCATATTTCGTAAGAAATTTGTAAGTATAAATATTGACCTTTTCCTCCCATCCTTTAACCCTTGAAGAATTGTTTTTATACAAGGAGGGAAGAAATCTTCAGGTATAAACTTTGCTTTAGCAAGTCTTTTTGGAGGTAAAACTTCTTTAACCTCTTTTAAGTATTTTGAGGCCCAATCTAACGCTTCGATTATTAAACCTTCTGCATCCTTTATTCCACTCTTTTGAACCAAAAATTTCTCTTCAATTTTTACTTTTTCTGGCAGAGCATCTTCCTTTTCAAACTTTTCCACTTTTTCCGGATTTATTGGCAGACTTACGAGTAAAGAGGACTCGTTTAAAGAATAAGGCAAACGAAATAAATGCCTTGAGCCAAAAACATCTATACTAACAATTTTAAATGGATCTAATCCTTCCTCATTAACTATTTCAGTTAGCGGCTTTCCTATTCTTTGTGAAATTTGTGCTGGATTTTCAAATGCCAAAATTTCTTCTCTTAAGCTATCTTTTATATACCATTTGATGTATTCTATAATCTTTTGAAAGAGCTCAGGGTAAAGAGAGGAAGTTGGTTGAAAATTTATGGTTTCAGGAATCGATTCAAAAGGAATCCCAATGTGAAACCCTTTACCTCCAGTGAATTTAACACTATAACTCTTCACACCATGATCCTTTAAAGCTTCAATTATCTGTCTTGTAACAATTTTCGCAATCTCAAAATCTTTAACATCAGGATCAATCAGAATATCCCAACCTTTCCTTAATGAGTCAAGCTCTTGTTTACTCATTCCAACATCAAGCTTCATTGGCTGACTCCATCTTTCTACGCTACCATGAAATGCTACTGCTCCTTCAGCTACCGCTTGCAATATATCGCTTTGATACTGCAAAACATCAGGCCTCTTTCCAAATCTTCCATCTGAAAAAACACAAACTACCTCGCGATCTTTAGCTACTTCTAAAATCGCTTTTTGAACAGATGAGCGAGAATAATAATTCCAAACCCTTTGAAAATCTTCAGGCTTCATTTTAATCTCTTGAGAGCAAAAAGCTCTCGAATATTAATTGCAAGAATTTAAATTAATTTTTTCCATTTCGTTCCTTCTGGAGTATCCTCAATTGCTATTTTAAACTTTTCAGCTAGCTCTTTTCTTATTTTATCTGCAGTTTCAAAATCTCCTCTTTTTCTTGCCTCTTCTCTTTCCTTAATCAATTTTTCCGCCTCTTCCGGAAGCTTCTCAACTTTTATTTCTGGAATTATTTGGAAAAATTCTCCAAGCTCGTAAATTATTTTTTTTCCGGTCTCCAAGTCCTTACGAGAAAAATGCCCTTCTGCAATTTTCCTATTAACAAGCTTAATCAGTTTAAAGAGAAAAGTTAATGCGAGTGGAGTATTAAGATCGTCAAGCATCGCATCAATAAATTTTTTTCTTAGTTCTTTTAGATCTTTGACGAAAAAACTCTTTTTTCCTTTGCTTTGCTTCAGCTTTTCATCAATAATTTCTAAAGTGTTGCGAATTTTATCGATCTTCTTTTTAGCTATTTCTAGATCTCTTGCATTATAATCTAAAGGCTTTCTGTAGTGAGTGCTAGCAATCCATAACCTAATAACTTCTGGCTCATATTTTTTAAGAACATCAATTACTGGAACTATATTTCCCAAAGACTTACTCATCTTTACCCCATTTATAGTTAACAATCCTGTATGAACCCAATACTTAACATATGGCTTAATTCCAGTTGTTCCTTCTGCTTGTGCAATTTCAGCTTCATGATGAGGAAATGCTAACTCAATTGCGCCACCGTGAATATCGTACTGAGGACCAAAATATTTTAATGCTATAGCAGTATCTTCAATATGCCATCCGGGAAAACCAATTCCCCAAGGAGATTCCCACTTTAAAATGTGTTCAGGTTTAGCTTTTATCCATAACGCAAAATCCCTTGGATCTTTTTTATCTGGTTGAATTTCAACTCTAGCTCCAGCCACTAATTCTTTTGGAACTTTTTTTGATAATTTTCCGTAATCCTTAAATTTTGCGACTTCAAAATAAACGTTACCTTCCGATGTTACATACGCATAGCCATTTTTTATAAGAGTGGAAACTTGATCAATGATTTCTTTTATATGTTCAGTAGCTCTTGGCATCAAATCTGGTTTTCTAATTTTTAATTTTTTCATCACATCCAACCAATGATTTAAGTAAAATTCAGCGATCTCCATAGGATGCTTTTTCTCTTCTCTAGCTTTTTTAATTATCCTATCTTCTCCTGTATCCAACAGATGACCAACATCTGTGACATTTTGCAAATAGGTTACTTTATAGCCTAAGTAACTTAAAAACCTAATTAAAGTGTCATAAAAGCAGTATGTTCTAGCATGCCCTAAATGAACGTAATCATAAACTGTTACACCACAAACAAAAATTTTTACTTCTTTATCTTTTAAAGGTTTAAAGATTTCTTTCCTTTTTGTCATTGTGTTAAAAATTCTTAATTTAATAACCATCCCCAATTTTAAAATAACCTCTTTCGCTCTTCCTTAAATATTTCCTCTATTTCTTTTTCAGATTTAAGCTCTAAGTTATACTTTCGATTACACATTAACCAAAAATCATCAAAATAATTTCTGTTGACTCCAAACCTATAAGCAGCACCTGCCCTACTTCCCCCTCTCTTAAGCATATCTTTATATGCTTTTACACAGTCATCTAAAAAACTGAGTAGAATTTCATTAACTAGTTTAGGGTTTAAGTTAACTTTTTGAGCAATTTCATAAGCAGTTAAGTTTTTGTTTAAAATTAGGTCAGAATTTAAAAATAAATTGAAAATTTCATAAATTTTTTCTAATTCGTTAGGATCTGCATAAGTTATTTCGGCTAACTTTTTTTGATTGCAACCAGTTTTATAGATTAATTTTCCAACTTTAAGTAATTCATTTGGCATGTTCTATAGTTAGTTTTTAGATATAAAAATTTTTTACCTTAAATTGAATTTGAAATTTTTAAAGTACTTTTTTTGCTACAATGAACATTTGATTATGTTTTTTCTCATCAAAATTCTCAAAACTTTTTGAGGCAAAAACTTTCAATATCTTAAATTTACTCCTTCTTAAAAGATTTTTGATTTCCCTTAAAGAATAAAGCCTTACTTTGGTCTTTACTCTTTTAATAAAGTATAAATTTTTTCCTCTCTTTAAATAAAAATTTTGATCTAAAATCCAAAAAATTTCTCTTCCTCTTTTCTCCAATTTATTAAAGACTATCTCAAAAAATTTCTTTTCAGTTAGTACATAACTTTTAAATCTTTGAAATTCATCAAACCTAACAATTCTGTTTGGTATGTCCAGAAGAAGAATTCCATTATTTTTCAAATGTTTGTTAATGTTTTTAAGAACGATGAAATTTTCCTTGTCATTGAAATAACCGAAGCTTGTAAACCAAGATAAAGCAACATCAAATTTTTTATCCAGCTCAAAATTTCTCATATCAGCAACAAAATATTTATCTGCAAACTTTTTGTATTTTCGTTTAGCTTCTTTAATTAGCTCTTTTGAAATATCAATTCCATAAACATCAAATCCGGCTTTTCTCAAAAATGGATGAAGTCTTCCGTTACCGCAAGCGACCTCAAGAATTGAAATGTTTCCCTTCTTTAAAAACTTTCTTATAATTTTTGCTATGTAATTTGCTTCTTCTTTACTATGTTTTTTTCTGTGAAATATATGCCATCTGATATAATCTGGAATTTTTGCCATAATTATTTTTTAACTAGCTAGAAATTTTTTTGTAATAAAAATTTAAAGTTTTTCATTTATTAAAAAGTATGAGTAGAAGCTGGAATGAACTTACAAAGGAAGAGAAAGAGGGAATGATAAAAAAGTGGGAAGAATTAAGAAAGAACGGTTACAGCTACTTTAAAATAAAGGAAGAGACCGAAAAGAATTATAAAATAAAAGTTTCTAGCCAAACAATCTTTAGGGAATTGAATCCAGAAAAGAAAAAGTTGTATAGAAATTGGCGACTTGTCAAAATGAAAGCGGAGCTCGAGTCTATTAGGATGAAAAGAGATTACATCTTGCAAGAAGTTAAAAGAGGGTTTGAGAAAAATTTGAGTGAAGAAGAAATTGTAAGAAGATTAAACGAAAATTTACTCTCTTTACCTCCTTATTTAATACGTTGGACTGTTGATGGCTTACTACAACTTTTAAAAAATCCTGAAATAAGTTTACGAAAAATATTCAAAAAATATCGATTGCAACCTCTTTACTCACTAGGAATAAATTATGCGAGAAAAGTATACAATCTCTCACCTCCAAATGAGAAAGAATTAATTAAAAGTGCATTAGAAAGAGGACCGCTCACCACTTCTGAAATGAAAAAAATGAAAAAAGGAAAATCTCAACCAAGCCAAATTATTCATCATCTTAAAAAAGATCCTAAATACAAGCTTAATATTTCCTCAATACATTTGCCTTTTTCCGGAAATCAGTATATTTACTTCCTTGAAGAGCATAGAGAAGAGGCAATTAAAAGAGCGAGAGATGAAACATTAAAAAAACTTAATTGCTTTATTAGTTATTTAAAAAAGTATAAGTTTGATGAGAAGGGGAAAGAAGCCCTCCTTAATATTTTATTTAAACCTTATGTGAGTGAAGACGATGAAAATATTCAGCTACTGAAAAAATATAAAGGAGTTTTTAACTGTTTACAGGCACATGTTTTAAAATGCATAGAATTTAATGGCAAAAAATATTATTCGTTTTGGAATAAAGAGCAGAAATTATAAAAAAAAGCTAGAGGAATTCAAACCTGTTTATGTAAATTTTTACTCTTTCATTATTCATCGAAAATCTTAAATACTTTACTACCTTAATTAGAGGATATGAGTAAGAAACGATTTGCACCACTTATAAATGCATTGTATAGTGTTGCAGCTATTGGTGAAGCTTTAGGTAGATTTGCAGTAGGTGATGTGCTAGGCGCAAAAGATTCAGCACTTGCAGCAAGCCTGAGCGGACTTACTCTTCTTTCTTATATTATCGAGACGGACAATGGAATTAATTATTCCTCTGCACTGTTTAATGCAGGATATGCTACATTGTTGTATCCAAAAGCTATGTCAACATATTCTTTAACATTAAAGTTTTTTCCTTTAGTTGCCATGTATCAAGTAGGGAGTAACTCACTAGAAGCTTATTTAAAAAAAGATAAAGAGTAAAGTTTAATAATTAATAAAATTGCTGGTTTGAGAAATTTATTTACGAACTTTTACTCAAAGGCTTAAAAAACTTTACGGCAAAAATTATTTCTATGGAGAAAGAAGATCCGAAAGAGGTAGAAATTAAAATTAAAGAAATATTAGGCCAGAATTTTATTAAAAAGGAAAAGCTCCTTAGTAGTTTGAAAAGATACGTCAAAAATCCGTATTATTGGCTCGGCTATTTCAGTGAAATAATAGCTGAAGTTGCAACAGGAAAATACTTTATTCTAAGAGATGTACTTTATGAAAAGGGAAGAATCCTTGAAAAAAGAATAAAAGAAAGTAAAGAGGAAAAGCTAACCTTAATTAAAAAATATGTTCAAGAAGAGGTAAAAGAGGTATCAGCTGAAGATATTAATTTAATAACAGCTTTTTTAGAAGGTTTCCTTCAATAAAATACCTTAGCTTTTCTAAATTTGCATTACACAAAATTACCTCATAAATTTGCTAATAGCTTAATTGTCTTCATACTTCTTGAAGTGACAAATACTTTTTCTTTAAAGTAATCAGATAAAATTTTTTCAAGACTCAAGCTAACTTGAGCGTAATGAATATTCTTTTTTTCAAATATTACATTATCAGTTTTTACAACTTTTATAATCCTTAAATTTTCGTTCTCTACGCTCTTGCATAATTGAAGCATCTTTTTCTGAGATATCCTTTTAGTTTTATAGATGTTAATTCCTCTGATGAAAGCAACTCCTCTTTGCCAATTCAAGTTGCCCACCATCTAATTATTTTTAATAAAATCATTAATATGATTTAATAGTGAATTTCTGCAGGATTTGATGCTCATGAAGGAGATTTGGCTTCTTTAGGTTTAACTTCAAAATGCTACGGAGAAATTGGCAAGAGAATAGGAAGTTTAGGAAAACTGTTTTTGGAGTTTTAGAAGGTGGTTATGTAGGTGAAAACATAGCAAACGATTTGCACGAATTTATTCAAGGAATAGAAAGCAAAAAAATATGCTGAATTTATGCTGAAGAATTTCACGCATATTTTAAGCATAAAATTTTTGCCTTTGTAGAATGCGTTTATTTGGCTATTAGATTAATTCTACGAAGGAATTATTTTTTTAAGATATGCTGAATTTATGCGGAATTTATGCGTGCCGCATATCTTACGCATATTTTACGCATTAAGCTAAAGTGTAATAAGTTTCTTTTCCCTTTCCATGTTTTTTCAATTTTCCTTTTAATACAAGCTGCTGCAATTCATAAGTAGCTATATTTCTTGTAGTCATGTTTAGCTCTTGATAAATCTTGTTTGTTATTTTTTCGTGTGTCTTCAAAAATTCAAGAGCAGCTAGTTGTCTTTTGTTAAATTCTGTTGTTACTGGCTGAGCAATTTTTATTTCCAATCCTTTTGTTAATCCGATTTTCTTTGTTAAAAGATTTATTCCATCTTGCTCCCAAAAATCCTGCAACTAAAGCGAGAAAATTAAAATCAACATTTTTTATCCATGGGACTGGAATTCTTTGCAACAAAAATATGGAAAAACTTCCAAATAGCATGGAAGCAACTATTTCTATTCCTATTCTCCTCTTTTCAATTACAACTGGCATAGGACTTGTGTAAGCTTTATATAAACCAATAGCAGCCCTTACCATTGCTCCAAATGAACAACAAATGAAAAGTATCAAAATTGTTTCAATGTCTAACATATTTTCTCAACTTTGCTTTTGCTATAAAACAAATGCTTTCTAAAATATCGCTTAAAACCCAACCATACATAAAGAAAACAAATCCAAAGGCAAAATATCCTTCAACATTGCGAATAAGTAAAAGGATTCTTTTTAAATAAGCATAATATCCTAAGAAAGGAGAAATAAGAATTGAATGATAAAAAATTAGCTTAGAGCTTTTGCTATCTAAATATGCTCTTGAAATTATTCCCAAAATTCCAGAAAGTATTGCAAGGAAAACCAAATCCATAAATTAAATTTGTTTCTGAAATTTATAATTTTATTGCTAAAATAGCCATGAGTTTGGTAGAGCGAGAAATTTTAAGAGCAAATAAAAATTAATACTATGTTAAATGAAGGTAGTTAAACTTAATTAAATTCAAAAAAAATTTTAATATTATGAAAAAAGGAGTTTCTCCTTTTGTTGCTAGCATATTATTAACTTCATTAACAGTAATAATTCTTGGAGTATTACTAATTTGGGGTAAAGGGTTAATTAGCTCTTTGTCAGCTGGAGTAGAAAAGGAAAAGAACATTACTCTCAGCTTTGAAGCTCCTCGTATAGTAGGAATTAAAGCTAATGAAGTTTATATAATAAGCGATTATCCTGTTCCTAGCGAATATACAGTAAGGAAATTTTACCTTGATGTTAAAGAATTGGGAATTTTATCAAAAACTTCTGGAGATGTTATTAAACTTCAATTAAATGAAACTATTCCTATAGGAAAGCAGATATTGAGATTTATTACTAATACTGGAAGGCTATGGAGACAGGAATTTAATGTTCCTAGCAATTGGGCTTTAAGCGATTTTACAGAAAGAAAGGGAATAGTTATAGATAATACTCATTCTTTGCCTTTAACAAATTATCAAGTAGCTATAAATCCAAAGCTAACAATTACAGATGGCTTAGTTTTCCATGCTCATATGGGAGATGATGGAGGCTTAGTTGTAGATTATTCTGGTAATAATAATGATGGAAAGCTTTATGGAAATACAAGAGCTTTATTCAAATTCGATGAAGGATTAGATAATAAAACTTATGATTCTTCTTCTTATGCAAATAATGGAATGTTTTATGGAGGAAATGATGGGACAATTTATGGACAAACAAATTCAAATACTACAGTTTTGCAATTAACTGGCTCTTCACCAATAAGCTTAAATCATTATATTCAAGGATACAAGCCAGAAAAAGCTGCAACTTTAGTTGTTTATTATATAAACAATACTCCAAATCTAGCTTACAATACTGTAAATGTTTATGTAAATGGAAATTCTATAGGAAGCTTTAACGATGCAGGGGAAACTTCTGTTCAAACTGTTAGCTTTACAATAAATCCTTCTTATTTGTTAGATGGAAATAATAAGATAACTTATAGCGGAAATGTTACTAATATTACACAAAGCGATTTAATTCTTGATCCTTGGATTAATGGAAAATTTGGTAAGGCTTTGAGATTTGATGGAAGTAATGATTATGTTAGTATACCGACTATTACTTCTAGCACGCTTACACTCAGTGTATGGGTTAACATAAAAGGTATATCATCACAAAGCACTCCTATATTGGGTAAAATTTGGCGTACTTGGATAGAACTCAGAAATGACGACTATCTTTTAATGAATTTACATAATGGAACTGACCAAGATCTGAGAGCTTTACAATATCCCTCGCAAAAGAATACTTGGCAACATATAGTTGTCATATTTACAAAGGATACCGAGGGATATATAACAAGTTATGGATATTTAAATGGAGAGTATAAAGGTTCTGGTAAACTTTATTTTGGAACTGTTAGTCCTACCGCTGATGTCGTTGGTCAATATTTTAACGGCACTATCGATGAAGTTCGCATTTACAACAGAGCATTAAGCGAAGAAGAAATTAAGCAACATTTTGCTACTCCACCTCCAACAATTACTGGCCCAGAAGAATAATAGCAACGAAGCTTCCTATTGCTTTCCCTAACTTCAAAAAGCAAAAATAATCATTTCAAAAATTCAGTATATAGCAAGCAAAAAATAACCGCTAACTTTCGAAATAAAAAATCTAGTGAATTTGTATACGAATGCTTGCAGTTCACTGCCATTGTGATAAATCCTTCTTTTTAACCATTTCTACAGTAATTCTGCAAATTCTTCAATTGTCAAGCCTGCTTGTCTAATTATAGCTCTTAAAGTACCTTTAGCTAATTCTTTATGCAGAGGAACAGTTATTCTCCTGTATGGATATTCTTTTTGTCTAAGTATAAGATGACTCCCGGTTTGATGATCAAGTTCATATCCAATTTTTGATAGAG
>Ga0080004_1103304_pt1 | contig 17656 bp, 18 predicted proteins | sample WasSprMetagenome_FD_69207 | JGI IMG/M metagenome (GOLD analysis project Ga0080004, IMG submission 69207) | Sulfidic aquatic microbial communities from Washburn Spring, Yellowstone National Park, USA - WS (SPADES assembly) (version 2) | ecosystem: Environmental > Aquatic > Thermal springs > Hot...
ATCCCCTGATCACCTTAGCGCTATCCCATCCCTTGGGTGCAGGTTTTCTAAGCTTTTCATTAAGTAAAACTGCCTCCGCAATGTTGCGGCCGTTTTCCTCTTCGATTTTCTTTCTGATGGATTCTCTTATGACTTCGCTCCAGTTCACATGTTTTAACTTTTTCATGCGTTCACGAAGCTCTTCGTCAACTTTAACTGTTAAAGTTTTCATCCATCATCGATTTTTGTATGTAAAAGTATATACGTATATACTTTTCTATTGGGAATTATAATTTATAAGTATAGCTTGTTGTGAAGGGTTAGCGAGGATTTAATAAGTGAGCGGGTTGGAACGAAAAGGGGAAAAACCTTAGATAATCTGTTTTCTACGTGTTTCAATGAATGCTTTTCTTTTATCTTCGTACTCTTTTCTTGTCATCATTGGTTTTGCCGGACTCCTTTAACTACCGTGTTGGGTGGTACGTCTTTTGTTACCACGCTTCCTGCGGCTATTGCGGAGTTTTCGTGGACTGTGACGTTTAAATAGTTTGGTTGATTTTTAAATTGTCCTGCTAAAGATGGTGGTTTGCAAAATGGTTAAGGAGAAAGTTTTGGTTGTTGGTTTGGGCGAAGTTGGCCGGGCGTTATTTGAGCTTTTAAAGGAAAAGGGGGGCTTCGATGTATACGGTTTTGATATTGACGAAGAGAAAATGCGTAGTATAGTTGGTGATGTTAAACTGCCAAAAGCTTTTGATGTTATGCATGTTTGTTATCCGTGCAGTGATCGGGAAAGCTTTGTTAAGGTGACTGTTGATTATATCCGTAGGTTTAAGCCCAAACTGACGATAATTAACAGTACTGTCGCGCCCGGCACTACTCAGAAAGTTTACGAAGAAACAAAATCTTTGGTAGTGCACTCGCCAGTACGTGGCATGCATAAATCTTTGGAAACTATGAAGCGGGATATCATGTTTTGGAGTAAATACGTTGGCGGCGCCACGCCGGAAGCTGCTGAGCTTGCTAAAAAACACTTTGAAAAATTGGGTTTGAAAGTTAAGGTTTTAAGGGGTCCTGTGGAAACGGAGCTGGCAAAGCTTTTCGAAACCATTTACAGAGCGTGGATGATTGTATGTTTTCAGGAGATGCATCGCATATCGAGGCATTTCGGCGCAGACTTCAACGAAGTTGTAGACATGATTGAGGACATTCACCGAGTTCACTTCAACAAGCCCCTCCATTATCCAGGTGTTATTGGTGGACACTGTCTCATCCCAAACACTGAGCTACTTTTGAAAGTATACGATTCGGAGCTTCTGCGTCTAATCTTAAAGTCTAATGAAAAAAGGAAAGAGGAAATTGCTGATGAAAAAATTAAAGCTGAAGTGGAAAAGGTTAAAGAAAGGGTGGAGAAATTAGAAAGGGATTTACTTAAGGGCGTATTAAGTTGATGTATGCGCGCATTGCTATATCTGAATAAAAATCATTCAACTGTGTCCTTCACGTATTCACGCGGTCAACGGTGAACGTCAAACAAGGTATATAATAGTGCTAAGACTTTCGCTGGAGTTTGCTTTCTTAAGTTAGATATGCACATTTCAATCCAACTAAGGAAAGATACATCAGCACCCATCTTTTTATATCTAAAATAATTCTTGAAGATATCATAACTAATCCAAAACTCACTCCAAAAATCATCCTTAAGAGTTAAATGACTTTTATGTGTCAAATGCCACACAGTGGGCGCTATGCTTGGATTTAGAATTTTGTAAGTATTAAAGCCTTTAATTTTTGCAAAATATGCCAACAAAGACTCATTATTGAAGCCTTTTCGACTTCCTTTATATAACCGGTTTAGTGGACATCCTTCAATGGCTTCTCTAATAAATCCCATGTTTGCACCGCATAAGAGCGCGCTAAGCACTACATCACCACTTTCAATTACGGTTGTAGTACATAAGCCGGATTTAGAGACCCAACCAGAATATCTTTCAAAAACTTTTAAGGGCCTTCGATACTGGACGCGACGTGCAACGTTAAAAGGAATAAAATGTTCCGTTGTTTTTTTGATGAGACGCCCTTTTTCCAAGTAAGCTTTAAACACGATGCCAGTTGCTCCGCCAGCATCTCTAACGCATTCAAAGAAATTTTTATATTTCTCCACAAAATTTGGTTCAGCTATTGCATCATCATCGATAAACAAAATTATATCTCCAGAAGAATTATTTATACCTAACTGGACGGCGTCAACAAAAAAGCCTTTAGTTTGGATTACAAGTTTAATCGGCAATTCTTTCGCGAATTTGTGAATAATCGATTCACTTCTATCATTTGAGGGCTTAAGAACCACTACTACTTCATCGGGCGGAGTGCTCTGTTTAGCTAAACTTTCCAAAGAGAAAGACAATGCCCAAGCTCTTTTATAAGTTGGAACAACTATTGATATCATAGTATTATTCCAGACGGAGCGTTTTTAAGTCGACAGATTAATATTTTTAACGCCTCATTTCCCGCTCATTGTTGCCTTCGATTCTTTGACCTTCCAAGCGCTTACATATCCTGTACCCTTGATACTTCACGTAATACATTTTGGGAATCTCTTTTAAAGCTTCACTGTTGCGAATAAATGGAAAAGCGAGTAATACTTTCAAATAAGTTGATAACCATGAAAACATAATTCTTCCTTGAGAAGTCGCTTTAACCTTTGCTAATCCATATCCTTCCAAATATTGGGTCTTATAACTCGGTAAATTCGGGTTAAGATGCAATACTATAACATCAGACGCGTACTTGACTAACCAGCCTCGATGTTCGCAATAATTTTTAATAAATTTGTCTTCTTGTCTTGCAATTTTGGGTATTTCGATATCGCTAATCGCTTGTGTTCGGACTAAAGTCGCCCCCGTGAATCCCCTATTCTCTACAATATCTTTTAAACCCATGGCTTTTCTAAGCCTTCCCATAATAGTTTCGTACCTCACAATGTAATTATCGTACGGGACGACAGCCTTTGGAAAAATCATCCCTGTTTTGCTATCAACATACCGCCACATTTTATTATGAAAACCGCGAGGAATTAAATTGTCATCGTCAATAAAATAAAACCATTCAGTCTCCACATTTCGCACACCAATTTCTCTAGCCTTACCAAGACTGCCAACCCCACTTAAGAGTCTTACATTAAATTCTTTCAGTATATCTAAAGTCATATCCTTAGAGCCGTCATCCACAACTATTAGCCTGTTCACGTGAATTTCGGTGAAAATTCGTTGCAACACTTTTTTAAAAACACGTTCACCAACTCTAGACGCAGAATTTAACGTTGGCATCACAACATCAAACTTTTCCAAAGTTAAAACGCCTCATTGTAAATTTCCATGAGTCTTTTAACAATTTTTTCTGTGTTATGATTATTTTTTAAATATGCATATTGCCTTTTCCACAACTCAATATCCGCTGTGCAAATTGCATCTCGCACTTTCTCTTCTATGAACACGTCTTTTAACGGGAAATCTTTGTATTCTGGATATTCAGACGAAACGTATGTTATTACTGGTCTGCCGCACGCTATGGCTTCAAGCGAAACCATCCCTAAAGAGCCCAATTTGAATCGGTCGAGAACAACGTCTGCATTCCAGTAATACTCATTAAGCCTTTCATGGGGAACCTTGGGCAGAACATTCAAGCGAAGACCAAGCGAAGAAGCCAATGCAATAGTCTTATCAAAATCCTTGCCATAGGCAATTATGTTAACATCAACATCATCCTTTATCCTGCGCAACGCCTTTATTGCTATATCCGTGCCCTTCACGCTCCAATTCGAATCGCTGGCTATTAAAATACGCTTCCTTCCACCATGAGATATTAACGGCTTAGGATAAAAAAGCTCCATGTCCACCGGATTAGGCAAATACACGGCGTCATCTCTAAACTTTTTTGCTATACCCAAAATGTCTGGCGTACTAACAATTACTCTATCACATTTAGCCAAATTATATCTCACAACTCTGCCCCAAACAGGATGGCTCAGGGTTGAACGCAAATCACTTCCATGTGCATGCCCAATTAAAGGCTTCTTACCTAAATATGCAGCAATAAAACAGTCCTGAAGAAGATAATGCACATGATAAACGTCCGCCTTAACCTTCATAATCTTATAAGCTATACCAAAAGTCTTACTCCATAAACCCCTCGAACGCTTAACATGCACACCCCTAATGTCTGTAGGCAAATACTTAAGCAAAGTCTCCCCCACATACGCACAATCATTAATCATAGCAACCTTAAACACACGCCCACCACTGAAAAGTACGCACACTCCAAAATATTAGGTTTCCACAGCGGAAAGAAGATGAATAAGATTAAACTAAGCCTAATCTTATCAATAGTGTTGAAGCATAATAGTTTCAAAATTTAGGCTTATAATTTGTGCTGCTAAACTCATCAGCATAGCTGCTGGTTTAGCCTGTTCCCCGCATACTTGCGTGCATGTGGATGAAAATAAGAATTAGAAAGTAGAAACTTTTAGGTCAAGTGTAACTTGATTTTAACAATGCATCTAGGCCCTGCGTAATGAGAATTTAGGTTGATATCCGAGGCAATGTTTGGCTTTCTCTATGTTTGCCCAACTTCTCTTAATATCGCCTGCTCTAGTTCCATGTATATTGGTTTAATTTTTCAGGTTGAACTTTTCGATCAGAATTTCCGCAAGCTCGTTTATTGATGTTTCCTTGCCTGAGCCTATGTTAATTTCACCGCAACACTGCTTTGATTCCATGGCCTTCATAAAGGCGGTAACCACGTCCAGAACGTATACAAAATCCCTAGTTTGAGAACCATCGCCAGAAATAACTGGTGGCTTTCCGGCACGTAAATTTCTAATAATCTGCGTTATCACCCCACTGTAGGATGCGCTTTCACAACAATCTCCTCCTCATCACAAACATCCCCCCTAAAAAATGAAAGCCTCCAGTTCTCCAAATACAAATTTTCAGTTTTCCCAGAATAAAGATTGTCCAAAACTATCACATTAAAACCTTCCTCAAGAAGCTCTCAACCAAATGACTCCAATGAAACCCGCACCACCAGTAACCAACACACATAGCTCTCAACCTTTAAGTCATTCAAATTAAAAGACACGCATATATTTAAATTAACAATGTTAGGAGCAGAGGAAAGCCAAAGAAACTGAGACATTTGGGCATAAATATATACGCAAAAACTTAGTTTTAAAAGAACTAATGCCAAGTCTAAAATATCCCATCTTTAAGAGAACCCACATCTTTAGCTCATAAAATCGAAGGCTAAAAGGAGGTAATGGAAAGTTTGCAAGCATAGAATCGAAATAAGGTGACATCTTTGGGCAAAAACGAGATCAGAGTTCAGTACTCCGGCTTCATTATTTTTGCTGCCAAAATTATTAGCGTTGCTACTGGTTTGGCTTTTCAGTATATGATAGCCCGCTCAACCAGTCAAGCAGAATACGGAGTTTGGTTTAACGTCAACGATGTACTAGCCTACTTCACCATACTTGCGGGGATAATGCCATTCTGGGCAATGCGCTTCGTGGCAAGAAACGAGAGAGGCGCCGCAAAAACAGGCGTACTAGCAAACCTTTTAATATCCATAGCAGCAACACTGATCTACCTGTCTCTACTACCGCTCATAACATCAGCATTAGACGTGCGAGAATACATCAGCATATACATGATCATAACAGCGCAAATAATCGAACTCCACATACTAAACGCCTTTGAAGCCAACCTCAGAGCGAAAAAGCCCCAGACACTGGGCTATGGGCTAATCATAGAAGAAGCCATTAAAGTATTGTTGGGCAGCGCGCTCATTTTTGGCAGAATACTAAATCCCCTGGAAGGGGCAGTAATAAGCTTAACCCTAGCGATTGCAGCCCAAATAATTTATTACTTGAAACTTCACGTTGAAGAACTTAAACAGAACGTTAATTGGGCATACGTTAAGGAGTGGGCGAAGGGCTCGATAGCAAACATCTACAATGCTATAGGAAACCAAATAGCTGCCTTCATTTTCATAATGCTCTTCACATACGGCGGAGAAACCGCCAGAAGCAATTATGGCGCAGCCTTCCAAATAGCAAACATAATAACGTATTCGTCCTTTCTGGCATTCGCCCTCTATCCTAAATTATTAGCCGAGAAAAGCAGCAGCGACATAGCAATGTCGATGAAAAACATTTTAATGTTCGCCATACCGATGACGGCAGGGGCCATTGCAATACCAGACATATACCTTACAATCCTTAAAGCGGAGTATAGGGATGCATGGCCCATACTAATAGTCCTAGCCTTAGACTCCTTCATTGTAACCATATCTACCCTTTACAGTTTTGTGCTTTATGGATTCGAAAGGTTCGATGAAAAGGCAAAAATACAGTTCAGGGAGCTTTTAAGAAGCAGGCTTTTCATAGCCTTCTCGCTGCCATACATTCACTCAGCAATAACCATACCATTAACATATCACGTGCTTACATCTTATACCCTTGATGCAGTGCATTCAGCTTTGGCAGTAGCCATAATAAACTCTGCTGCACGCTTCGCCATGTTCCTCATATTATATACAATGGTTCACAAAATAGCTAGGATAATAATCTCATGGAGAAACATCGCAAAATACGCGTTCGCCTCTGCAGTTATGGCTGGCGTTCTATATGCACTTCGCGAAACCATCGAACTACCTAGGGTTTACCAGATCCTCGGCATAACGGTAATCGGCGGAATATTCTACCTTGCCCTGCTTGCAGTAATGGACACTGACGCAAGAATACTTGTAAAATCCATTCTGAAGGAGATAAGATTGAAGGCGGGTTATGAATAACAAAAGCCTGCGCGCACATCTTAACTAACAGTAGCCCACTTATCGCACAATCTCGCACTTTATAAACCACGTTTAAAACACACTTGTTATCTTCTTATCATGCAAGCCACAATGACAATTACTTTACGCTCTTTAATAACTGTAAAGCAGTTCTAATCTCTTTGCCAATGGCAGAGTCAAGCTCTCCTGTGACTATCAGCAATAACAATTTTAGGATTGTTTATTGCTAACGACCTTGCTATGGCTATTCTTTGAACTTCGCCATGCTCAACTTGTTTGAGGATGATCTTTCCGAACAATAACTCCACAAGTTCAAGAAGATAAGGACCGTTTCACGCTGCTCTTCCAAAGATTTCCCGGCCAGCATTAAAGGCGGTTCAACATTTTCTAAACTTGTTAAGGTTGATAACAAATTAAAGTTCTGGAAAACAAAGCCTATGTGAAAAAGCCGTATTTCTCTTCGTTCCTTATCGTTTATCTCCGACACGTCTTTTCTGCTAAAGAATATTCGGCCAAAGGTTGGCTTATCATTTAGTCCTAAGAGATTGAGAAGGGCTATCTTACCGAACCAGATAGCCCCACAATGGAAACGAAGCTGGGCACTATGTGATGGAGTGTCAAGAGTTAGGTTGTCTAAGTGAAGATGACATTGAAAAGTGAACAGATTTAGAGAATTAATGGAATCGATGGAAGAAAACCTCATAGTTATACGAGCGTCAATCAATATAATCCTTCTGCACATTTAGTCGCGCGGATATTAAGGCAAATTAGATAAATGGATAGTTTTAGTCGAGAGAAAATTGAGGGAAAAGTTGAAGTTTCAGTCCCAAAGGGATTTAGGCTTGAACATTTGAAAGCAGAGATGAAAATCACATTGCAAGAATTCATAAGGAATTCAGAGAAAACTTTTCTCCTATGCGCTACAAGATCTGAGCAGCAGCATCAAATTGTCGAACCATCGTAGCGACTAAAAATGGGTTTCCCTGTTGGCTCCATAATTGCAGGAAAAAGAAGTTGTGGTTCTTTGGGAGACTTCATAATTGCCGTAGATCCCTGTCACCGTCGAAAAGAATTAGGCTTAACCTTGCTTCAAACAGCCTTTAACGTATTTATTGATATGAACGTTAAGAAAGTAATCCAAACTACTTAATGCTCAATACGCTGCTCATCACTTCTATCAAAAGCATAATTTTAGACCAGAAAGAACTTACAACTATTTCTTGTTATGGAAAAACATTAATGTTTTGGGTGTTCTATTAGTAATGTTTAACTGAACTTTTAGTTATTCCTTAGGTTAAAAATTTTATATTTTGTATTTGTGGTATTTTGGTTTAGAGGGAAGTGTTTGTGGGAAGGTTTGTTGTGGTTTTGTTGGCAGTGTGCCTTTTAGCCTCTATGGTTTTCGGTTCTCTACCTTCAGTGGAAGCCGATTATACTGTTGATCATGCTTCTTTTCCGCCGGATTTGCCTGGAGATGTGAATAACGATGGGAAGGTGGACATTAGAGATGTAGGTTTGGTTGCTAGAGCCTTTGGCTCCTATTTTTACACTAAAAGTTGGAATCCTCGGGCAGATGTTAACGACGATGGTAAGGCTGACACGAAAGATGTGGCTTCAGTGGCAAGGCTTTTTGGGAGAACTTATGATACTTCGTCCATCCCTGTAGCTTACTCAACGAGCTTTGAGTTTCAGGTGCCATGGGATGGTGACAATCTGGTTTGGTATTATTTATTGGTTAGGATTTATGTGCCTTCAGAGTTTGATGGTAAAGAGTTCTATCTTTATCCGGAAGCCGTTGACGATTATATACGCAACGTAAAATTGGATTGTCAGCAAAAGTATGGCGGGGGACATCCAGCATGCCAGCCGCCAGCAAGCATAAGTCTTGGCATTTTAGGCATGGGCTATCACCTCTTGGAGTTAGAGTTCGGTGAGCAGTGGTCTGGTGGAAAGTTGCAATTTAACATAGCAACAGCTTCGGGTGAAAAGGCTTGGATGGACAGATTCCGAATATACGTGCCAAACTACAGCAACACGGAGGTAAGATATACTGTTAAAACTTACACGTATTTTCCTGGCGATACATTCTTTCTGGGCAGTTCTGCAAACCAGCATTTGTACGTAGACGACTATATTGACGATGTTTATCTTGATGCTGGATTGTTGTGGCAGGATTGGATGTGGAATTTGGGTAGCTATGGCTCGATATACGCCTGGCAGGACGGCTTCCTTTACCCGCTTGGATGGCAGACAGGCTGCCACAAAATAACATTCACATACGGCAACATTCAGGGAACTGGTCTATTAGACTTCCAATACATTTCACGGACAAACCAAAGAGATAAAATAGGAAAACCAAAATATTTGGCTTCTGCTAAAATTTACAATTTAGGCAATGGTATAACACTGAATAGCGCAAAAATTTACGGTACCTCACAGTGGGCAAGCGATCCTGGGGTCAGCGGGAGGAACTTTACAATTCTAACAACTCTTAATGTTACTTATAATGATGGCAGTACCTGGTTCAATACGCTTTTTACCATTGAAATCGGAAATTGGTGGGCAACGTGGGAGTTGGGCGGAGGCCAACCACCAGATGTAGCTATACCGTTGAACTTCACAGCAGCAGGACTTTCTAGTAACTTAGAGACTGGCTACTGGTGGTCTCCAGCCGGAGATAGGTGGTTTTACTGGGAAGCGTATTTAAGAAATTACAAAATAAACGTTTACAGTTTCCAAAACTTACCCATCAAAGGCATTGAGGAAGCTGGCACAGGCCAGTCTAAAAACATAATAGCACCAGACTACACTATTGAGTCAAATTTTCTGGCAGACGTAATAATGACTGCCTCAGCATTCATAGAAGGACCAGGAGCAGTAATAGGCGCTGCTATCGGATTAGGTATCAAAGGAGTAGCTGCTGTTTTTAGTTATGTGCAAGGTCAGAGGGTGTCAAGATTCATTGAAACAGTTAAGGAAAACAACTACTTACAACTCACGGCAAACGAACCAATCTGTTTTACCAAAGAAACCAATAGTAGCGTTAGCGATAGCAGAAGTGATATTGTTTTTATAAAATTCGGGCCGAACGCTGGTTATCGTTGCGGATTAACAAAAGTTGTATTAGAGGCTACTTTAGGCATGGAATATCACATGGAATCAAGTTATACATGGCCAGTAATTACAGATTATCCTATAGGAACGGTAGAGATAACGCTTTATATCCCGTGGTTTATATTTTCCATGACTTAACAAATATAATTGATTTAGGGTTTACAATGGCGGGCGTATGGGCGGGAATAGGCATTCGCTGCGAACTGGCTAAGAGGAAGATGCAGCAGCTTGGCGCAACATCCGAAGAAAACGCCAAAAAGCCAGAAGAACTTGGAATCGACGAGTGGATTCTTAACCACTATCTGGCTAAAATTCGAGGCATAAGGCGAACTAAAGATGGGCGGTACTATGTGGAAAGTCAAAGATGAGACATTTCATGTTGATTTAATATGTAAGCATTTACTATCACGTCTCAGGATAACAATGCGTAGACATAAAATACGTATTTTTTCAGTCCTTCTTCTCGATAGTTTTTTATTTCTTTGTGTTTTTCTCACGTCTTTTAAGGTTATTGTGAATGCAGAAACAAATTTTTATTGGGTTACTGTTAATCCAACAGTACCAGTTTCTGTTATTCATTTGCCAATTGGTCAGAATTTTTGTATTTCCTTTCGTGCGGTATGGACTTATGGTGACAATTCTGGGAATGCTATTGAAAACGCAACTGTTCCTGTAGAAGTTAAAACGGCTGACGATATTCTTGTGCAAATCCTCGTACTAAAAACAAATGCCACAGGATTTATTTCATTCAACTACTCTTCCCAAAAGCCTATCATTTTAACATTTACACCAACAAAACTGATTACGGAAGATGGAGTTGAATGGAACCAAAGCTTAATCAAGGGAGCATATGGCTTTCACTCAGAGTCCTTGACAATTTACTGGGATAGTTTCGACATATCACTAATGAATGTTGAAACTAACAGTTTAGGCACAATCTGCGTGGTGGTGCGTATTACTTACTTTTTGATTCCTGAAGAAGGCTTAACTGTACAAAATAATTCACAGCGTAAATATATCCCCAAACAAGTTCACGGCGCCGACGTAAAAATCAATGGGATTAAAGCAGAGGAGTTATCAACGCAAGGCGTATATGCAGTCAAAACTTCTACGATACTCCCGACAACATATATCCTTGTTGAAGTTTCACATGAAGAGTGGCATCAAAACAAAGCCTTCGTTTTTGATCATACCGCAAATAAAGTTCTTTGGGTGTTAACGGTAATACTTGGCTTTGCTGGCGCCACCTCAGCATTCGCACGCCGCTTAATTTTATCCGTGAAAACAAAAGTTTTATTTAAGATTGAACCCACAGCTATGGCCGCCATTCTTTTAGCGTCAACCTCTTTTATAAGTGTATACTGGGCGTTAGTTGGAATAGAATGCACTTTACATGGGTTTAACTGGATGATGATGGGAATATTCGGGATAATCTCCTTTGCTTTCGGCATCATAGGAAGCATAATGTCGAAAAGAAAAAAGCATTTTGCATTAACTATGATTATAGCTTGCTTTCCATTAATCGAAAACATAATCGTTATGAACTCATTTGACAATTACCAGTTACCAATCCCGTGGGTGGTCATAACCTTAACATTCGCTATTTCCACAATAAGCGGAATCTTAATTGGAAGGTCAGATAAAGAGTTCATTTAACATCGAAAATGGGGTGGCTACTGTTATAAAGTTCGCTGAAAGTCAATCCTTGCCCAGTGATATACATTGAAATACCAGGTTCATATGGTAGGTGTATTTAATGGCAGGAGTCTTACCACTTCTTCTTCGTGAAAGAATAAAACGTAGAATCAAAGAATCAGGAGCAATATCTGAAGATGCTGCAAAAACAAGTAAAGAACTAAACATAAGCGAATCTATCCTAAATGGTTAGTTGCCCTGAAAGACATCCAAAAAACTAAAGATGGTCGCTATTACCTTTCCGACGAGTAACTTTTGCAGCTACTGCATGGACATAGTTCGAGTATCGTTTCACTTCCCTCAATGCGCGCGCAAACACATTGGGATAAATTTTTAATGGAAAGTTATTAATCCGATGTGCATGGATAATAGCTTGGATTATGAGCTATGTATTTATATTGCCATATGTTTTCTTGCCATTGGCATGCTGTTGTTGAGTGCAATTTTGGAATACGTTACCCCAACATTTCGAGATCTTTTAACGATTGCTTCAATTTTCTGGGCTTTGCTGAAACGTGGGTCGGGAATCATAGTTATTGGAAACCTGGTGAAGAGGTCGCTTCTATGAAGATTTAAGAGGCTTGGCGCTTTCTCACGGAAACAGCTGTTACGTTTGACCAACTGGAACTCGATGAATGGATGCAGATGCACGGGCATTGGCTAAATCTGTTTGGCTGGAAATAAAATCGAAACTACAATAGAAGCTCGGCTAAAATCGACCATGCATGATTCTTATCTTTCACATTCTTGATTACAACTTTCCCGGTATTATAAAGGCGAATGGGGAGGCCCTTATATGTTAAATCAAAGATTACTCCGGCAACAGCCCTATCAATCTTCACCTTTTTGAGTATCCTACCTATAGCTTCATCCTTTTTCTCATATTTAAAGTGGACTATTATGTCTCTTTCCTCTCCGCATGCCTCCTCCATTCGAGCCACATACTCATTTAGGTTTGCATTCATAGGGATTCCTCGATCTCCTTCAGGGCATCTATGAAGCGATCTATTTCCTCACGAGTATTATAGATGTAAAAGCTCGCCCTCACTGAAGAGGATATGTTAAATTTCTGGTGAAGAGGCTGGGCGCAATGAAGCCCACTCCTAACCATTATGCCATAACTATCCAGAAATAAGGCTACATCATGAGAGTTAAAGCCTTCAACATTGAAGGGTATTATTCCACACTTCAGCCCAACATCTCTTGGACCATAAACCATAACCTTTGAACATTCCTCTAAGCGTTTTAGGGCATATTCCGTCAAATCGCATTCATGGGCTTTTACATTCTCCATTCCAAGAGATCTCAAATACCTCACAGCAGCTGTTAATCCTACAGCCCCTCCAACATCAGGTGTTCCGGCCTCAAACTTCCATGGAAGAGTGTTCCATGAAATCGTGCATCTACGTGTTTCTGGGTTGAATGAAACCTCCCTAATCATTTCACCGCCGCCGTGAAAAGGCTCCATCCCCTCAAGAATCTCCTTTTTCGCATAAAGCACACCTATCCCGGTCGGTCCAAGCATTTTATGTCCAGAAAATGCCAGAAAATCACAGTCCAGGTCTCGAACATTCACTTGCATATGCGGTACTGATTGGGCTCCATCCACAAGCACCAATGCACCATTTTCGTGAGCCAGCTTCGTTAAAGCCTTCACATCGTTTACGACTCCCGTAACATTTGAAACATGAGCCACACATACAAGCTTCACTTTAGGCGTCAACATCTCCTTAAACGATTCATAATTCAACGTGCCATCCGAATTCAAATCCACATATTTAACTTTGAAGCCTTTTATCTTAGACAGAATCTCCCATGGAACAATGTTGCTGTGATGCTCCATAAGCGTCACAACAACCTCATCCTCCCTCCCTAGGTTATGGAGGCCCCACGAGTAGGCAACTAGGTTTATGGCCTCAGTTGCACCCCTCACGAAAACTATTTCTTCAATGCCTTCAGCACCTATAAACTCAGCAACCTCTTCATGGGCTTCCTCATAAAGCTCCGTTGCCTCCAGCGAAAGCATATGCACCGCTCTATGGACGTTCGCGTTATGCTGTTCATAAAACTCTTTCATGGCTTCAATGACTTGCCTCGGCTTTTGGGACGTTGCTGCATTATCAAAATATATGAGCGGGTGATTGTTCACCTTTCGCTTCAATATAGGGAAGTCTTCCCTAACCCTATATGGATCAAACATTTTTGCCGCCTTCTCCTATCAATCGCATCTTCTTGGCTAAAATTTTAGCCAGCTCCTCTTCCTCCAATGCCTGTTTCTCTTCGAAGGTCAATTCTTCAGGTAGCCAGCTCGGCTTCTGCCCCCTCATTTTATAGTATGCTCGAATAGCTCGTCTTAAAGCTCCAACAGCCAATATTCCACAGTGGAATTTTATGGCCGGAAGCCCTCCCAATTCATCAGAGAGACTTTTCCAGCCAATTTTCCAAGCATCCTCAAGCCTCAGCCCCTTCGCCTTTTCAGTTAAAATGCTTGAGGTGGCAATATTGGCGGCACATCCATAACTTTCAAAAGTCACCTTCTCAATCACATCTTGATCATTGATCTTCAAGTAGAATGTTATCATGTCGCCACATTGAGGATTACCCGCCACGGCTGAAACCGTAGCATCCTCCATCCTCCCTAGGTTTTTAGGGTTCCTAAACAATTCTAAGATTTTTTGGCTATAGGGCAGAGGGATGCGTGACATTATCCCATCACCATTGAGCCAGTTATGCCTCTAAGCCTTTCAACGGCCTTTGGCAAAACTTCTAACACATAGTCTATATCCTCCTCAGTGTGAACACGAGTAACCTTCATGAGGATGCTTCCATGAGCCTCCTCAAACCGTCTTCCTATGGCTATCAGCACGTGGCTTGGTTGTAGCAAACGTCTTGTACATGCGCTTCCACTTGAAACATACACACCATTTAAGCTTAGCTCAATAGTTAGGGCCTCACCCTCGCAGCGTAGAAAGCTTAAGTTAACATTATCAGGCGCCCTCTTATCGCCCCAGGGACCATTGAGCTTAACATCTGGTATCGTATTCATTATGCCTTCAATGAGCTTGTCGCGGAGCCCTCGCATATGATGAACATTTACCTCAAACTTCTCAAACATTAACTCCGAAGCCTTCGCGAAACCAACAATAAGCGGTGTATTTTCCACACCTGGCCAAAGTTTTTGAGTGCCTATCTGTCCCTCAAGTATCCTTTCAACATTTACACCATCCCTAACATAGAGGGAGCCAACCCCACGAGGCCCGAGAATTTTGTAACTGCTTATTGTAGCCATATCCACACCGATTTCCCTTGGTTTGAATGGAACTTTTCCATAGGCATCCGAGGCATCTGTATGAACTATAGCATTCGGGTTTTTGTCCTTGACAATTTCAACAATCTCCTTTATGGGCTGTACTGTTCCAATCTCATGATTCACCATCGAGAAGCTTGCAAGTATAGTTTCACTGTCGACACACTCCCTAAGCCTTTCTAAGTCTACAAATCCTTCGTTATCCACTGGAACCTTTACCACTGAAAATCCACTTTTGGTAAGCATTTCAGCTACATGAATTATGCTTAGAGGCTCTATTTCTGAAATCACAATCTTTCTGCCCCTATCACGCATTCGAAGGGCTACGCCTAATAGTGCTAAGTTGTTAGCCTCAGTCTCACCCGGAGTGAAATTAATCTCTTCTGGGCTTTTACAGCCCAAATAGCCCGCAATTTTCCGAGCCGACTCCATTATGGTCTCATAAGCTTCCCAGCCCGGTTTATGAGTAAGTGTGGGGTTCCCATAGGCACGTTTATTGAAGTATGGGAGCATTGCCTCCAAAACATCAGCTGGCACGAAGCTTGAGTTTTCAATATCTAAGTAAACCTCACGCTTTAATCCTTCATGAGCCCTCAAGAGTTCACGAACATTCTCCACCATGATATCAAGTCCGCTTTAAGACTTCATAATATTGTCTAAGCTTGTAGAAAAACTATTTGACGCTGTTAAATAGTTATTTAGTTTAGTATCAATAATTTAGAGGACGCAAACATTTTCTTAATGGTTTCATAACACTTTTTAAAATTGCAGGCTTATTGTTATTTGAGAGTGTTGGGAAAAGGCGTATTTATGTGAAGGTTAGCGACCTACCAGTTCCAAAGACTGTTAAGGAAATCCTAATAAAGAATGGAATTATTGAGCTCTATCCACCTCAAGAGGAGGCCATAAGAGCTGGTGTCCTAGAAGGACGGAATCTTGTTTTAGCCAGTCCAACAGCTTCAGGCAAAACTTTAATTGCTGAACTTTGCGCGCTTAAACATGTCCTCGAAAGGGATGGCAAAGTCCTTTACCTAACTCCTTTAAGGGCCTTAGCTAACGAGAAATATGAGGAATTTCAGAAGTACTCGGTCATAACCAAATCTGATGGGCGTCGAGTGAGCGTTGGCATCTCCACGGGAGATTATGATAGTTCAGATCCTTGGCTGGAACGTTACGATATAATTGTGGCAACCAACGAGAAAGTGGACTCCCTTTTAAGGCATAAAGCTCACTGGATGGATAATGTTAGTTTAGTTGTAGCGGATGAAGTGCACCTGTTAGATGAGGTGGATCGCGGCCCCACATTAGAAGTAGTCTTGGCTCGACTTATGCAAACCAACCCAGATGTTCAAATTCTGGCTTTAAGCGCCACTATAAATAACGTGGAGGAAATTGCCGGCTGGCTTAATGCCGGCTACGTAACAACAGATTGGCGCCCAATACCATTGAGGGAGGGAGTACTCCTCCACGATGAAATACAATTTAAGGACGGCGATGCAAAGAGAATAGAAAAAGAGGCAAAAAATCCCGCTATAAACCTGGCTCTATACACTGTTAAGGCTGGTGGTCAAGCCCTAATCTTCGCAGCAACCAGAAAGAGTGCTGTAGCTTTAGCAAAGAAGGCAGCTAAGAAAATAGATGAGGTACTCTCTAAACCAGCTAAAAGAGCTTTAGAACGTGAAGCTGAGCAGATTTTAAGCGCCGGAGAAAAAACGAGGATAAGTGAGCTTCTGGCTGAACTTGTCAGGTGCGGAGTTGCTTTCCACCATGCTGGCTTAGGGGGAGAGCACCGAAAAATAGTTGAAGATGCTTTCCGTGAGGGAAAAATTAAGGTTTTAACAGCTACTCCCACATTGGCTTTTGGCGTGAACCTTCCAGCCAGAACAGTCATAATATACGATTATAGACGTTATGAACCAGGATATGGATATTACCCCATAAGTGTTTTGGAGTATAAGCAAATGTGTGGGCGAGCTGGCAGGCCAAAGTATGACAAGATAGGTGAAGCCCTAATAGTGGCTAGAACAGCAGATGAAGCCGACTACTTAATGGAGAGCTATGTGCTAGCGAAGCCTGAACGCATTTGGTCCAAGCTTGCTGTAGAGCGGGTTTTACGAAGCCATGTTTTGGCTACAGTCGCCGCAGATTACGCCCACACAGAGGCAGGGATATATGAATTCTTCAATAAAACCTTCTACGCCCACCAATATGACGTAACAGCTATCAAAGGCATGATCGCCAAAATCCTCAAGTTCCTCTACGATGAGGAGATGATAAACATTAGTGGCGACAATATATACGCAACAAGATTTGGCAAACGTGTAAGCGAACTCTACATAGACCCAATCTCAGCAGTTATAATCCGAGACGCTATAAGGCAGAAGACCCAACTCTTAACAGAATTCAGCCTCCTCCACATGATTTGCCATACCCCAGACATGAGTCCAATACTCAGACCATACACAAGCGAGCTAGATAAAGTAGCCATTTTCCTAGATGAACACCGAGATGAGATAATGATGCCAGTTCCCAATGAATGGGAAGACCGTCTAGGATACGAGCAATTTTTGGGTGAAGTGAAAACAGCTATGGTTTTAAAGGCTTGGATTGAAGAAGCCAGCGAAGACGAAATAATTGAAAAGTTCCGAGTGCAGCCCGGCGACCTCTACCGCACCATTGAAAATGCCAAATGGCTGTTGTACGCTACCCACG
>Ga0080004_1103436_pt1 | contig 17656 bp, 21 predicted proteins | sample WasSprMetagenome_FD_69207 | JGI IMG/M metagenome (GOLD analysis project Ga0080004, IMG submission 69207) | Sulfidic aquatic microbial communities from Washburn Spring, Yellowstone National Park, USA - WS (SPADES assembly) (version 2) | ecosystem: Environmental > Aquatic > Thermal springs > Hot...
ATATGGAGAATAATCAATGGCTAAAAGCATGGGAAATATAGCTAAAGAACTATCGGCGAAAGGCGTACATATACAATATGCTAATAAACCTGCAAAACTAAATTGGAGGCAAGCAGATAAAAATAGGAGAGGAACCTAAACCAAAAGAATTAAGCCGCAAAGTTGTAGTTTAAGATTGTTCTTTGAGTGATGTAAAAAGTTTTATCGGTTTTAGAATCTTTTTAATTCTTGTAGAAAGGCTGAGCAAAGATCTACGGGAAATCAACTTGAACTTCTTTAAGAAGAAAATTAAGATTCCTCCTATAATTAATCCAATAAGATATTCTAGAATCATTTTTCCAGTGACTCTGGAGTAATTGTGGTCCAAGTAAATCGCCTCATTAAGTAGGTTAAGGGCATCTTCTAGATGGTTCTTTGCATCCTCAAGGCGCCCCTCGCTGAAAGCGGCTTGCGCACTTCTCCATTCTTCTAAGGCTTTGTCAACAGTCTTCTTCGCGTCTTGAGAAAGAAATTTCGCTTTATCTTCACTGGTCAAGAGAGGTTTCGGTAGTAAATTTAAGAAGGTTTTTCTTAAAGCGATCACCACAGGATCCGTTGGATGTTTTGGGAAGTTAACTAGCGCGATAGTATGTAGAAAACTAGTTGAGTTTGTATTCATGTGATATTCAGGCTGCTGATTTATGGATGCCTTAGCTGCTACTACTCCTGAAGATGTAACTGCGCGGATCATTGATGACGCTAAATTAAACTCTGTGGTTTTCGGTTTTAAAGGTCCATATTCCACCATGTAGATTTCATATATGCCGGGGTTCTCGAGGATTTTGATGCCAAAAGATAAATCCTCAGCTTTAATCTGGTTTTCCCATAGAGGCATCCATCTCCCCCTCTTCCATACATACAGTTTCAGCAGCATCTTTGCTGGGTTATATTCAAACTCGTTGGTTCCAGGGATTTTGTCAGAAAACCATACTTCTGTCACATTGTCTAGTCTGACCTGAAAGATTGTGGCGAAGAATATGCTGGAGCCAACCATTGGATTTGAGGTTGACATCATTTTGTATGCTGTAATGAGCTGGTCTGGAGAAACTGGTCTCAGTTCTCCATTCACGAGATGATGAGTCGTATATAATTTGATGGCGGGCTCCAGACCTTTAATAAGATGCTCTACATCTATGCCTGCTTTGTAGAGGTAAGTTAATGCATCCATGCTGCATGAGACGCATACTTCTTCGTGGGAGGGATATTTCCTTTTGGCTAATGGATTTTCAGGGCCATCGTACCACCATCTTCCGTCGATTTCGAAGGATCTGCAAAGGTACCAAAGGAGGCCTCTAGCCATTTCCAGCATCTTTCTATTTTTTGTGTGGTAGCCAACAGCTGCCAAGCCTTTGGCAACTAAGGCTTGAACGTTGTTGGTTGCATCTTGGCCTGGAGGAAGATCCTTTCTGTTGGGGAAGGAGGGGTAGCCTGGATCGTAACCAGTCCAGTAGTAGGGTATTCCCTTCCATACTCCTTTATGGAACCCGAAACGGGGAACTTGGTAATAAAGATATTTGTAGGCTGCATCCAAATATTTCTCTTCTCCCGTCAACTCATACCATTTTGTTAGCCAAAATACTGGGCCGCCTGAGAGGCAATGATGATCCGGCTCAAACCTTATCCAACTATAGTTGTATGCGTCCACCCATGTTTCTATTCTCCAATCAGGCCAGCCATACCTCCATTTAGTAACATCTTTTCTCGTTTGAACAATCTCCCACTCCGATCGATAATAGTCTTCTAAGAACCGGTTGCGACCCTTCTCATCATACTGAGCGTAAAGACCAAAATCAGCTAAGTCCTTAGACCTGTAATAGAAAAAATAAGAACCGTGGCTGAAGATGTAGGGATAATACCATGACATGTAGCTGAGGCCGCTCCATCTAGGAAAGAGTTGCGTATCGCCAAATCGCGCATGATAGCTGTTAGAGGAAACGATGGGATGATAAAGTATGTCTAACGCGATATATACTTGGCTTTCCGTGAAACCTTCTACGCCAACTGTCTTCTTCAGCCTTTTTGTCTTCTCAAAGTTGATAGTAGGTGATGGATCAAAGTAGAGGTGACAGTTTGCGAAGAAGTAGTATCTTATAAGATCCACATCCCATGGATCTAGAAACCTATCGAAGGTTGCGTTTACATCGGGCAAAAGGCTCCAAAACTCTTTAGGATCCATCTCTTCAACTATGTCCACTGTCTGGAAACTTTCAGAGAAATTTCCTGCATTCAAAATTGTCACTACCAGAAGGATAGAGAAAACATATGATTTAAGCGTTTCCATACACACCAGCTTTCTCTTTCCAGCTACCTCTTAAATCTTTTGCTTTGCGAGGACGTGTACAACTACTATTTTTATTTCTTCTTTAGTTCATTTCTTTTTATGCTCCTCAGGTGGGATGTTAGAGCATACGAGGAATCATATGCTTATAGGGGAGGGAATATTTGGAGCGTTAACAGTGGATTTCCGGGGGGTGGAGTGAGGGAGGGGGAAGCGAAAGTAAGAATAACCTGAGAATCATAATATGCTGCCTAAAAATAGTGGTGAGATGGATCTGCGAATAAGTTGGACACGCCTCTCGGACGTGGTAACCTAAAATATAAAGCCTTTATATGTTAAGTTGCCAGGTCCGCCCCTCAGTAACGTAAAGTTTAAAAAGTTAAGTTTATTCTTGGATTATGTAATATATGTTTAAGGGAGGAGCATTTCAGCTTTTGGCCCTTGATCCAATGCTTGAAAGGAAGATGCAAGTTCTAATTGAACTTAGGGGTTATAGGCAGTTGGAGAGAGAAGACGTTAAGAGTGGGGCATTAATAACGGTTGAGGATTCGGAAGGTAAGAGGTTTCTTATATGGGCTGTTTCAGCGGCTGAGGCTATTGGCATAAAATACATTAATCAGATGGCGAAATATATGAAATCTAAGAATATTGAGAGCGGAATAATTGTTGGCGAGAAATATACGCAGTCGGCTAGATCCCTAGCTAGAAGGAAGAACATTGAGTTGATCCCGCAGGATTTCCCATCATTCAACATATTTAAGCATTATCTTGTTCCTAAACATGAAGTTCTCTCTCCTGAGGAGAGAAAAGAAGTTCTTGAGAAATATCGCGTTGAACCCTATAAGCTTCCCCATATAAAGACTTCAGATCCAATTGTACGCGTTATTGGAGCTAAACCGGGAGACATAATTAAGATAACTAGGCGCAGTCCAACTGCTGGAGAATATGTTTACTATCGCTATGTTGTTGAGGGATGATCAGGTTTTGCTCTTTTTTCTTCCTCACTCTTAATCTCATAAAGAATTACAAGCGCTTCACCGAGTGGTATACCTAAATCTGCAGCTAGTTTTCTAGGGGATATGTTTGGTTTTTCACGAATAATTTTCTCCTTAACATAAAATTTATGATGCCTATACATAACCATTGCGTGGACAGTCTTCACCAGAATCGGCCAAAGAGGGTTGTTTACGTACCTATCAAATTCGCCCTCGCCCATAGAGGATACCTTAGAGACGTAAATCTAAGGCTTAATTTCGATAAAAAAAAGAGTGGGGAGGTTTAAAAAATTTCTTTTATGGTGGTCTAAAGAAGTATCTAGGCCACTTAGGCCAAGTAGATGGAATATTTGTATCAAAGTCTACTTTGAGTTCCATGCCCACTCTTATATCTTCATGTTTTACGCCCTGAATCATTCCCGGCAAGCGGACACCATTCCCAAGCTCAATTATTCCAAAAGCATAGGGGGCTGCGCTCTGGAATTTTTCTGGCGCAACATAAATAATAGTATACGTTAAGAGTTTACCTCTATTCTCCAGCTCAATCCAGCTTAAGCTATCTGATAGACATTCTGGGCAGATTGGTCTAGGCGGAACCAGAATTTTTCCGCATTTACTGCATTTAGCGCCCATAAGCTTTCTTTCGCCTATAAACTTGTAAAATTGCTCGATTGTAAATTGCCTTGTCTCGCTCAAGAATTCACCCCCTTTGATATATGTGAACTATACATGTTGCGCCGCTTCCGCCTAAATTCTGTGTTAAGCCAATATTACAGTTCTCAACCTGCCTTTCATCAGCTTGACCAGTTAACTGCAGAAAAATTTCATATAACTGCGCTACGCCAGTTGCGCCGACAGGATGACCTTTCGCCTTAAGTCCACCACTAGTGTTTACTGGCAGTTCACCATCTAATGTTGAAATACCCTCCTCAATAAATTTTCCGCCCTCCCCAGGATTACAGAAACCTAGATCTTCATAGGCAATTATCTCAGCTATAGTGAAGCAGTCGTGTACTTCAGCGACATCAATATCTTTCGGGCTTAAACCAGCCATTTCATAAGCTTCTTTAGCAGCAATCCTCGTAGATTTAAGGCTTGTTAGGCTATCTCTCTCATAAAGCCCTATAGCGTCAGTTCCATGCCCAGAACCTATTATGTAGACAGGTGTATCAGTATATTTTCTCGCAATCTCCGGCTTAGTTAAAATAGCGCAGCTGGCTCCATCAGAAATTAGAGAACAATCGAAGAGTTTTAGAGGTTTAGCGATAATCCTGGAGCCTAAAACCTGGTCGACGGTTACCTCCCTCTGCATGTGAGCCTTAGGATTCAACGTAGCGTTATGATGGTTTTTAACGGCGACCAGAGCCATTTGCTCCTCTCTTGTTCCATATTCATGCATGTGTGCTGTAGCCATAAGAGCAAAGAGCCCTGGAAAGGTTGCTCCATTCCATTGCTCAAGCGGAAAATCAGATGCCATAGCTAAATATTCGGTTGCCTCAAAAGTTGTTCTATGAGTCATCTTCTCAAAGCCGCCGACCATAACAACGTCGCATACTCCGGAAAGAATCATAAATAAACCGTATCTTATCGCTGCCCCGGAAGATGCGCATGCAGCTTCAACTCTTAAAGATGGTGTAGGCAGAAGGCCAGCCCAATCTGACATTATTGGAGCTAAATGGCACTGGTGCTCAAAGGACTCACTCATATTGCCAACTATGAGCGCTCTAATGTCTTTCTTAGGCTCAAGGTTTGGGCACCTCTCAAAGGCCTCTTTAGCAGCTTCAGCAAATATTTCCCTGCCTGAAAATTCATCCCTCTTACCAAACTTTGATAATCCAGCTGAAACTACAGCAGCTAAGGGTTTACCCTTCAAAGGTGCTCCACACTCCTAAAAGCGTGTATAATCGATACAGAAGATAAAGAAGAGAGGATCTATATATCATTAATTTGTCTCCGTTTGTCCTTAGATGCTCATTAATTTATTTTTATTCGTTGCATCTAGGGACTTTCTCCTCACCCACTCCTTCATTGGCAGCGCTGCTAACTTAATGGTTGGGTCATGAGGCATCGGGGCTAACGGTATGAGTCCTTAAAAGTCAAATATTTTCTCTCATGTTTACGACTGCCACCACATCCCAACCCATCTCCACCTTACATTTCGAGCATTTTAAGTGCTTCTGGGCATAGCCATTTATCAGTTTGGATCCGTAGAGCGGAAACTTCGGAGAGGCGCCTTTAGGATCGACCTTTCCGATTGAAATGCATCTTTCAAAACACTTCTCTCTAATTGTCTTCATCATGCTCCTAAAACCGGCTTAATAAATCCTATGCCTCAACGAGTATTTCGGGCTCATGAAGTGGTACTTAGGCTTTAACTCTAAAAGAGTTTCCTTCATGAGAACTGCTATGAAAAGGCTAAAGAACTCTTCAACACTGCCCTAATCCAGACCGCGATGGATAAGACTGTTGAAATCTTAAAGAGCTTCGAGGAAAATAGGAGAGAGATAGATCGTTTCCCAATAAATTAGTCTTAAACTTTACTCTGCTTCACCGCTTCAGCTATTTCCTTAGTTTTCCTTATTCCTAACTGCGTTATTCGGTATTCTCCTTCAGATGCCTTTTCAACTAAACCGTTCTCAACAAGGCTTGGTATCTCATTGCTAATTGTCTTTTTAGCTTTTCCAGTTAACATTGATAATTCACTTATGGATAGAGTGTCTTTCTGAAGCTTTCCAATTTTATTGCCGACATATGCGCCTAAAAGAGCCAGACAAACAGAGCTTTTGGTTGGGAGATTAACGCTTAAAGTTATTGCCGGCCCATCTGGAGTTATCTCAACTACTCCGCTTAGAGTTTTCATTAAATCTATTAGATCTGGTATGTAAACTATTTTCTGAAGCAATTCGATTGCTGGGCATACTTGCGATAGGAAGCGTAGTATGGACTCGAAGACTTGATCCGCATCCCCCTCGAAATCGGCTTTCAAGTCACCGAACTCTAAATGAGCTTTAACATTTCTCCTTTCGCTCAATGTTAGCTTTCCTCTCCTGACCTAATTTTTGGCAGAATCTCATCTAAAAAAACTTTTACACCTAAAGTTGTAATCTTATATTCTCCACGCCCAACCCTTTCAACTAAGCCAGCGTCCGTCAGCTCACTTAAGCGTGCAGCAACAGTACTACCTTTAACACCTGTTGAAGCCGTTATTTCAGGCTTTGAGAGCGAATCTTTTTCTAATCGTCCAGTTCTATATCCAATATACGCCTTAATAAGATTTAAAATTATCACATTTCTGTCCCCACCAATCTTATCGCGGGAAACAGTTATCACCGGCCCCTCCGGCGTGAACGCAATCAACCCTTTAACACTCTTTAAAAGGTTTTCTAAATCTACTGTGAGAATCAGGTTGGATGCTAGGTCGTATGCTGGTAAAACCCTACTCATAAAGCTGAAGAAAGCCCTTATAACCTCATCTGGGCTTCCAGCGAATTTTGCTTCAATATCCCTATACTTCACAATTAGCTCTACCTTTTCCTCCCCACTGCACATTTCCATTCACAAATCCTTTATGCGCCCAAAATATATGCTGTTTCTTAACTTAAAGATTTTTCGTCAGTAGGCTAAACATCTTTAAAATATTTTTGTAACTAAATACATGTTATGATTGAGGGATCTGGTTGGATTCATCTAAAGTTCTCCCTAGACGATTAAGTTTCTCAAAGATATGCGATATTCTAGTTGCTTACTTAAATGCTGGCGCCGATAGGGAGTATGTGGGTGTTAGCGAAGTTGCGGAGAAATCTAGCGTCACGCTGCATAATATCAGCCGCAATAACGGTTTTCTCAAAAGCTGGGGCTTCATAGAGGAGAGCGGGGAAGAGCAGGGAAAATATAGGTTGACACGTGAGGCTGCAGAGTTTGCATCAGCATATAAAATTGATCCTGAAGGTGAAGCAACAAGGCAGCTTCTAAGAAACCTTCTATCTAAAGATGAAATTTTAACAAGGTTTGTTGAACGCGTAAGGAATAGCGGTATGGATAGGGGCTCAGCCCTAATTGAATTGCCGAGGGTTGTCGGGGACCTTAGAGCTGATAAGGTTGGATTAAACGCTTTCCTAGACTTGGTAGCGTATGCCTTTCAGATAGATTGGTTATATACGCCAGCGAAACCAGCGAGGAAAGCTGCTTCTTCCAGCGAGGCTAAGATCACTAAACCTGCACACAGAAAGATTAAAGAGAAACTAGTATTTCCTTCCAGCATAATTTCTGAACCTAAGGCAAGCATCTCAATAAATTTAACAATAAGTCCGGAAATAACCCCCAACATGCTGAAAGAATACGTTAAAGCTATGCTTAAAGCCTACGATGAATATGCCCGGGAGAAGGAAATGGCGGATTAAATCATGCTGGAGAAATTTTTCTTAGCTTTGGCAGAACCTTTTCTTCAATCCAGCTTTCACCTTTAGGGCTTAGAGTCCACTCTGACCCTTCAGACGCCGATTTAAGGACTAAGCCACGTTTAGCCATTTCATTCAGTCTTGAGGAGACGAAAGTTTTTATTCCAGAGTACTCTAGAAGTTGCCTTATTTGAGACGGCTTACCGCTTTTATTCTTGGAGAAGTATAGGATTAAGCCGATGGCTTCATACTGCGTAATAACGTTTGGATCCTTTAAAATTAAGATCGGCCCACTTTCAGTAAACTTTACTAAACCGTTAAACTCTTTATTCCTATTGAGTGTAGTAGCTTTAGAGATAACTGATTCAAGATCATTAATAAAGTTTTCTGGTAAAGATTTTATTGTTTCAAAAAGGTCGCTAACAGTTGAACCCTCAATAATTATTTTACCGAAGGATGTTTTAATTTCAGCCTGAATTTTCCCCATCTTACATATCCCACTCCTTCATATTAACTGAAATCTTATAATGTTTGTGATGGGAAAACATCGATTTTCCACTCAAAATATTTCTGGAAAAAGTTTTAATCCCAATTGATTTTTTAAAGTTTCCTCCTCTAATTGAAGACCTGGCAACTTAACATATAAGGGCTTTATATTTTAGATTGCCATGTCCTCAACCTCAACTGAAACTTTTTAAACAGTATCCCTCTAATTTCGCTTTTTTTCTAAGTCTTCTCGCAGCCTAATCTTTTTGGTTGAAATAGTGTATCCGCTTAAATCTGATGGAGGAAGAGAATTTATTCTCCGCTAAATGTGGCTGAAAACGTTAATTAGGGATGATTAAACTGCAGAACATTAGGAGTTTCGCTTTTTAACCCATCCTAGAGATTTCAAATATTTTTTCCCTAAGCAGCCTGTTTACTATTTCAGGCTTAACTCTTCCTCTCAAGTCCCTCATAACTAATCCCATTAGGGTGCCGAGCGCCCCTAAACCTCTCTCCAAAATTAAACCTTTATTTTTACTTACGTAATCATCTATTATTTTCTTAATGTCATCCTCTGACATCATCATTAAGCCAAGTTCCTTTATTGCATCGATTGGTTTAGCCCCTTCATGTTTCGCCAGCCACCTTACTATTTCAGGTATAGCTTCCTTCGTTGTTTTCTCGGATCCAACTAATCTAAAAATGTCAATTATTTGCTCGTTAGTTAAGGCTTCAATATTTACACCCTCACGCTTTAAAGCCTTAAATGTCTCCGTAAGCGTTGCGGCAATGATTGTTGGGGCTACACCAGTTTCCTTAGCAATAACCTCAAATAAATCCTCATATTCGGAGTCTAAAATCTGCCTTGCAAGCTTCTCATTTAAGCCATAATTTTTCATTAACCTCTCAATCTTTTCTTCAGGGGACTCTGGTAAAAGCCCTTTAATCCTCCTTAAATATTCCTCGGTGATTTTTATTGGTGGAACATCCGTTTCAGGATACATTCTAGCTGATCCAGGTCTAGGGCGCATATATCTTGTTGTTCCATCCGGATTCGCTGCACGAGTCTCTTCGGGAACGCCGATAAGGGCTTCACGTGCTCTCCCAACAACCGCCCTTAATGCGTCTGTAGCATTTTCAACGTTATCCGCAACCAAAACAATAGCATCCTCATCGGAGGCGTTCACCATAATCTTTAATTTAGATGTCTCTTCATCCGATATGCCGTAAAATTTGAACTCGTCACTATGCAGTATCCCGCCAACCCTACCCCAAAACTTCGCCCTATCGGAAAGTTCCGTTCCAAATCTTAAGCCGGGTGCGAGTTCAAAACCTAGTAAACCGGCAAACTTGGGCAGTTTAACGGCGAAAACCCGCTTTCCCAAGCTTATCGCCTTCTGGAGTATGCGGCATTTTGTCTCCTTGAATACTAATGTGACATCAATAAACTCCTCTCTTAACTCATCATTTTTCAGCCCGCGCCTACTCAATTCATCTCGAATCTTTAAGAGATTTAGTTGGCGTCGAACTTCATACTCAACAACCTTAGATATAAGTTCCAGCTCCTGAACGCCTTTTATTTCAATCAGGGCTCCATCTCTAATGGAAACATTCAGGTCCTGCCTTATTGTTCCAATCCCATGCTTAACTCTTCCTGTAGACCTCAATATTCTGCCTATTGTGAGAGCAACCTTCTCAGCTTCTTCAGGCGTGTTTATTACAGGTCCAGTTGTAACCTCAACTAGAGGTATACCTAACCTGTCAATTCTATAGCGTATTATAGATTCTTCTTCACCCATTTTTCTGGCAGCATCCTCCTCGAGACTTATGTGCTGTATTGGCACAATTTTACCATCAACAACTATTGAGCCGTTTAAGGCAACTACACATGTCCTTTGAAAACCTGTTGTATTAGAGCCATCTATAACGATTTTACGCATAACATAAACTTCATCAACTGGTTTAGCATTCATCATGAGCGCTATCATAAGCGTTATTTCCAGAGCTTCACTGTTAAGCTCGTGAGGCGGCTCCTCATCCATTTCGACTAGACAGGATGTTTCACTATTAGCCTCATAAAGTATTTTTACGCCTTTTTGAAATTCAAAGTATGCTGCTGGATCTATTTGACCCAGCTCGCTTTGGGTTGGTCTTAATCTACGCAGAAATATTATTTCCGGTTCGCCCTTAAATAGCTGCGGCTTACACCCGCAAAAAAGCTTTTTTTGGGTTGCAAGCTGCTGATGACACTCTAAGCCAACTTTAAGCCCTAGTTCACTGTAGTTAAGCCCCAAAACTCCGCCACCCCTATTTTATGGTTTTTGGCGGTTCAATACTTTCAACAGTTCTCTCAGAGATTTCATCTGCAATATTCGTTAATAGGAGGCTTTTAACTTCATTCGGATCCTTAGCTTGGGCTAAAGCCCACATTATCTTAACGAGGGCGGTTTCAGCAAGCATGTCTCCTAATGGGATTACGCCCATTGCTAATAAATCTCTACCATTAGAGTAAACGTTCATGTTTACACGCCCCCAAATACACTGTGATGTCATAGCAACCACTACACCGTTTTCAATAGCCCTCCTAATAGCTGGGAAGCATTCACGGCGGATATGTCCTAAACCGGACCCCTCTAAAACGATACCCTTATAGCCCTCAGAAACAAGCCAATCAATAATCTTCGGGTTCATTCCGGGATAAAATTTTATTAATGCAGCTCTATCATCAAAATTCGGTTTCAGGATAAGCTCGCGATCTGAGTTTCTAGGCTTATAATCTTCCGTGAGCATCTGGATGCTGCCGTCAATTATTCTTGCAAGCGGCTTAGCATTTATAGTTTTAAAGGCGTCCCTACGGCTCGTATGGCATTTCCTAACCTTCGTCCCCCTATGTAAAATTACAGCGTCATCTGAGGGAGTTTCATGCATAGCCACCGCAACCTCAGCGAAGGGTGCTCTCGAAGCCGCTAAAACGGCGCCTATGAGATTTGTGGCAGCGTCAGAACTAGGCCTATCCTCAGATCTCTGGGCTCCAACAAGTATTACTGGAACTGGTAGGTTCTGTAGTGCAAAGCTTAAGGCTGCAGCTGAATATCCCATTGTGTCGGTTCCATGAGTTATAACAATTCCCTGAACACCTTTAGCAACATGCTTGGCAATCGCCTCAGCCATAATCGTCCAATGCTTCGGCGTTAAATCTTCACTAAATACATTGAAGAGTATTTCAGCTTCAATAAAAGCTATGTCCGATAACTCCGGAACAATACTGTATAAGTCGCTGGCTGAAATAACCGGCCTAACGGCTCCAGTCCTATAATCGACGCGGCTAGCTATTGTTCCACCAGTACTTAAAATGGTAACTGTTGGCAGATCAGCCCTCCGCTCCGGCGGAGGCGGTGAAATAAACGCTGGTTTTGTTTCAGCTCCAATCCGCTCTAATTTAGTTGTCGGCGTGATTTCCACACCGATATTATAGCCTGACTTAATTTTTATTACGATATGCCTATCATCACTATACTCAGATCTAGGGATTAAAATCCCCTCTAGAATAATGCCGTTTTTAGTTATGCGTATTAAGTCTCCAATTTCAGCTCCAATTTCGAGAAGAGCTTTCAAAGCTAAACCTCTATATCCAGGCAGTCTATCGCTCATTAATACATCCACCATTATTAAGATATCTCACCATAAATGGGAGGGGAAGAATTCGCCTGAAATTTCACGTTCCTCCATCCGCCAATTCAGGGAATGTTGTACAAAAGCCATTGCCCGACAGGTATACATGCGCTCAGATATCTATTGTATATAAAATCCTTTAAAGTATCTTATAGACTCTGTCACCTTCCCTAACTCTCTGATTAACTTTAAGCCCTATACTCTGCCCGCTATATGCGACATTCACATTTTTATGCTCTATTTGCATTGATTCAACAGTCTGCTCAAAATTAGTTGATGAACCTTTTATCAAAATTCTGTCACCAACCGATAAAGTATCCGTTAAATTAACGACGGCTACACCTATCCTGGTGAAGTAATGTGTTACCTTTCCAACTTCTTTCAGTTCCTGCTCCGACATTTCCTCCACCAACAGATTAAAATAGACGCTAAATACGCTTAAATGATTTACTATATCCACCCAGTTTTCAGATTCGCGAGGCGCCTGAAATCTCCCACTATTCAAGTAGTGAACAGCGAATCTCCAGAAAAATAGGTTGTTGACGCGCTACGTTCCCTTAAGCTCTTCAATGCTTATTCCGAGCTCCCTCGCTCTTTTAAGCAGCATCTCGATCTCCTCTTTTAATTTCTTCTTTTCCTCCTCCTTAGCAACCTCCTCACTAACGAATATTGTGAAAGTTTCTAGGGGCTTTATTTCCATTAGCTCCACTATTGCTGAAAGAGGCTTAAATTCCCCACGCGGTCCAGTCTCATAATTTATTGTGAGTCTCGCCGGCTTATCGGCGGCGCCGCGCTTATTAATTTCCTCAACGAGTTTAGCGGCTAAATCAACCCAAATCTTTTTATTTTCCTCTCTAACCTCAGCTGGAGCATTCGTGTAGAATGTTGAGTAGAACCACCTCTTAGCTCTAAACAATGCGCTCTTACTTGTAGGCGTAATCCTAAATCTTTGAGTAGGCATATATTTCCCCCAAACAAATATATATTATTGGACATATAAATATATTGAGTTTTATTCTCGTTGTAAATTGATGGAAAACGCTATGGAGCAAAATTTCCTATCGAAAGATTTTCAATTTCTTAGTTATAACCGAAAATCTTGCTGTTCACGGTGGATGATGGAGAATGGGCTTAAATACTAAAGAGCCTAGGTGTTTTTTGGGATGTTCCCTTGCGGAAGAATGTTTAGATGTGTGTTGTTGGGAGGGGTTTTAAGCCTAGTGGGCTGAAGGTTTTAGCCTTAAATAACGACGAGTACTTCAGGTGGATCGGCAATTACATGTAATAGCCAACAAATATTAGAGTATGCAAAACAAGGCTCCAAACTAACATTAAATACAAAGCGCTCTTGGACGGCATAGAAGTCAGATACTTGACGAAGGAAGAGACGGAAACATGTCTAGGGCATGTCATAGATGTGGGTATGTTGCCCAATTAAAGGGAGGGGGTTTAGATGCCTAAAATGTGGGTTAATAGAGATTTGAATGCATGCATTAACATAGCCTATGCCTTAATGAGGGGTGTGGGATGGTGGAGTTCACTAAACCAGCATGTGAAGAGGTAGGTGTAAAGCCTACCTTAAACGCTTGAAGCCTCCCCCTTAAGGGTGGGGTAGCTCACGTGAATCCATTTCTTTAAGGATGAGTATGGCGGACCCTAATGCGTTAGCGAACTCGCAATTTTCCGGAACAACTACTTTAGCGCCAAATAATTCAGCTGTCTCACATACTATTTTTGAGATTATTCGGCTCTTAGCGAGCATACCAACAAGGATTACATTATCCTCTAGGTGATAGGCCTTGGCTGCCATGGCCGCTATGACGCCGATCGTTTGTGAAACCATGTTGAAGATTCCAGCCGCAATATCTTCACGTTTAGATTCGCATGTCAGCTTTCCAAGATTTGAGGCTGTCGCTTCAGCTGGAATTATTCCAATCGGTCCGCCAACTATGTCGCCGACAGTTAAATCCACGTTATTTGTGTTCCCCCTCAAAGCCATATCTTCTAGAACATTAAAATCGGCTATGCCCAGAATCCTCCTTGAGAGGCCCATTATCGTCCCTCCGCCAATAGCGGTTCCACAAACATGTCTTATAAAGCTTCCACCCTCATATGTAGCAATAATAGCCGTTCCAGTTCCAGCGCTAACCACTAACCCCTCGCTTTTCTTAGCTAGGATTAAACCTCCAAGCCCTATAGCCCTGATCTCATCTACTCGCTTAACTGGTAAGCCTAAAAACTTATCACTAAGGAGCCTTGAGCCCCCGCCAGATGCGGCGACTACGGTTATTAAGTGCTTATAGCCCCTTTTCTCGAGGAAAAATTTCAGAATTTTTTGGGCAGTCTTTTCCGGCTCCTCAACTGGAAGAACGCATTTATCAGCAACGTTTAGGTTCTCATCTAGCAGAATCCCTTTAGCAAGGCTTGCACCTATATCCAGCCCAACAATCATCAATTTGAATCCCAATAAAGACGTTTATGACGCACATATTTTTAACACTTCCAGCTAAAGGGAAAGTTTGAATATGTTTAAACATTTAATACAAAAATTTTATTTTTTCATACAATCTTTTTAATCTCTAAATTTAGGGTTGACCTCTATGAAGGCAGTAAACGTTATTGCAAGCGCTCTGTGTGGCGTCCTTTATGGTGCTGTCGGCTACATGATTTATTTATTAGCGCCAATAACGGCTCCCGGCGTTGGAATAGTGAGATTTTGGCCATCTGTAGTTATACCAGCAGTTTTTGCTGTTCTTTTCGGACCAACTGTTGGTGGTTTGGGCGCAGCCATAGGCATATTTATAAGCGATTTATTAGTGCATGGAGACCCGCTACTCAGCCTTTCAGCTGGAGTTACATCGAACTTCATGGGCTTCTATCTTCTGGGATATATTTCAAGAAAGAAGATAGATTGGGCTAAAGCCGTAGCGATGGTAAGCGTTCTCCTTTTAGCCGGGCTTTCGGTAATGGAATATGTGTTATTAACTTATTTTTCGCTTGAGGCTACAATATTATTCATTGGGCTTTCAATATCAAGTTACGTTATTATGGTTCTTGTGGGCCACTTATGGCCTAGATGGAGAAGCTATTATATAGGATCGGTTATTGGCTTACTAACCGGAAGCGCAATTATAGGTTTCGTTGTCTGGGGATACAGCCAATTACTCTTCCTTCCGCCAGCTGTTGGTGGAGGATATAGGCTGCCATTATATGCGGCGCTAATTTGGTTAATATGGACCTTCGCAACCGAAATACCATTCCTCGTAATTCTCGGACCGCCAATTCTGAGAGTTTGCTTTCAAGCCTTTCCATCTTTGAATCCGCTTAAGGATTCGGAGAGAAAAGAAAAATATTAAATTTAGGGATAGTTAAACCTTGAATTCTGTCTAAATTAATAGCGGGGAAAGTTCGAGGCGAATGTGTAGATTTAAAATTGTTGCTGTCGGCGGAACCTTTGATGAGTTACATAGAGGACATAAAACCTTACTTAAGACTGCTTTTGAGCATGGTGAGAAGGTTTTAATTGGATTGTGCACTGATGAATTCGCTGGGAAATTGCGTAAAAATCATGAGGTTGCCCCCTATGAGGATAGAGTCAGAGAGCTGATGAGTTTTCTTAACGATTTAGGCGTCTCTCATAGGGCTAGAATAATTCCGCTTTCAGATCCCTATGGTCCAGCAGCAACTAGCGCTGAGATTGAAGCGATAGTCGTTAGTAGAGAGACTGAGCCCAGAGCCAGAGAACTTAACTCGATAAGATTGGAGAACGGACTTAAACCGCTTGAGATAATAGTTATTGATATGGTTCAAGCTGAGGATCAGATTCCAATATCAACAACTAGGATTAGGCGGGGTGAAATAGATCGGGAGGGGAGGTTGCTGAAAAAGTAGTTAGTGAGTGGATGCGGAAGATTTAAGTTTAAAAATGCACATTTTATCTTTAAAATATATTTGAGCGTTTGCCGCGCCGCAGTGATACTGTTGAGGAGAACTGGATTAACTGAGCTGCCGCTTCATAATGGTAAGGCTCCCCATTGGCTAGTTGAGCGCATGATAAAGCTGGCTAGGGAGATATCTGCAATAATCATTTATGAGTATGGGAGAGAAGCTTTTCTGAAGAGGATTTCAGACCCATACTGGTTTCAGGCCTTCGGCTGTGTTCTGGGTTATGATTGGCATTCATCTGGCGTTACAACTGTTGTTACCGGGGTTCTTAAAACAGCCCTAAAAAATGAGGATTTCGGTGTAGCTGTCTGCGGCGGTAAGGGTAAGGCTTCTAAGGAGACCATCTCTGAAATAGTTAAGGTTGGGGAGAAATTTAATCTTTCAACAGAGAAAATAGAGGGGCTTCAGTATGCGAGTAGGATGAGTGCGAAAGTTGATAATGCGGCTATACAGGCAGGTTACCCACTGTATCACCACGCTTTTTTCGTTACTGAGGATGGGAAGTGGGCTGTTATACAGCAGGGCATGAATGTGAATGATAGGACGGCGCGCAGATACCATTGGCTCTCAGATAATGTTGAAAGCTTTGTTGTTGAGCCGCATAAAGCTATAGTTGGCGATGTGAGGCGCCCAACAGTCTTAGATATGACCGCTAGGGAGAGCGAGGAGTGCCGGAAAACATCAGTTGACATAGCTAGGGAGAGAACCGAGAGGGTTGCGAGAATGTTTGAGATGATAAGGCCTGCATGCCAGAAGTCGCTCCAAGAGTGGATTCCAGATATGCCAACCAAGGATTGGAAGGATTATGTTGCGGATTTCCTTAAAATGCCCTTCACGATAAACTGGAAGGCTCTGAAGAGAGCATATGAGATACAGCCCAGAAACTACGAGGAGCTGCTGGGCATTAAGGGCATAGGCCCCTCAACTGTTAGGGGGCTAGCCCTAGTATCTGAGATCATATATGGTGATAAACCGAGCTGGAGGGATCCAGTAAAATACTCTTTCGCATATGGTGGGAAAGATGGTGTTCCATATCCGGTTGATAGGAGAGCTATGGATGAATCAATAAGCATATTAAGGGAGGCTGTTGAGAAAGCCAGATTAGGCGATAAAGAACGCTTAAACATGCTTCAAAAGTTGAGGAGATTTGTGCCGCCTGACGCTAGCAGTTCTAAAATAGATAGACTTAAATAGACATGAGTAGTCTTTCCTCTCGATGGAGAGGCTCTACACGCTCAAAGAAGCTAAAAAGCTGCTGGGAGTCACTACTAAGACTATTCAGCGCTGGGATAAAGAAGGGAAGATAAGAGTCGTCAGGACGGTTGGTGGCAGGAGGAGGATACCTGAAGGCGAAATTAAGCGAATTCTCGGATTGAAGGAGGAGAGGGTTGTAGTTGGTTATGCTAGGGTTTCTTCTACAGCTCAAAAAGATGACTTGGAGAGACAGAAGCAACTTTTACACAGCTACGCTAAAGACAAGGGTTATGGTGAGATTCAAATACTAAGCGACGTGGGTTCAGGCCTCAACGAGAAAAGGAAAGGTTTTCTCAAGCTCCTAGAGATGGTTGCTGAGAGAAAAGTTTCCAAGGTGATCGTCGCTTATAGAGATCGGCTGACCAGGTTCGGCTTCGAAACGCTGAGGAAATTATTCCAAGCCTTCGGAACTGAAATAGAGGTAATAAACAGCGAGGAGAAAACCCCTCAAGGGGAGCTCGTCGAAGACTTGATAACTATCGTGTCCCATTTTGCATGGAAACTCTACGGGATGAGGTCTCACAAATATAAGGAGGTTGTTGAAGGTGTTAAGAAGCTCGTATCAGTTTAGCGCATACAATGTAAGGCAC
>Ga0080004_1084700_pt1 | contig 17655 bp, 16 predicted proteins | sample WasSprMetagenome_FD_69207 | JGI IMG/M metagenome (GOLD analysis project Ga0080004, IMG submission 69207) | Sulfidic aquatic microbial communities from Washburn Spring, Yellowstone National Park, USA - WS (SPADES assembly) (version 2) | ecosystem: Environmental > Aquatic > Thermal springs > Hot...
GCATGGCAGCTCTGCTTGTGCACGTCCAGTCCCACCCACAGGGGCATGCTTCATCACCTCCGCCTTTTTTATGCTCTGCGGAGGTGGAAAAGCACAAAGGTCAGGCATGGTATACAAACCCCCGTTGACCGAAAAACATAAAAAGGAGACCTTTTATCTCCAATATGAGTTATCAGGTTATGGAGGGTCAGCATGGCGACTAAGCCCATCCTCATCCTGCCGGAGGGTGCGACGAGGCTCGTGGGGAGAGACGCCAGGCGCATGAACGTAGCGGCGGCCAAGATAGTGGCGGAGGCCGTCCGCACCACCCTGGGTCCCAGGGGCATGGACAAGATGATGGTGGACACCCTGGGGGATGTCACCGTCACGAACGATGGGGTCACCATCCTCAAGGAGATGGACGTGGAGCACCCCGCCGCCAAGATGATGGTGGAAGTGGCGAAGACCATGGACGAGGAGGTGAAGGACGGGACCACCACCGCGGTGGTGGTGGCGGGGGCCCTCCTCCACCAGGCCGAGAAGCTGCTGGACCAGGGGATCCACCCCATGATCATCGTTACCGGCTACAGGATGGCCGCCGATAAGGCCAGGGAGATCCTGGAGGAGCTGGCCGAGAAGACCTCCATAGAGGACGACCAGACCCTCAAGAAGATCGCCATGACCTCCATGACGGGGAAGAAGTCCGAGGGGGCCAGGGAGAAGCTGGCCGAGCTGGCCGTGGAGGCCATCAGGAAGGTGGCGGACAAGGTGGACGGGAAGTACAGGGTGGACCTGGACCACGTGGGGATAGAGAAGAAGGCGGGCGGGAGCATGGAGGACTCCCAGATCGTGAACGGCCTCATCCTGGACAAGGAGAGGGTGCACCCGGGCATGCCCGAGGTGGTCAAGAACGCCAAGATAGCCCTCCTTGACCTGCCCCTGGAGATCAAGAAGACCGAGACGGACGCCGAGATAAGGGTCACCCGCCCCGAGCAGCTGCGCGCCTTCCTGGACCAGGAGGAGAAGATGCTCAAGGAGATGGTGGACAAGATAGCCTCCGTGGGGGCCAACGTGGTCTTCTGCCAGAAGGGCATAGACGACCTGGCCCAGCACTACCTGGCCAAGGCCAAGATCCTGGCCGCCAGGAGGGTGAAGAAGTCCGACATGGAGAAGCTCTCCAGGGCCACGGGAGGAAAGATCGTGACCAGCCTGGAGGACCTCACGCCCGCTGAGCTGGGCAGGGCAGGGGTGGTGGAGGAGAGGAAGATCGGGGACAAGAAGTTCATTTTCGTCAGGGACTGTGAGAACCCCAAGGCCGTGGGCATCCTGGTAAGGGGAGGCTCCGAGCACGTGACCGATGAGATCGAGAGGGGCCTCACCGATGCTCTGGGGGTGGTGGCGGCCGCGGTGGAGGACAACCGCTACGTCTACGGGGGCGGGGCTCCCGAGATGGCCCTGGCCACCAGGCTCAGGGACTACGCGGACACGGTGGGAGGGAGGGAGGCCCTGGCCATCAAGGCCTTCGCCGACGCCCTGGAGATCATCCCGAAGACCCTGGCGGAGAACGCGGGGATGGACAGCGTGGACATCCTGGTGGAGCTGAGGGCCAGGCACAGCAAGCCGGACGGGAAGTACTACGGGGTGGATGTTTACAGCGGCAAGATCGAGGACATGAGGAAGCTGGGGGTCTGCGAGCCCCTGAGGGTGAAGACCCAGGCCATCAAGTCCGCGGCCGAGGCTGCCATCATGATCCTCAGGATCGACGACGTCATCGCCGCCGCCAAGAAGTCCTTCCCCTCCCCGAAGACCCCGGGCGGTGAGGGAGGGGAGGGAGAGAAGAGCGAGACGGAGAGCGACTGAGCTACCAGGTTCTCCTTTCTAAATCGAACTCTCCCGGCTGGACGCAGACCGCTTACGGCAGGAAAACGGCTATGGCCACGGCGGCCCCGTGGTGCTTCACGATGTGGCCGGCCGAGACGGAGGTGACCTTGGTGGGCTCCAGCCCCCTCTCCTCCATCATGTACTTCACCATGGCCTCCGCCGTCTTTCCCGCCGTCCTCTCCGAGACCCCTATGTCGTGGTACTCCGAGATCATCCCGTGGGAGTTCTCGCTCATGGCCACCCCCAGGGCCGCCGCTATCTTCTGACCGGGGGTGGAGCTGCAGATCTTGGAGATCACCACCGGGGTGAGGGTGCCCGGGGTGAGGGTCGGGAGCTCGGAGAGAACGCAGCCCTGGGGGAGGATGCTGGAGACGGGAATGAGGTTCAGCTCCCCCACCCCCGCCTTCCTCAGGGCGTTGTCCAGGGCCACCAGCTCGAAGGGGCCCTCAGCGCTTGCCGAGACCAGCGCGAACCTCTTGGGGGTAGTCCACACCTCACCACTCCCTGGGCCTGTCGGACAGCCTCTCCAGCATCATCCCCTCTATCCTCATGGGGAAGCTCCGGGAGACCACCTTCAGCGCCTCCTCCAGCTTGCTCTCATGTTCCGCATAAATTTCAAACAATTTTTCCCCCCTATTAACTTTATGCCCCCTCTTCACGAAGAGCCTCAGCCCCGCTCCCCTGCTCCTGGGGGCCCCGGCGGCGCAGGCTATGGCGGTGATCCTCTCGTTGTAGAGGTGGGTGACGTAGCCGTCGGAGGGGGCCTCCACCGTCGCCCTCTTGTCCCCCACCGGAAGGTCCTCGGGCTTGACCTTCGGGTCCCCTCCCTGGGCCTCTATCATCTCCCTCATCTTCTCCTCCGCCTTCCCCGACCTCAGGAGCTCCCAGGCCGCCTCCCTCCCCCTCCCCAGGGGGGCCCTCCCGCCCATCTCCAGCATCACCCCGGCCAGGCTCAGCGCCTTCTCCCTCAGGCTGTTGGGCCCCCCTCCCGCCAGGGCCTCCAGAGCCTCCCTGGCCTCCAGCGCGGGACCCACCGCCCTTCCCAGGGGCTGCCCGCCGTAGGTGAGGGCCACCTCCACCCTCACCCGCAGCCTCCTCCCCAGCTCCATGAAGTCCTGGGCCAGGGAGCGGGCCTCCTCCGCCTCCCTAACCTTCGCCCCCGGGCCGGTGGGCAGGTCGATGAGGAGGTGCTCCACCCCCTCCGCCAGCTTCTTGGCCATCACGCTGGCCAGCATCTGGCAGGGGGGATCTATGCGCAGCACGCGCTCCGTCCTTATCAGGAGGTCATCGGCAGGGGCCAGGCTTACCGAGCCACCCCAAACTATCACTCCCCCCACCCTCTCCACGATCTCCTTGATCTCCCCCAGGCTGAAGCTCACGTTGGCCAGCACCTCCATCACGTCCGCCGTGCCGGCCGCGCTGGTGATGGCCCTGCTGCTGGTCTTCGGAACCGTCAGGCCCCCCGCCACGGCTATGGGGACCGTGACCAGCGCGTACTTGTTCCCGGGCACCCCGCCTATGCTGTGGACGTCCACCACCGGTCCCCTCTCCAGCCTGAGCCTCTCCCCCGTCTCCACCATCTGCAGGGTTAGGGAGACGATCTCCTCCATGGACATCCCCCTGGTGTACTCCGCCACCACGAAGGCCGAGATCTCCGTGGGGGTGAGGTTGTTCTGGACGATGTCCCTCACGATCTCCCCTATCTCCTCCCCGGTCAGCCGCTTCCCCTCCATCTTCTTCCTTATGGCCTCCACGGAGACGGGAGGGGGCAGGGGGGAGACCGTCACCCTGTCCCCGGCCTTCAGCCCCATCCTCCTGGAGACCTCGAGCAGGGTTCCCACCTCCCCCCTCCCCACCATCTCCCCCGTGAGGTTGACGGCCGCCACGAGGGAGGAGGAGGGGGAGGAGAGCCTCACCCTGTCCCCCACGTAAACCCCCAGCTCCTCCGCATCACGCTCGTGGAGGAGGACCAGGTTGTAGCCCGATTCCATCTCGATGGGCTTCACGGAGAGGGTGAGCGCCATCCCTCATCCCCACCCCTGGGTTCCCCCTTCCGGGGGCCTGCTCGAAGGTTCCATGCTCAGGATTCTCTCCCTCCCCCGAATTATAGCTTTCGTCTCAGTAGACGATCACGCTCTGAACGCTGGGAAGGGCCCTCAGCTCCTCTATGACCCTTCCCTTCAGGGGGCGGTCGGTCACCACGGTCAGCTTGGGGTAGGGAACGAGGTGGGGATCGTCGGCCACCACCTGCCTCACGCTCACCCTGAACCTGGAGAGCACCCCCGCCACCTCGTGCAGGATGCCCGGCTTGGTGGCGTCCTCCGCCGTGATCTCCACCACCCCCAGCCCCAGGTGGTGAGCCACCCCCTTCAGGTAGGGGAGGGGCTGCAGGTTGGAGAAGAGGGGGCCCAGCTTCTCGTCCTCCAGGAGGGTTCTGGCCGTCATCTCCACCGTCCTCCTGTCCACCCCCGCCTCCCTGGCCACCTGGATGGAGGGCACCCTCATGTCCCCGCAAAAGATCTTCCCGCCCTTCCCCACCCTGAGCCCCCTGGAGAAGAGGACCTTGGCCACCTTCAGCTGGGCGGGATAGTCCCTGAAGACCCTGTTGAGGTGCTCCCACCACTCCGGCCTCTCCAGCCTCTCCGCCTGCTTCTGCACCATCCTGGAGATGATCACCCTCATCACGGCCTCCGCCACCTCGGGGTCCAGACCCAGCTCCCTGGCCAGCCCCCTGGCCCTCTCCACCACCTCCTCCTCCCTCCCCTCGTCCCTGAGGGGTTTGCCCCTCTCCTCCTTGATCCTGGCTATCTCCCCGGCCAGCCCCATCCTCCTGGCCAGCAGGGAGATAAGCTGGCGGTCTATCTCATCTATTTCCCTCCTCAGCTCCTCCAGGTCCTTCAGGTCGGCCAACCTACCCAACCTCCGCCCCCGCGGGGGAGGGCCGGGTCACGAGCACCCTTCCCTCCCTCCTTCCCCACGCCTCCTTTATACGTTGGGTGCGGGAGGGCTCGCAGACCGCCACCGTGGCCGGCCCCTTGCCCGTGAGCCCGGCCGCCAGGGCCCCCAGGGAGAGGGCCTCCAGGGCCACGGAGGGATCGTGACCCAGCGCGCAGGAGTGGAGGAGGCCGTTGACCGTCATGGCCCCCCACACGTTCCCGCGCATGGCCTGGCGGTGCAGCTCCTCCACCATCCCCGCTATGGGCCTCAGCTCCTCCCTCCTCACCTGGGAGGTGTAGAGCCTGCGGGGGGGAAGGTGGATGACCACCTCCAGCCCCGGATCCACCCGGAACCTCCTCAGGATCCTCCTCCTGAGGTTGTCCGTGAGCACCCCTCCCCCCAGCAGGGAGGCCGCCGCGTCGTCCAGGGCCCCCGTGAGGGTCACCCCCTCCTCCAGCGAGGCCTGGATGGCCAGCTCCAGCACCTCCGAGGGCCGGGGCCTCTCCCCCAGGGCGCGCAGGGTGGCCAGCACCGCCGCGTTGCTGGCGGCGCTGCTGCTGGAGAGGCCCACCGCCACCGGCAGCTCCGAGGTGGTCCTCACCCTGGCCCCGTACTCCCCCAGCAGCCCCCTCCTCTCCAGGACCTTCCTCACGCACCTCTCCACCAGGGAGGGGCTCTCCTCCACCCCCACCACCTCCCCCCTGATTCCGGACGATCCCTCCACCAGCTCCACCTCCGCCTCCACCCTCAGCTCCACCGCGAAGGCCCCCCCCTTCCCGCAGGAGAGGGCGTTGATCACCGTGGCCGAGCCGCAGGCCGAGGCCCTGCCCCTCAACCCTTCCCACCCCACCGGTCGGGGTTGAGCCTCCCGGAGAGGAGCAGGTGGTCCGCCAGCACCAGGGCCAGCATGGCCTCCGCCACCGGCACCACCCTGGGGCAGAGGTTGGGGTCGAACCTCCCCCTCAGCTCCAGCACCGTCTCCTCCCCCCTCTCCAGGTCCACCGTCCTCTGGGGGAGGGAGATGGAGGGGGTGGGCTTCACGGTGAGGCGGACCACGATGGGCGTCCCCACGCTTATTCCCCCTAGGATCCCCCCGCACCGGTTGGTCAGGAGGGTGATCCTTCCGTCCCGGAGGACGATGACGTCGTTGGCCTCCGATCCCCTCATCCTGGCGAAGCGCGTCCCCTCCCCTATCTCCACCGCCTTGACCCCCCCTATGGACATCATGGCGTGGGCGATGTCGGCATCCAGCTTGTCGAAGACCGGATCCCCCAGGCCAGGGGGAACCCCCAGCGCCCTCACCTCCACCACCCCCCCCGTGCTGTCCCCCCTCCTGGCCGCGGAGAGCACCTCCTCCTCCATCCTCCTGGCCACCTCAGGATCGGCGCACCTCATGGGGTTGCGCTCCGCGTTCTCCCTTATCTCCCGGTCCTCCACCTCCCTCTCCACCCTCACCCCGGCGGCCTCCAGGGTGTGCCCGAGGATCTCCACCCCGCAGGAGGAGAGGAGCTTCTTCGCCACCGCCCCCGCCGCCACCCTCCCCACCGTCTCCCTGCCCGAGGACCTGCCCCCTCCCCTCCAGTCCACGTGGCCGTACTTCAGGAGGTAGGGGAGGTCGGCGTGCCCGGGCCTGGGCCTGGTCCTCACCTGCTCGTAGGAGGAGGGATCCGCCCCCTCGTTCCAGACCACCAGGCAGAGGGGGGCCCCGGTGGTCTTCCCCTCGAAGAGCCCCGAGAGGATCTCCACCCTGTCCCTCTCCACCCTGGGGCTGCTCACCGGGCTCTGCCCGGGCCTCCTCCTGTCCAGCTCCCTCTGTATGTCCTGCTCGGCGAGGGGGAGGCCGGCCGGAACACCCTCCAGCACCACCCCCACCGCGGGACCGTGGGACTCCCCGAAGGTCATCACCCTGAGCTTCCTCCCGAAGACGCTTCCCACTCCCTCACCCACCAAGAAGGGGAGAGCCGCCCTAAAACCCCTCTCCCCCTAGGTTCAGACGTACTCCATCCTGGCCCCCAGGCTCCTCATGTCGCGGACGAAGTGGGGGTAGGAGACCGGTATGGACTCCGCCCCCTCCACCACCGTGGTCCCCTCCGCCACCAGCCCCGCCACCGCCAGGGCCATGGCCATACGGTGGTCCCCGAAAGAGCTCACCCTGGCCCCCCTCAGCTTCCTCACCCCCCTTATCCTCAGCTCGTCGGGGAGCTCCCTCACCTCCGCCCCCATCTTCCTGAGCTCCGAGGAGAGGGCGTGCAGCCTGTCCGTCTCCTTGAGGCGGAGGTGCGGGATGTTGGTCAGGACCGTCCTGCCCTCCGCCACGGAACCCAGCACGGCCAGCACCGGCACCAGATCGGGGCAGTCCCCGCAGTCCACCTCCACCCCCTCCAGCCTCCCCGTGCCCGCCACGCTCAGGACGTGGTCCTCGAACTCCACCTCCGCCCCGAACTCCTCCAGGAGCTTCGCGATGGCCCTGTCCCCCTGCGGATCGCGGGGATCCAGGTGGCTCACCTCCACCTCCGAGCCCGTCAGGGCCCCCGCCGCCAGCACGAAGGCGGCCGAGGAGTAGTCCCCCGGAATGGACAGGGAGAGGGGGCGGAAGAGCTGCTCCCCGGGGATCCTGAACTCCGTGAGCCTGGCGTTCCTCCCCACCCTGGCCCCCACCCTGTCCAGCAGGGAGAGGGTTACCTCCACGTAGGGGCGGGACCTCAGTTCCCCGGAGACGCTGAGCTTGACCTCCTCCCTGGCGTAGGGGCAGGCGATGAGGAGGGCGGAGATGAACTGGGAGCTCACCTCCCCCGTGATCTCCGCCTCCCCCCCCACCAGCCCTCCCCCCACCACCACGGGAGGACGCCCTCCCTCCCCCTCGCACCTGGCCTCCGCCCCCAGCTGGCGGAGGGCCTCCACCAGGGGACCCATGGGGCGCCTTCTCAGGGACTCGTCCCCCGTGAGGCGGACCGGGGTGGGGGAGAGGGAGGCCACGGCCGTCATGATCCTGAGGGTGGTGCCGGAGTTCCTGGCGTCTATGAGGGGGGAGCGGGGCCTCACCCTCCCACCCGTCCCCTCCAGCCTCCACTCCCCCCCTTCCGAGAGCACCGAGACCCCCGCCCCCAGCAGGCGGCAGGCTTCCAGGGTGGCCTCCGTGTCCAGGCTCCAGAGGGGTTCCCTTATCTCGCTCTCCTCCGAGGCCAGCAGGGCCAGGGAGGCCGCCCGGTGGGTGTAGCTCTTGGAGGGGGGGGCCCTCACCCTCCCCCGCAGCTTGGAGGGGCGAACCAGAAGGGAAGCCATCCACTCCTTCTCCCCCGGCCCCCTAATAATCTCACTGGGAACCGAAGATCCTCTCGTACTCCCTGAGGTACCTCCTCTGTTCCTCGGTTACGGGGGTGGGCACCTTCACCCTCACCCTCACCTGGAGGTCTCCCCTCCCCCCCTCCGGCCTGGGCAGGCCCTCCCTTCGGATCCTGAAGACCTGCCCGCTCTGCGTGCCCGGGGGGATCCTCAGGGTGGCCTTCCCCCTGAGGGTGGGCACCTCCACCGTGGTCCCCAGGGCCGCCTGGGGGAGGGTGAGGGGGAGCTCGTAGAGGAGGTCGCTCCCCATCCTCTCGAAGAGGGGATGCCTTTTGATCCTCACCGTCAGGTAGAGATCCCCGGGGGGTCCCCCTCCCACCCTCTCCCCCTCCCCCCTGACCCTGAGCACGGAACCCTCCTCCACCCCCGGCGGGATCCTCACCCTCACCCTCTTCCTCCTCACCACCCTCCCCGAGCCCCCGCACTCCCCGCAGGGCCTCACCACCACCCTGCCGGAGCCCCCGCACTCAGGGCAGGAGGTCCTCACGCTGGTGAAGAGGCTTCCCAGGCTGCGGGTGAACTCCCTCCAGCCCGTTCCCCCGCATGACCTGCAGGATCTCCAGCCCCCGGGGGCGGCCCCCGATCCCGAGCAGGAGGGGCACTCCTCCCCCCTCTCCACCTCCACCTCCCTCTCCCCTCCGAAGGCCACCTCCTCCAGCCCCACCTCCACCTCCGCCGCCAGGTCCCTGCCCTCCCTCCTTCCCCCCCTCCCGAAGAAGATGTCGAAGATGCGGTCCAGGTCGGCGAAGCCGAAGTCCCTGAAGAGGCCGAAGTCGAAGTCCCGGAGGAGGTCCTCGGCGCTGTACCTTCCCGTGAACCCGGCGTGCCCCCACCTGTCGTACTCCGCCCTCTTCTGGTCGTCGGACAGGACGGCGTAGGCCTCCGAGATCTCCTTGAACTTCTCCTCCGCCTCCGGCGACTTGTTCCTGTCGGGGTGGTACTTCATCGCCAGCTCCCTGTAGGCCCTCTTGATCTCCTCCTTGGTGGCGTTCCGGCTGACGCCCAGGATCTCGTAGTAATCCTTCATGCTAGGGGCTCACTTCTTCTCCTCTTCCTTACCGGAGGAGCGGTAGATCCTGGAGGTGGCCTCCCCCAGCACCCTCTTCAGGCTTTCCATCTTCTCCCTGATCTTCGCCACCTCCTTCCCCGCCAGGGCCTCCCTCAGCTCCCCCACCGCCTTCTCCACCCCCTTCCTCTCCTCCTCCGAGAGCCTCTCCCTCAGCTCCCCCAGCGTCTTCTCGGCGGTGTAGGCCAGGGAGTCCGCCTCGTTCCTCAGCTCGGCCTCCTCCCTCCTCCTCCTGTCCTGCTCCGCGAACTGCTCCGCCTCCCTGATCATCCTCTCTATCTCCTCCCTGGAGAGCTTGGTGGGGGCGGTGATCCTTATGGCCTGCTCCTTGCCCGTGGCCAGGTCCCTGGCCGTCACCTTCAGGATGCCGTTGGCGTCTATGTCGAAGGTCACCTCTATCTGGGGGACCCCCCTGGGAGCCGGGGGTATTCCCACCAGGTCGAAGCGGCCCAGGGAGACGTTGTCGGCCGCCATGGGCCTCTCCCCCTGGAGCACGTGTATGGTCACGGCCGTCTGGAAGTCGGAGGCGGTGGTGAAGATCTGGCTCCTCCTGGTGGGGATGGTGGTGTTCCTGGGGATGAGGGGGGTGAAGATCCCCCCCAGGGTCTCGATGCCCAGCGTGAGGGGGGTGACGTCCAGCAGGAGGATGTCCTTCAGCTCCCCCGCTATCACCCCCGCCTGTATGGCCGCCCCCATGGCCACGCACTCCATGGGGTCCACCCCCCTCTCCACCTTCTTCCCCATGATTTCCTCCACGAACCTCTGCACGATGGGCATGCGGGTGGGCCCCCCCACCAGGATGACCTTGTCTATCTCCTCCGGGGTTAGCTTCGCGTCCCTGAGGGCCTGCTCCACGCAGGGCCTGCACCTCTCCACGATGGGCCTCACCAGCTCCTCCAGCTTGGCCCTGGTGAGCTGCATCTGCAGGTGCCTGGGTCCCTTGGCGTCGGAGTACAGGAAGGGGAGGTTGATCTCGGTCACGGGGGTGGTGGAGAGCTCTATCTTGGCCCTCTCCGCCGCCTCCCTCAGCCTCATCATGGCCGTCTTGTCCCCCCTCAGGTCCACCCCCTCCTTCTTCCTGAACTCCTCGCAGAGGTAGTTCACCAGGGCCTCGTCCATGTCCGTCCCTCCCAGCTGGGTGTCCCCGCTGGTGCTCTTCACCTCGAAGACCCCCCCTCCGAACTCCAGGATGGTCACATCCAGGGTCCCTCCCCCCAGGTCGAAGACCAGGATCTTCTGTTCCTTCTCCGCCTTGTCCAGACCGTAGGCCAGGGAGGCCGCGGTGGGCTCGTTGATGATCCTCACCACCTCCAGGCCCGCTATGGTGCCAGCGTCCTTGGTGGCCTGCCTCTGGTTGTCGTTGAAGTAGGCGGGAACGGTGATCACGGCCTTCTTGACCTCCTGCCCCAGGAAGGCCTCCGCGTCCCTCTTGATCTTCTGGAGGAGGAAGGCGGAGAGCTGCTGGGGGGTGAACTCCCTGTCCCCCAGCCTGTACCGGTAGTCGGTTCCCATCTTCCTCTTGAAGCCCGTCACCGTCCTCTCGGGGTTCAGGGCCGCCTGCCTCCTGGCCGGCTCGCCCACCAGCAGCTGCCCGTCGGGGGTGAGGGCCACGTAGGAGGGGAACATCTTTCCGTAGGGGGTGAGGCCCTCTGCGCTGGGGATGAGCACGGGCCTGCCCCCCTGCAGGACCGCGGCGGCGGAGTTGGAGGTTCCGAGGTCTATCCCTATGATCTTCTCGGGCACCCCCACCACCTCCCCATTCCTTTTAGGAAGGGGAAGGACTTTTTACCACTTTCACCTTGGCGGCCCTCAGCACCCTCGACCTGAACCTGTAACCCCTCTGGACCTCCTCCACCACCTTTCCCTCCTCCGTCCCAGGCCCCTCCACCAGCTCCACCGCCTCGTGCAGGAAGGGATCGAACCTTCCCCCCACCGCGGGGAGGGGCTCCAGCCCCTCCTCCTCCAGCACTCTGAGGAGCTGCTTGTAGATCATTTCCACCCCCTCGGCGAAGGGGCCCGTCCCCCTCCCCACCCTCAGGGCCCTCTCGAAGTTGTCCAGGACCTCCAGGAGCCTGAGGATCAGCCTGGCCTCGGCGGCCTCCGAGGCTTCCCTCCTCTCCCTCTCCAGCCTCTTCTGGAGGTTCTCCAGCTCCGCCTGGCTCCACCTCAGCCTGGAGAGGAGATCCTCCGCTCTCCCCTCCAGCTCCCCCACCAGGGAGCTCACCCTTCCCCAGTACCCGCAGTACCTGCAGGCCACCGGCAGTCCCCCCTCAGCTTTTGAGGTCTCCATAATCCAAAGTTTGTGAATTTCTCCCCCTTCAAAAATTTTACTCCCGGCCAGGGAGGCGGCCCTGGGGCAGGACCCCCAGGAACCTCATCACCGGGCGGAAACACTTGGGGCCGTGCTTCCAGAGGAGGAAGCTCCAGAAGAAGAGGAACCCCAGGGCCCTTATCACCCTCTCCCTGTTCCTCTTCCATATCCTTACGTTCCTGCTCCAGGCCCTGGCGATCACCTCCCACTGGAGCTCGGAGAGGTTCCTGAGCCCCACGCACCTCTCGTTCTCCCAGGCCGTGCCCTTTATGGGGATGAAGAGCACGGGAACGTAGAAGAGCTTCTTGTCCTCTATCCTGTCCAGAAGCTCCAGCGTCTGGATCACGTCCTCCTCTTCCTCCTCCGGGGTTCCCACCAGGAAGGTGCAGAGGGGGTACCAGGAGTGATCGTTCAGGATGCCCAGCCCCGTGTCCACTATCTCGTGCCAGTCCCTCACGCTGAAGGGAAGGGCCTTCCCGTGCATGTTCTTCTCCATGAGCCTCACGCTCCCCGTCTCCACCCCTATCTCCGCCGTCACGTAGGGCTCACCGTTGAGGCGGCGCTTCGTCTTCTCCAGGAGGATGGGGGTGAGCTCCCCGATCATCCCCGGATCGGCCACCACCGGGGCCATGGCCGCGTGGGAGAGGTGGATCTCCTCCACCCCGGGGTAACCCGCCATGCTGGAGAGGAGCTTCACCAGCTTCTCCCGGTTGGGGTGGAAGCGGGGCTTCACGCCGTACAGGAAGAGGTCGTCGGTGACCACGAAGAGGGAGCGGGAGCCCCCCCGGACGTTCACCTCCACCTCCCTCATCACGTAGTCCAGGGGGAAGGAGTAGGGCTTCCGGGTGGTGGGGGAGCAGAACCGGCAGCCCCTCCCGCATCCCCTGGTGATCTCCACGCACCCGTAGCTGGCCGGCCTCAGGATGGGGGGGATGAAGTCCCTCTCGGGGTCCACCCTCTCCATCCAGACCTCCCTCCCCACCTCCTCCCCCTCCAGGAGCCTTCTCATCAGCTCCACCAGACCTCTCTCGGCGTCACCGTGGACCAGCACGTCTATGCCGAAGGAGTCCTGCAGGCCCAGCTCCCCTATCTGCCAGGCGCCGGGCCCTCCCACCACCAGCTTGGTGTTCCTCCCCCTCCCCCTTATCACGGGGTGCTCCATGAGCTGCCTGAAGTAGTAGCGGTTCACGGCCTCTCCCCCCAGACCCAGAAGGGTGTTGTAGGTGCGGCTCACGTAGGCCAGCCCCAGGGGATCGTGGCTGGAGACCCCTATCACCCTGGTTTCCCTTCCCACGAACCTCTCCAGGGTGGAGGGGTGCGCCACCGCCACCCTCTCCTCCCCGAAGGCGTGCACCAGCACGCTCTCCACCTTCCTGAGACCGTAGGAGGCGAAGAGGGGACGTCCCTCCTCGTCCAGCTGGGGCTCGAGGTACTTCTCCAGGAAGCGGCGGACGAGGCGGTGGGGGAAGGTGCAGAGGAAGGCCTTGAAGGGGTCGTTTCCGAAGCTGCTAATGGTGGGCAGATCGGAGGTGAGCACTATCTCCACGCCGGCTCCCGACATAGGTCTCTCTCTTCTTCACGGAGGATTTAACTTTACCGCCGGGAAGTCCCCTTCCGAAAGGGAGGGGATGAGAGGCGGAACGTATATATACTTATGAGTATAACCTACAAGCGATGATAAAAATAACTCGATTGAAGTGCAAAAGATGCGGGCACGAATGGTATCCGCGAAGCCCGGAGAAACCAAGGATATGCCCAAAATGCAAGTCGCCATATTGGGATAGGGAGAGAAAGTATGCTTAGCTACAGATTCCGTCTGTATCCCTCGAAGACAGCCGAGCGCACCCTGAACCGCCACATGGAGCTTTGCAGGTGGCTCTACAACCGCCTGCTTTCCGAGCTGAATATGGCAAAGGAGAAGGGAATAAAGCTCAGGCGGACGGACACTCAAGCACTGATCGTTGATTTGAAGAAATATGAGAAGCCCGAACTCGGCGAAGTGTACTCGAAAGTCCTGCAGATGGTCAACCACCAGCTCTGGTCTAACATCCGCGCCTTGGCCCGGCTGAAGCGGAACGATCACAGGATCGGCAGGCTCAGGTTCAAGGGCGCGGGCTGGTTCAAGACCCTGAACTACAACCAGTCCGGCTTTGCACTCGAAAACGGCAGGCTCGTCCTCTCGAAGGTGGGTGAGATCCCCATCAAGCTCCACCGGAAGATCAAGGGGGAGGTGAAGGGCGTCATCGTCAAGCGCGAGCGGTCTGGAAGGTGGTTCGCCATCTTCCAAGTGGAGGACGAGCCCAAACCTCTGCCGAAAACTGGAAAGACGGTTGGGATAGATGTCGGGATAAGGCACTTCCTGACGGACAGCGAGGGGAGGAAGGTCGAGAACCCGAGGTTCTACGAGAGGACGCTTGAGCGGATGAGGAGGAGGCAGAAAGACCTTTCTAGGAAGAAGAAGGGCTCGAAGAACGGGGAGAGGGCCAGAGTCAGGCTGGCCAAAGCATACGAGAAGCTGGTGAACCAGAGGAACGACTTCCTCCACAAGCTCTCCCGCTTCCACGTGAACAACTATGATGCAATAGCGGTGGAAGACCTGAACATTGCGGGGATGGCCAAAAACCATTGCCTTGCGCAGAAAATACTCGACGCCTCTTGGGGGAAGTTCTTCTACTACCTGTCCTACAAGGCTGAGAGGGCTGGTAGGAGGGTGGTGGAGGTGGACCCCAGGGGCACCTCACAAAACCTTCCGGAGGGGTTCGACAGGGACCACATCGCGGCCTGCCGAATCCTCTCCCTAGGGCTGGGACGGCCCGAAGTCACGCCTGTGGAGATGGGGCCCCTACTCTGCGTCCCGGCTTCTGCCGTGGTCGCGGGGCAAACCCCGTCGCTGAAGCAGGAAGCCCCCTGCGAAAGCTGGGGGTAGTTCACCCCTACCTGAGGGTCCAAAAAAAAAGAGGGAAAGGGGAAGGCGTCTACCTTCCCTTCCACACGGGTTCTCTCTTCTCCAGGAAAGCCGCCAGTCCTTCCTGGAAGTCCTCGGTCTGGGTGAGGTAGTTGAGGGCCTCCTCCTCTAGCTTCAGCCCGGACTTCAGGTCCATCTCTATTCCCTTGTTCATGATCTCCTTGAGCTTCCTGAGGGCCAGCGGGGCCTTCTTGGCGAGCTCCTTGGCGAACTCCATCACGGTTTCCTCCAGCTTCTCCATGGGCACGCAGACGTCCACCATCCCCAGGCGCTCCGCCTCCCTGGCGCTCACCCTCCTTCCGGTGAAGATCAGCATCTTCGCCTTGCTCAGGCCTATCCTCCTGGGAAGCCTCTGGGTTCCACCCCACCCGGGGATGAAACCCCTCTCTATCTCGGGCTGCCCCAGCTCGGAGTTCTCGGAGGCGAAGATGAAGTCGCAGGCCAGGGCGATCTCGTTTCCCCCTCCCAGGGCGAAGCCGTTCACCATGGCGATGACGGGCTTCTCGTAGCTCTCGATGTAGTCCGTGAGGGAGAAGGGCAGGGGCTCGGCCTCGGACATGTCCCATCCCGCCGAGAAGACGTACCTGATCTCCTTCTTCCCCTCCTTCTCCCTTATCCTGGGGGCCCCCGTGATCACCACCACCTTCACGCTCTCGTCCTTCCTCATCTCCTCCATGGCGTCCCTGATCTCGGTGGCTATGGTGGGGTTGATGGCGTTCATGCGCTCCGGCCGGTTCATGATGATTTTGCCCACTCCGTCCTTCTTCTCCACTATAATGGTCTGGTAGGCCAAGTTTTCACCTCCCTCCTTTCCACTCCTCTTATTTAACCCTACCGAGGCGGGTGCGCAATCCTAAAAACGGGGAAGGGGGATTATGGTGGGGCCCGTGGCCAAGTCAGGATAAGGCAGCAGCCTCCTAAGCTGCAAATCGTGGGTTCAAATCCCACCGGGCCCGCCACTTCCCCCGGGTATATGCGGGCTTAGCCCCCAGCTTTTTTGGGCGGAGGGGGAAGGGGGTAAGGTGGAGAGGTACAGCAGGCAGGTGATCCTCCCGGACTTCGGGGAGAGGGCGCAGAGGAGGCTGGGCCGTTCCCACGTGGTGGTGGTGGGGCTGGGGGGGCTGGGCTGCCCCTCCTCCCTCTACCTGGCGGCGGCGGGGGTGGGGAGGCTCACCCTGGTGGACGAGGAGAGGGTGGAGGAGAGCAACCTCAACAGGCAGGTCCTCCACTGGACCAGGGACCTGGGGAGGGGGAAGGCGGAGTCGGCGGCGGAGAAGCTCAGAGAGCTGAACCCGGGGGTGAGGGTGGAGGTGGTGGGGGAGAGGCTCACGGAGGAGAACGCGGGGAGGATCCTGAGGGGAGACGCGGTGGTGGACGGCCTGGACAACTACGGGACCAGGTACCTGGTGAACTCCTTCTGCGTGAGGAGGGGGATACCCTTCGTGCACGCGGCCGTGGAGGGCCTGGTGGGTCAGCTCCTCACCGTGGTCCCCGGGAAGGGCCCCTGCCTGAGGTGCGTGATCCCGGAGCCCCCTCCCCCGAAGCCCCTCTTCCCCGTCCTGGGACCCACGCCGGGGGTGATGGGATGCCTGCAGGCCATGGAGGTGATCAAGCTCCTCACGGGCCTGGGGAGGCCCATGGTGGGGAGGCTCCTCCTCTTCGAGGGGAAGGGCATGACCTTCGAGGAGGTGGAGGTGGAGAGGAACCCTAGGTGTCCCGTCTGCGGTGGTGGGAGTGGCCGACGTGGGCCTTCACGGAAGAAATGAGGTGAGCCTGGAGCTCCTCCTGAGGAGGATGAGGAGGAGGTGGAGGGGGAGGGCGGGGGCCCTCACCTGCTTCGTGGGGGCGGTGAGGGGGAGGTCGGAGGAGGGGAGGAGGGTGAGGCACCTGCACTACGAGGCCGCGGAGGAGGAGGCCCTCTCCTCCCTCAGGAGGATAGCGGAGGAGGCCGAGAAGGAGGAGGGGATCCTGGAGGTGTCCCTTCACCACGTGGTGGGGGACCTGAGGCCTGGGGAGGAGGCCCTTTACGTGGTCATAGCCTCCAGGCACAGGAAGGAGGCCTTCTCCCTTCTCCCCAGGCTCCTGAACAGGATCAAGAGGGAGGTCCCCATCTGGAAGAAGGAGGTTTACGGCAGGGGGGGTAGGTGGGTGGAGGGTAGGCCCTCCTGAAGCCCCTCCCCGTCCTCACCACCTCCCCTCTCCCCTCCAGCCTCCTCAGGTGCTTCTCCACCATCATCCTCTCGAAGAGCCTGTAGAAGGCCTGCGGCTCCGGGAACCTGCCGTAGATCAGGGCGGCGTCCACGATCTCCTCCAGCGTCCTCTCCTCCTCCAGGAACCCCAGCAGCCTCTCCTCCCTCTCCCCTATCTTCCTCCCGTACTCCTCCAGCCTCCTCCTCACCTCCTCCCTACCCCTCACCACCCCCTTGTGGCTGGTCACCGCCACCTCGATGGGGAGCCTTTTCACCCTCTCCAGGGAGGAGAGGAACTGATCTATGTCGGAGTCCACGCAGCCGTACCAGGGGCCGAAGGAGGTGAGGTCCAGGTCCCCCAGAAAGGCCAGCCTCTCCGAGGGGAGCCAGAGGCAGCAGTGCCCGGCGGAGTGTCCCGGGGTGTGGATCACCTGCGCCTCCATCCCCCCCAGGTCCAGCACCTCTCCCCCCTCCAGCTCCAGGTCCACCCTCCCGTCCCTAAGCCCGAACATGTTCACCAGGAACTCCCTCATCCCGCTCCCCAGCTCGGGGCAGGGGCAGCCGTAGAGGGCCTCCAGCCTGTCCACGGACCTGACGGCCGGGGCGTCCTTCCGGTGGCACAGGACCTTGGCCTCCCCGAACAGGGGGAGGTGGGCGAGGTGGTCCTCGTGGCCGTGGGTGAGGAAGAGGAGGTCCACCTTCTCCTTCCTCGCCAGCTCCTCCGCCCTCCCGCCCCCCATCCCAGCGTCCACCAGCATGGTGAGCCCCCTCCCCTTCAGCAAGGAGGGAATGGGAGAAGGGATAGCGGCCCCTCCCCTCGCCCTCCACGAAGTAGACCCCCGCCGCCAGCTCCTCCAGAAGGGGCATTTAAGTCATCTTGCGTAAATTTTGCCATCCAATTTTAAGGTACTTTCTAACGGCGCTACTGAGCTTTCCGAGGTCCTCGTGGTAGAAATTCGCACACACGTCCCGCTTGAGCTGTCTG
>Ga0080004_1131366_pt1 | contig 17651 bp, 33 predicted proteins | sample WasSprMetagenome_FD_69207 | JGI IMG/M metagenome (GOLD analysis project Ga0080004, IMG submission 69207) | Sulfidic aquatic microbial communities from Washburn Spring, Yellowstone National Park, USA - WS (SPADES assembly) (version 2) | ecosystem: Environmental > Aquatic > Thermal springs > Hot...
GAGCAATCTCCTTAACACTCTTAACAGCATCTCTATAGCTCTCCATAATCTGCTTAACAGTCTCCTTACAACTCTTCTCATACTCTCCAATAGAGGCTAATGTAGTGTAATACAAATCCCTGAAGAAAACCTCTTTACCATCACCACTAAGTCTACTAATCACATCCTGTGGTCTTAAACCCTTAACAAATATAAGATAGCCATGCCTGGGCACCAGGCCACCACTAACCACTATAACCTCATTCCTACCAAAAGGCATATACATAAAGATGTGGTAATCCAAATCAACAGCTAAAACCCTAACCGCCTTACCAAGTAACTTACCACACATAACTCTAGGCACACAATAGCTAACCACACCAAAAATCTCTTCAGCACCAATCCTATTAATGCGTTGCAGCACCTTAAGGATCCAGTAGGACCCATCAAGATCATAAAAGACTATGTATGTAGCCACGCCAATCACTCACTAGGTTTCTGTTTCTTTAGAGACACACGCCTTTCAACTCTATCCTTAACACCAATGATATACTGTATAACTCTCCTAAATAAAGCAGCTGAACATATAAACACTTTATACATCCAAAGAAACAGCTTAGAACCTGCTAAAACCAAAACATGAAAATCATTATCAAGACCATCAAACTCTTCTACAACACTTTTAACAGCACCACTAGACACAGCAATAACAAAATCATAATACTTAACCATAGCCTCTCTGCTAGCAGTAGTAGGTCTATGCAACTCAGTCTTAACAACAAAATTATATAGAGCCTCTTTCTCCAGCCTATTATCAGGCATCTCTAGCCTAAACTTATTATCACCAACCATAATAACAAAACCCTGTAAATAGTAGATTTACACAAAAAGATAATAAGCTTACCATACAGCACCAATAGCAAAAAACCCCCTAACCGCCTAGGAGAGCCAAGAACATCAAAATACATATAAACATATACCTTTTATACCTATAAATATAGACCTACATGTATATAAACATAGATACCATGTATATATTTATAGGGCTGAACCTTGTCCGATATACTCACATATCTAAAGAAGAGAGTAGGACCCTTACCACCACCAAAAAAGAAAAAGAAGAGCAGAAACACATGGAAATTCTCAAAGAGAAAACCCTATGTTATACTACTAAACAAAGAACTAGTAGCAGAGCTAGACCAAATAGCCATTAAGCTAGGTATTAGCAGGTCTATGCTAGTAGAGCAGATACTCAGAACATTTGTAGAGCATTTAAAAACACCAGAAGGTGCAAGCCTTGAAATTGAAAAAATCTAACCAGGTTTCAGAGCCTCCCTAAGAGCATCTACAACCTTTTTCGCATCCCTAGTTACAATAGTAATTCTTAACATATCACCATCCATTCTATATCTTATCTTTAAACTCTTTTTAGACCCCATATAGCCACCTAACAAGTAGTAGCTCCTGTGGAATAGGTATATAAACATCAAATAGGTATAGAACCGCATTGTGAAAAACAACAAAGGCAAGCGTGAACACAGCATATAGCTCAAATGGTATTCTGGATCTTAGAAGCCTTCTAACAAGATATATAGCATAGTAACCAGCAGCAAACAGAGCAGCCTCTAAAGGAGCGTATGGAATCAAGAAGAGCAGCCCATACTTGTATATGTAAGGAGCGATCCATGGATTAAACTCGTAGTAGCCCCTGTAGTAGATACAGAGGTATGTAGTAATAGAGTCCAAAAAAGAGAGAACAATAAAAATCAAAAAAACTGTTTTAGGTTTAAGGCAACCTTGGAATAGGAGCATTGTTTAAAACCCATTGCAGCCCTATCCAAGACACAGCAGCAAATATACCCAGTATAAGCAGTCCAAGCCCTATCCTAACCAGCATCCACAGAGTATAGTACTTTATGAACTTCCTACCAGCAACATCAGCTATTCTCTCAACAAGCTCCTCATTTATTTCCATTTCAGACCCCAAAAATATGAGGGCTTTAAAAAGTGTGTTTACAGGTGTGGCCTGCGCTACTCAACTGTTTTAGTTGCTTTCAGGCAGAGCCAGGCAGTTCTCAATAACCTCAAAGCCGTGCTTACTAGCCCACTCCTTAAACTTACCAACCTCACTATCACTAGCTAAAACAACTATGGTGTGAGTGTGCCTAGAGGTCCTAGTAGGAACAAAGACAGCATTACCCTTTATATCAAAGCAGATAAAGTAGTTATTTGGATTGAACCTAGCACCTAGCTTACTAGCTATCTTTTCTAAATCTTCAAAATCAATTAAGATTTTCACATGTATCACCTCACTCTAAATAACTGCTTTAGAGAGTAATAAGCATTGAGATAGCCGAAACTATACACAGCAGAAGCAAAGCACTAAGAAAACAAAAACATGTAGCAGAAGAACCGAAACTAAAAAAATGAAATCTATTTAATAGTATTCACTAAATTCAGTACCGATTCTAAGCATCTTAACAGCTTCTTTAACACTTTGAACAAGATCATACATATCAACATACATATGTTTAAACAGCAACTCAGTAGCCATAACAAACTCATTACCATCAACACCATATTCAAGAGCTGTTAATAACACAGCTAGCTTATCAGCTATCTGATTAGCTAAGAGATACGCATCTTTAACACATTCATAGAAAGAGCTGCATTTCATAGCCAAACCTCTACAACCATTCTATCACTATCAACCTTTGATATATAGACAGCTCTAGCATCAGCTATGAACTCTCCTTGATCCTGTGGCACAATATATGTCTCCTTACCCTCTACATGGATTCTAATAGTTGCTTTAAACGTGCCTAACGTGCTATTTTCAACACTACAATTCCAATCTTTATCTGCGTAGCACGCAACTCTAACCATTTCAGATCCCAAAAAAATACGGGCTTATAAAATGTAAACTATGCTTCACTCTTCACACACACTTTCAATTGTCCTCTTTAGCCAATTAACCTCTTTCGCAATATTATTAAGCCTTTCACGAATCTCACCAATTTTCTCTATTTTATATGCAAAATCCGATAAAGCAGCAAACGCTCTTGAAGCTGCATAATATAAATTCTCCTCATTATTCAACACAGCATCAATAATTCTTGATACAGGCATATTAGGGTCAATATCACCAACATTAAACTCCAATGCATGCCCCAGTACACTAGCACTAGCACTAGCCTTATCTCTGCTCCCCCATACACTAACACTAATCTTGAAGTAGTCCATATCCTTAGCCACCAAAGCACGCAAATCATTCATAATCTCCCTAAACTCACTCACAGTATTTAGAACATCGCCAAGAGCATCCACTCTAATCTGATGCTCTACATCTTCTATTCTATTCTCAAGCTCCTCAAGAATCCGCAGCAACCCAGCTATTATCTTAGATTGCTTTGATTCCTGTTTTTCAGACATAGATTACACCAGAAAAAGTTGTAAATAGCTTATTTATAAATCTTTTAGGTAATCCGTAATCTTCTTGGTGTTGCCAAGAAGGCTAAACTTGCTTCTCCACCTCTCACTCCTAATACACGCATCAATAAGACTCCAATAAATAGCTGTAGCTGGATCCGATCCCGCTAACCTCATTAACTTCTCCTTAGACTTGTAAGGACATATTGTACAGTTCATCGAGTCCCCATATACTTCGTATAGCTTAACAACACATTCAAACTCCTTGTGTTGCTTCAATATCTCTAGCTTCTTATCACTATCAATATCAAGTGAGTATAGTGGATGCCAAGCCCAGTAGTCTCTACCCTCATTAGTTGTGACCCTCTCCAACTCTCCTTTCATAGCCTCTGCCCGCCACCTTGAATCGCTTCTAGCCATGCCGTCAATCTCTAGTATAGGTCTGGGCAAAACCTTCTCAAATGAACGCAAAGGCTTCTCCTTGAATTCAGCCCAACACCACCTGCCAGACATAATCTGGAATCCATACTTACACATCAAATCTGCAAAACTCTTTGGAGCTGCTAGAACAGCTGGTATAAACCCATAGTTCTTTTCATGCCACTTAAGAACGTATTGAGAACAAAACGTGTTAGCAGGTAATGAGTTTCCTGTGACAACAATGTGAACCACGTAAACCTTGCATCCTATCTCATCGCAAAGACTTTTAATGAAATCCCTAGTGAGAAGCAATGCTAAGCTACTATCCTTACCACCACTATACAGGTAAATAACACTCCTAGGCCTGAGCTCCTTAATCGGCACAGCTCTTGCTCTGTCGAGCTTAAGCAAGCTACAGCCCCAAAACAATTCAAGGTTAAAAAAATGTTATTGAAAAATCACTTCTTTTTCAAAAAGTAGTATATACCAGCAACAAGAATAACTAACGCTATGAATAATGCTATGCTGCTATAAGCAGGCACAAATCCATAGACAGTAGTTGTTTCTGTAGATGTAAAGGTTCTTGTAACAGGCTGCAACATATATACAGTACTAGTAGTAGTAACAAACACTAGGTCATTTGGAGCATCAAGTATATAGATGTAGCCACCAGAATTGTAAGCAACCCCCTTATCACTACCCCAAAACTCCTTTGAAACCCTAGCGTAGTGAACATCACCAGTCATATTATAGATATACACAACACCACTGGCACTAGTGGCGTAAACACTTCTGCTGCCATCCATCAGGTAGAAGTGGTATTTAGAAGCAGCAGCCCTTGTAAAGCTGCCTGAAACCATGAACAGAGGCCTGAGATCAACTGAATACACAGCCGCTGTACCATTGCTGAACACCAGAGCCACGCCATAGTCATTAGCAGCAAAGGCACTATACTTAGCAACCGTGACATTGTTGTTCATTGGAGTAGGAATAGATATGTTAGCCAGAGCCCTTGAAAAACCCTTGTCAAACCTAGCAAGCCACCAGCCACTAGCAGCATTATACATTAACATATAGTAAGAATCAGAGCTAGCAGCAGAGCCATAAACCATGAAATTAGTCCACGTGCCGCTATAGATAGTCCTGCCACTAGCATCAAAAACAACAACAGATGCAGCAGCAGGATACATATTGATAAACGCCAATATTCTATCACTATAGTAGTCATAGATCAAAAAGCTCGGAACATCAGGCAAGCCATACACTTTGCTACCCAGATAAACATCATAGACACTACTATCGCAAACAACATAACCCGTGTGATAGCCAGCCACAACAGTCTTTATATTGCATGAAAAGCTCCTAACAACAGCATTCTTAGTAGCATCAACAACAATATAGTGAGTACCATTATAGTAGCCGTACAGCAGATCACCATCCCTTGTAAAAGCCATCACACCAGCAGCATTAGCAGCAACACCATGAACAACAGTAACAGATACAGCTCTAGGAACAGCAGTAACAGTAACAGTAGTTGTAGTAGGTGCTACAACAAAAGCTTCAGAGTCTGCTGAAATGATACCCGCAATCAGAAATACCATTGCAAGCACAACAACCTCTAAAGCAAGCAGTACCCGCATCATGGCACACACCATACACAGCTATTTGTGCTAGAGCCAGATACACAGCTATTAAAGCATATTACCACACACAATCACCACGTATAGAAAAATCAGAACAGAGATAAAAACATTTATCGCTAAGCCAAAACCAATGCATTACATAATAAGTGTAGCATATCTGCAAACATGCATACACTCAACACTCAAAACTGCACAGAATACTAATAACAGACCTTCTCCAAGCAGTAAGCCTAACACCAGAAATTTTGAGAGCCTTAGCATAACGATCCATACACTTAATCATACAATCACTATCCATGTGAAGGGAGTGAAGCGATCTACCTGACATCTCTAATGACATCGCTAACCACTATACATAGCCACCTATAACATAGCTTAAATCCAATGCTTCACTCCCTTCACATTTCATAGTAGCCTATTTACATAGGCTATTGTGGCTTACGCCAATAAAAAACTAGGAGATACAGCTTATAAGTGTTCTTCTGTGCTCAGGAGATAACACTTTGTCCTTTCTGGGCACCACACTAGTTACACCCTCTTCATTCATGTATATAAAGAGAGCCGAAACATTTTTCTGCAACATATAGACAATCTCCATATCAGCACACTTAAGACAATATTTTTCAGTATTAGGACCTCTAACATAAGGTCTTCGCCACAGCACATATAGACTACCCCTTTTAATCTGAGACCTGCATTTAGAGCATTCATAGTTCTTTGAAGCCCTGCTTAGCTCAACATAAGCCATCATTGTAACCACCTACAACCAAACTATTCAATGTCTTAATCAAATCATTTAACTTACTATCAACATTCCGGAAATTTATGTAAATATTTTCCCTTACTCTAGCCAATGCATCAATATCTTCACCAGTAATCTTTTTATCCCTAGCAATTCTAACAAGCACAAACATCAGCTGCTCTACCGCATTAAGTGCTTCAGTAATGAGATACCTGCATCCCAGTATAGACATCCATATCTCATTTGATACCTCTGCTTTCAATTCCTCTACTTTATATGAATCCGAATTAGATTTATCCAAGTTCTCACCCAAAAATATGCAGGCTTTAAATAGTGTAAATAGCTTTATTAGCACACAATAACTTGCTTTAGAGCCACACACTAATGAGAGCCTTTATTGTGAGAGCCCGCCCAAACAGAAATAGCTACATAACGCTCTAAAGAAACCTTAAAACAGTCTAAAGCAGTTCTTTAGAGAGTTGATTTTCCAAACAGCATTACAGCTTATTTGTGTATCTAAATAAATGCTTTAGAGTGTGAAAACATGCCACGCTACACAGTATCAAAAACAATACTAAGGTATCTACTCAGAAAAAAGTGTGCCGATTACAAAACATTGAAAGACCTGATAAAAGACACACACAATACAGAAGGAATATACGCATACGTCAAAATGCTTGAAAAAACAGGCCTAATAACAGTAGCAAAGACAGTTACAGAGAGAAACAACAGAAAAGTAAAGATAGCAATAATATGCATCAATGAGAGCAAAATACCTGAAGCACTAATGATTCTAAGCAAAGGAGAGAAGTAAATGAATGCCGCAAAATTCGCAATATTATTAGCAGCACTAACAATAATGCTTATACTAACATTCTACACAGCAGCATACATATTAATAGAAATAGCAGAAGCAACAAAACCAATAAACAACAGTATGCCATACATAGAAAAACTAGAAAAAGAAAAAATAGCAGAGAGTGGCCGCCACATACTTCTAGCAATATGCTTCACAATAATACTACTAGTAGAAATATACATAGATATCATGATACTAGAAGAAATAATGAAAACATAAAAAAAATCCTTTGTTTTTTTCACAACCTACTTCTTTTAACCAGATAGAATATGGCAAACCCCATAACAGCTAGCATAACCAGCAAAACAACCCAGCCAAGCCAAGACACACCAGCAGCAGCAGCACCAACCGTAGTAGTAACAGTAGTTGTCTCAACACTCCTAACAACCCAGTAAGCAGTCGTGGTAATAGCCTCAGGGCCTGCCTCAGGGCCTATAACAACAGGATTATTATAGATATACGTGGCTTCAGCACCATTAACTGCTGCAGTAAGTGGCACAGTAGTAGTTACAGTAGCTGTATTAGTATTTGAAAGAGTCAATGTTTCTGTGTAATAGACAGGCACAGTAGCAGTCTCATATATCGTAGTGGTTACAGGTATTGTAGTTGTTATTGTAGAGGTAACAGTAGTGTAAGGAGACACCTGTGTTATTCTCCATGGACTTGTTACCGTAACAGTAGTGTACTTAGTGGAACTAGTAACAAGAGTTGAGGTTATAGTGGTAACAGTAGTAATAGTATCTACAACAGTTGTATAGCTAGCAGTAGTTGTTATTGTAGATGTAACAGTGTAAGGAGACTTCACAGGCATTGTAACAGTAGTAGTATATTCACGATATGTAAAGCTAGGCACAGTAACAGTAAATGTTTTGGTAATAGTTGTTGGCTCTATAGGTATCCATGTAGTTATAGTTGTTATAGGCATATACACAGTAGTGGTAACAGTTGTATTAGGAGGCAACACAACAGGTATAGAAGTTGTTACAGTAGTGAAGAACGGCACAGTAACAGTAACAGTTCTAGGCATATAACCAACCTCATAGTAGCTTCCTCCTAAAGTGGCATTCCAAACAACAGTAGGCACAGCAGCAACAGCAGCAGCAACACGCTCAGGATCCCCAAAAGAATAGCTGTAGTAGTTTGAATTCCAAAGCACAGGCACCAACCAATACCTATACTTATCGCCAGACATGGGCACAACATCAACAGCATTACCAAACATGTTGTTTGTAGACAAATCCATTATATCAGTAAAACCAAATGCTCCAGCTGCCCATCTAAATAAAACCGTGTACCAGCCACGTTCAGGAATAGCCAAATCAACGTAATCAACATTTGTAGGGTCATAGCACGCAACATTATACACATCATAGATATAGCTATAGAAATCCTTAGCTGTTGCATCAACATAGTTAATATCCCAAATCCCCCTAAGCAAACATAGCTTAAGGAACGCAGGACCACCACGCTTACCAAGACTGAGCCTGTAATACGTGTTACCAGAATCAGCTCTAATCCAAAGAGCCATCATACCCCAACCAGCAGTATAAGGCAAATTAACACCCTTAGTCTCTAACATATCATATTCATACCAATCCTGCCAATCACGCCAAACAAAGCCGATAGCAGGCACATTACTCTGGCCCCACATCTTAGCGTTTGGATTACCGTAGTACATGTAAAACGTGTAAGGAGTTACAACAGCTTTACTATCGCTAGGCAGCTGAACATACACAATAGCAGCAGTACTGCTGGAAACAAAACGCCAATAAGTACCCATATAGTTACCATTATACACAAACCTAACATCACTAAAATCAGGATTCATCTGACTTCTATAATCAATGAACAGAGATACCCATGGATTGGTGCCAATAATCTTGTAAGCATTAATCAGATTAGCATATACATAGACATGCACTTTTACACGCCACCACCAAGTACTTAGACCAACCTCTGTAGCTATATCACCACTAACATACTGCGGCAGCATAGCAGTAGCTAAGACACCAGCAACTAAGACAACAATAATGGCAACAGCTAACCTACTCATATACACCACTCTCAAAAGAGGAAAACAAAAACAGAGATAAAAAACTTAGCTAGGCTTAACACATATAGTCATACCAAACCTTCTAACCACCACACCACCAGCACTCTCACAGTAGAACCTGAAACTAAATAGAGAAACATGTAAATCACTCAAAGTGAAAAAGCCACGACTATTCAACAAATCCATACACTTCTTAATACGCTCAACCTTCTCACTCCTAGAATCCAAAAGATTTCTCTTTCTCCTTCTCATAAGAACAAACTCTGTAAAAAAACTATTTATACTTTAATCAAAAAGACTGAGAACATCATGATAATGAACATAGATAATGTGAGTAACCAGAGAGCCACGCCTCCTAAAAACCCTGCCACAAAAAGGGCACTTAAGACCCCTGATACCATCCCTAAGCTTTATAACCTTATCAATAACAGCATTCCTATACCTACCAAAATAATAAGAATATATGCCACGCTTAGGCTTCAAACCAGCAATATACCTAGCAACACTCTTGACCAGCTTATCCCTCTCATTAGCAACCCCCATAATCACACCTCTCTACAGACATCACCTTCACAGCCCTCTAAAGCCTTCTTAAGATCCTTCTTAAGCTGCTTTTCTTCTACAAACCTGCTACGCCTTCTCCCAGAGCTTCTGCTGCTTGATCTAGCCTCTTCTTCTCCCTCAGACTTCTTAGAGGTCCTGACCCTAGGCATCTTCTTAAGAAAAGCCACAAACTCCCTAGCAGAGAACTCTGGAACAGCCACAATATCAAACGTGTTCAAATCCAAAACACTAGGAGTGTTAAACCCAACCCTACCAAAAAAAATATTTGAATCAGAATAATCAAAACCATAGAGATAAGCCTCACTACCACTAGCAATCATACCCTTACCACTATTAACCTCTGCAATGAACTGCCTAAAAACCGAGTTACGCTCCAGCAACTCCTTACACTTAGAACAATTAGGAGATACTAAGACAATTTTCATCAAATCACCATAAGAATATACTTAAGCACTATAAGCAGAGCATCAATAGCCACAACAACCATTATAATCCATTTAAAGAACCTCATAAGCCAATAAATGATTCCCGCCACAACAACAAGCACAATAAGATTAGCAATAGCATCCGCTAAGCTGCTGCCAAGAAGCCATGCAAAGAACCTTGAAACAACACCTTTAGAACCAGCAATATATGAACCAATTCTATCAAAGACATAGCCAGCAGCAGCACCAACAACACCACTAGCAGTACTATTACCAGTACCAGTATATGTAACAGTACCAGTAGCAGAACCTGAAGAACCGCCATTAGAACTATCAGCAGTAGTGCCAAAACCAATTATCTGAATACCCCTAGGAATAAGCCCATAGTACATAGCAAAGCCAATTAGCACAAGTAGAACAAGAACACCAGCTACAAAAGCAGCTAGAGTCCTACCCATTCCCCTCACCTCTAAGCCTCTTTTCAGCAGCACTAAGAACCCTATAAATCTTTAGATACAGCTCATTCCTGTAGAGCACACCATATAACCAAAACTTCCTCTTAACACTCCTAATAGCCTCTAAATCCATAGCACCACCAATCAAAAAACTGTAAAAAAGAAATTTATGCTTTTAAACAGGTGCCAAAATCCATTTAACCACATCTCCAATAAACTCCCTAATGCTAGAACCATAATAGTTAAGGAAATCACTAGCTGCATAACCAATAACAGCAGATGCATGTGAATAGCCAACCATGAATGCTATAGCTGCAAACGTGATTGCAGTTGAACCATTTCTGATAATCCTTGAAAGTGTTCTCCAAGTCAATCTAGCGTGCGGCCTAGTAGCAATAGGAAGAACCACGAAAGTGCTCCAAACACCAAGAGCCACAACAATGTATGCCAGCATGAATATAGATGCATAGTATGGATAGAGCCTAGCAACCAACCCGCTAAAACCAGCACCAAAACTGTAGATAATAAAGTAGAACAAAGAGGATCTACTAAAAGCATCAATATCAGCAGATTCAGCATAGACACCAACCATAGAGCCGATACCTGAAGCCACGTAGCCAATCAAATCAGTAAAGAACCTAGAAGCAACAAAACCAATACCAGCAAAAGCAAGCAAAAACTCCACAAAGCCAAAGACACCAATAAGATAAGTGCTAATTTTACTTAGCCAAAACATATAGACAGAGCCGCAAAACAACAGATAGAGAAATCCCCATGTAAACAGATAGAGCCACATGGTGTAAAATGGATAAAACGCCACCAAACCAACAACAAACAGCAAATCAGGGTAACGCCACCAAGAAACAATAGCAGATATAAACAAAGACATCACAACAGCATTAACCATCATAACCAAAGCATATTGAACATTAACAACAAGAAACATCATTAGAGCAGCAGCATCATAACCACTAGGAGATACTGTAAAAGCAACAGCTCTGCCAATCAAAGAACCAACAAAAGCCAAACCATCAAAAAACCACTTAACAACATCACTAGTTAAAAACCCGCCTAGAAGACCAACACCAACACCAATCAAAGCAGCAGCTCTGTTTCTATACAAAGACAGAGCCGTAAGCATTTCAACAACTACAAACCCAACAACACCAATCAAAGCAGCAAAACCAAAGCTACGAGCAGCATAAAAACTGGATCCGCTAACAACCCAAGCAGCAAAAAAATTACCTAAAAAAACCAAGCCATTGTTTTCCTCACTTGTGGCCAAAACAACAGGTTTTGCTACCCCCTTTCTACTCATCTAACCACCTTCTTAGCCACATAACCAAAGATAACAATAGCTACAATCAATGAGGGTATGAACACAGGCAGAACACCAAACTCAGTCATAAGAACAATAATAGTGTTGTAAACAGCATGCATCAAAACACTACCAAAGAGGCACCTAGTAAACGCATAGTAAGCAGTAATCAAAGACCACACTAGTGTTACTACAGCCAGGACACCAAAGTTAGGATACCTAGAGATAGCGTGAAGAGCATAGCCTAGAACCGTAGCCGCCACACTAGCACTAAACAAATCAACAGTAGTAGCACCAACATGAAACGCAAAAACCCTGCCCATGAACTCTTCAGGTATAGCCACTATATACAGCATAGTTATGAAAACACCAGTAGCAAAATCACCAATGCTAAGCACCTGAGTAGTAGGACCTATCAAAGGAGCTACCTGAAGAGGCACAGCATAGGCAAGCCAGGCCGCAGCCACACCAAGACCGATACCGATGAGCACATAATCAGCTCTAGTATTCTGCATAACAGCCCTATACTCCTTAGCACCAATAACAGCAATAGTAGCAAGACCAATAATAGTGTATATAGTATACAGAGCAGAGGCCCATACAGGCTCACCACTCACAACAAAATACGTTAATAGGAACAGCAGGAACAGACCGCCAGACCACGCCAAAGACCCGTAAGCACTAGCCACATGCTCAAACCTTCTACCATACCTAGCAGCAAGATAGGTAACAGTAGCACCCAGAAGCATAGCAGCAGCAGTAACAACATCAGGTCTATAGATACCTAGCATGAGAGCCACAGCAGCATAGAGAGCTATGTAAGCCAATATCCTACCAATCACACCCATTCACCACAGTTTGATACCACAACCAGAAATAAATATTTATATAGAGCCTTGGGCCGGGTCAAAGGATCCATAAGAGCCAAAATAAACATTTAAAGGTCTTTTCACAAACTGATTTGGAGAGTGAAAGAACCTTGAACAGATCCAAACAGAGGAAAGCCTTTGTAGAGTACCTAGCCCGGCTCATAGATGCTTCTCCAAGAATGGTGTACTACTATATAAGAAAATACAATGCATACAGCTACCCATTAACATACACAGCAGCTTTAACAGCCATAGAGCGCTCTAAGATATACTTCTACACATACCCGCCAGTAACATCTACCTGGAGCTACCTGTTGCTGAACGTACACAACTACAGAGACATCAACAGGTTTATAGACAAGAATCTAAAGATAGCTGCAGTAATACTAGATGCTGCAGTTGATTACTACTGGCGAAAACCATGCAGCAACATAGCTGCGGATTACGACAATGAGTATTGGAAAAAATTCTGGAGTGCAGTAGACTACCTGAAGAGCATAGCAAAAGAGATGTGGATAGCCCTAGAGGTTACAGTACCCGACTACCCAGATGACTACACAAAGCATTGGAAAAAAGAGCATTGCCTATGGATAGACAGCTACACAAATGTTGATAGAACACTTGAAAACGTCTTCTTTATCACATCACAGGACAAGAGCATTAAATGGCTTCTACCTGCACAGGGCTATGAAAACACACCTGAATCAATATTGATACCACTAGAGGTCTACGTGAACCACAGGCTGCACAAGAAATACAGAATAGCATTGGCAAACCTATGCACATCAAAGAACGTGACAACAATAGTGAAAACAATTTACATAGCTAGGCAGTTCTGCACAGAATGCAGCTTTCACATATTCGGACCCTCTATAAAAGCAGTAGAAGACGCAGTAGGGGCACTAAAACAGGGAGACAGCTTTGACAGCATGGCGTGGACCTACCCAAGAACATCAGGTCTGTGGAGTGCTAGAAACGAGTATGAGAGAAAAATATACTTTGAAATGTATCTAAAGAGAGTCGCAGAAGCATTAATAGGAAAAACAATTGATTTACACAACTATTGAAAAAATACATGATTATCGAGCTGATGTACATCATCAAATTTTTTCAACAGCTATGCTAACCGGACGTCTTTGTCATGTCGCTAGACGTCTTTGTCATTGTCATGTTGTACCACTTCTCTAAGAACTGCTGAATCTCATAATCGCTAAACCCCATGTCCTTAAGACTCTTAACCACAACTGACCTCATCTGAAGCTCCAGCAAGGCGTTAACAACTCTATAAGATTCAAGACCCCTGCTAAGATCTTGAATATCACGCTGCATACTCTTCAGTTGTTGTGTAAGCAGCTTAATGTTTGTATTGAGATCTTGAACCTGCTGCCAATAGTAAAAGTTTATAGCAACAGATAGAAACACCATAACCATCAGCATCACCAACAACACAGCAGTAGCACTAACCCTCTTCTCTGCAACAACATACTCTTCTTGTTGCACCACACGAAACACCACGCTACAAAACTATAAATAGAGTATTTATACCTATATGCACAACAAACCTATCCAAAGTAAGCCTTAATACTGGGCTTAACACTACTAACCGCAAAGACATCTATACCAATCTCCCTTGGTCTAAGCCCCAAGCTAAAGAAATACTCCAAACTAAACAAAGGCCTCTTCAAAGACCTGCCCTTACCAAACAAACTAGAACCATGACCACCAACAAAATAATCCACACACACCACACTAACACCCCTCACAACCCTATAGAAACGCCTCTTACCAAGAAGCCCCCTAAAATAACCAAGAGCACAACCAACAACCCTATACAAAGCATACAACTGCCTAACCAAATCCTCTAAACCCCCCCTAGCATTAATAACATGAAACCTATACCTACCAAAATCAACCATAGCCCCAGCAGCACGCCACTTGGTATCGCTTTCCTTGTGTGCCTTCTGAGAAAGAAGCGTATTAAGAAGTTTCTTACCATATTCAGTAAGTCTATAGATGCCTCTGCTAACCTTTTCAACAACACCTTTCTTAACCAGTCTTTGGAGAGCGTCATGTATTCTCCTTAGGTCTATCTGAATATCTCTTTTGATATATTCACGTATTTCAGAAGCTGCTAAGTATAGATGCTTAGAAGCGTATTCAAGTATTGTACGCTCTAAGTAGCCAAACCGCTTTCCATCTACAGCTGTGTATTTCCTTGCCTCAGAATTAGAGCTATCTTTATTAATCCCATTAGTGTTAGATATATGTGATGCCATAAGAGGTTCCTCTGAGTAGTGATGAGGTCCTTGGCCCGTGGCTTTCCTTTACTACTGTTTATAGAGCCTGTAAATATGCTTTTATTTACACTCAGGTAACAAAAAATTTGGTATCCCTCTATGCAGAAAATCTATGAATATATGACAAAGATTAGCAAAAATGGAATAGTGTACTACATTTCCGCACCAAAGATAGATGCGGAACTTGTTCTTGTAAAAATCTATATAGACAACACACAGCTAGGAGTATTCATACGTAGATTAGCTAGGCTAGGAAACAGAAACAGAAAAATAGTTACACTACCACATAGATTTAACAAGATATGGAAAATTCTACATGGCCGTACTGTAAAAGTAGAGCTAGAGCCATTAGAAAACCCAACAATAGAAAGCGTAGTTAAAAAAATAGTTATGAGTTTACGTGACTAGTACCTAGCAGTATTAACAGTTATCGAACCACTAACACCTGAACCACTCAAAGTGATTCTTAGCACAACATCAAATTCGCCAGCAGGATAGATATTAGCTATAATTTCACCAGTTGCAGCTCTCTCAATAGTTACAGTAGCGTTAGACTTACTCTTAACAGCTACATCAAAGGCTGATAGAGAGCCACCAGTTTGCTCAAACACCACAACAATCTTCAGGTTACCATCATACTTACCTGAGGCCTCTACAGTAGCAATCTCACCAGAACTTGTTACATTAGATAGCTTAATTGTGTTACCAGATACGCTAACACCAGATATGTTAGCAGCTGTAATTGTTACCCCATAGTTACCGGGTATGAACCAGCCAACCAGCTTATCAACACCAGCTTTAATCTGATTCAGCACAGGAGCCAACCCTGTAGTGTTGCTATACACTAGTATAGCTATGAATAGTATTCCTAGCAGCATTATCGTGCCAACTACTTGAAGCACCTTACTATCCATATCTGACCACATAAAATAAAGAGAGTTAGAAAAGAGTTAAAAAATTTATTCAGTTTTTTAAATCAGCTAAATTGATATAACAACCCCCATCATCTGCAGAAACACTATAAACATCACAACAACAGCAGCTAACATTCTATAATTCCTTGGCACCTTGTTTAGCGGATCCAGAGCAACAAATGCTAGCACAGGTATTAGGTAAGCTGCATACACATTAACATTGCTTAAATCAATAGCTAAAACCTTATCGTAACCAGTCAAAGCTATAGGAGCTGCTGCTAATAGCCTTGTTTTTTCATATCCCTGTGCCGCAGGCAAGAACACTATAATAGCCTGAGTAGCTGCTATCAAGATCCTAGCAGTAACATCACTATAAGTGAAGTAAGCAAGTGTTAAAGCTACAGACATTATCCAAAGACCAAACCTAGTTATATCGCCACCAACATACTTGACTATAGCAAACATCAATATGACTCCAAGCATTAGTAATGGCAATGTCCATACATCTATAACAACAGCTTGATTAGACAATGCAAACACTATAGCAGTCCTAGCAGGTAAGAACCACCCGCTAAAGAGCAGTAGCAGCAACAGAACTGCAAACCCTATTACATTACCTATACTCTCTCCTTTAATAGCAGTAATAGCACCTACAGAGCTAGCCATCCCAAGGCTAATGAACAGTATTGTTGCTATGTCTATGCTAGGAGCCAACAGATACAGTAGTATAAAGCTTAGACCTGCTGCAACAGCAGACAGTACCGCAACTTTTCCCAAGTCTTTACCCAGTTTAAATCACCAATATCAAGATAGCAGAAGCAGAGCAAATAAATTGTTGTGATAATTAAAGGAATTAAACATTAATGGTTAAAACAAGTTAAAAAAATAATTAGATTTAACCAAGAGCTTTACTTTGATACATGCTTTACTCTAGCAATAACTCCTGTTACGTAGTTAGGCAACCACTTGTTGAACCAAACCTCTGCATCATCAACAACTTCTCTTACACAGTTGTCAATACTACCGAACTCTCTCTTAAATGTATCAGGGTCTATCCTAGCTAAGAAGCTGCATATTCTGTAAGCATATGTGTTTACATAGTCTTTCTTTATAGCTTCAAACAATTCTTTACCTGTTACCTCTTCAACCATTTTTACCGCCAAAAAAGTGTAAAAAAAGAGAGAATATAAATTTAACTAATGCAATTAGCCTATTTACAGCCATAGAGCCAGAGCCGTTAGAACAATGAAAGTGCCTATCAGTAGCATACCATCATATCTATCTATATCGCCATCACTTAGAGTAGCCACTAGAGACACCATAGTTAGAGCCACAACCATAGCAGTTAGAACAGGATTAGCGTCAACAATTTCCTTACCTAATAGACCCGCTACAATAGCTGTAGTAGCCATGTTCTCAGCAAAGTCGTGCATAATACAGCCCAATATCTCTGATTGCGACACATCGCTATCAATGCCATAGACAACAGCAGTAACTAGATCAGGCACACTTGTTAGAGCTGCAGATACAATACCCGCAACCTTCTGGTTTATGAGATCAGCAAGAGCCATTACATAGCCAGTAAATATCACAGTAACTAAAGTTAGAAGCACTAGTGATAGCACATGTTTAGCAAGCTGCTGCCTTGTAGACCACACCTTAAAGCCATAGAGAGACACAGCAA
>Ga0080004_1090833_pt1 | contig 17641 bp, 17 predicted proteins | sample WasSprMetagenome_FD_69207 | JGI IMG/M metagenome (GOLD analysis project Ga0080004, IMG submission 69207) | Sulfidic aquatic microbial communities from Washburn Spring, Yellowstone National Park, USA - WS (SPADES assembly) (version 2) | ecosystem: Environmental > Aquatic > Thermal springs > Hot...
GTTTCCCTACCCTTCTTCCGGAGCTTCTTCTTATATGGTTGTATAGTCCTTTTTATCCGCTTAATTTCCCCGACCCCTCCAAAACCGTCCCTTCATAGGCTTATCTAGATTACTCTTCAATATCGCCGCAGCCAGATTATGCTCACCCCTATCTATCGCCATCAATGTTTCGGGCTCATCTGGAACCTTAACAGTCTTCTCTAGGGTGAAGTGAGCATACTATTCCCCGTCACGTTTAACCATCTCAACAGTTGTGAATTTCCATTCACCGTTGAAGGCTTCCTCAATCCTCAGCCTCCGCCTTTCACCGAAAACTATTGGTAGGCAGGCCATCCCTTGAGGATGTTCTGCAAGGAAAATCCTCAATCTCTTAATAGTGGACAAGCCTTAAAAAGGCTTTCTCACCATCCCCGCCGTGAAAAACGAGATTTTCAGTTATCACAGCGTAGAGGGCAATCTTCTCGGTCTGACTATTCCAGCAAGCCTTTTAATATACTCCCCTTGAACCGCGCCGCTAACGAGAATAGCTGGCTTCATCAGTCCTCTCAGCATACTCCCTTACATAATAAAAGCTTAGCCTTCCATAGACCTTTTCAGTTTCAGCATGCTGCCTTAATAAAATAACTAACTATCTATATTATGAAAAAACAGTAGGTTGAGGCGTCGGCTCGATCTCTTCTTGTTAGATCTTAAGATTTTTGAGGACTTCCTTAAATATGTTGAATGTTTCTTCATCGTAAAGGCAAAAAATTATTCTCTTTATAGCCGTTCCACTTCTGATATAGGAGATAGCTGCTGGAAGCATCGTTTCAGCACATACCTTCTTTGGTAATCCAAAGGCTCCAGTCGATATTGCTGGGAAAGCTATGCTTGAGACCACATGCTGGTCTGCAAGTCTTAAACTATTTAAAGTTGCATCTCTAAGTTTTCGCTCTTCATCTCCTTCACCATAAACTGGGCCGACGGCATGTATAACATACTTAGCCTTAAGCTTTCCTCCACTTGTTATAACTGCTCCACCAGCTGGTACAGGACCACTTTTAGAAATTATTTCATCACATTCATCCTGTATCTTCTGCCCACCCTTCCTTTTTATTGCACCAGCAACACCGCCACCCATCTTAAGCATACTGTTTGCTGCATTAACTATGCAGTCGACCTCTAGCTCTGTTATATCACCCTTAACAAGTTCAATTAATGTTTCACCAACCTTAATTTGCATTGCACAGTCACCATACTATATTGCCAGAAAAACTAATTATTTAAGTTTTCACGACGAGTTCTTTTATAGTTAAGGCGATACACTTTACATTTTGGATGGTTAAAATGAAATGTGTGCAAACGGGAAGAACCACCTAAAAAAGATATGCGAATACCTAATAGTCTTCCTAACGCTTGCCCTTTCAATCCTCAGTTCCATCGAGATTACGCAAAGGCTTACTGCTGAAAAAGCCTTTAACCTAACAGTGAAGGTAACATATGAAAATAATGATCAAGAAAAAATGTGGAATTTAACCGAAAATGACAAGATAATAGGATTATTTATGAATAATAGCTGGCAGACTGTTTACTTAGAGAAGTCTTCTCACACGATTAAGAGGCTTAATCATGATGCTGACGGAAATATTGTAGCCATATTAGATGTTAATAGGGAATTTATAGTTTTTGGTGAAAAAATAAGCTATAATGTTACGTATAGGCTAATTTATAGGGAGCGCAGTCTTCCGCCAATTTCTGAGGAGAAATCTGGAACATTATCTGATATTCCGGAGCATTTAGTGAGGGAATATTGTAAACCCACAAGCTTGTGGCAATCAAATGTTTCGGCGTTAAATGAAACGGCTAGGAGCATAATGGGCAGCGAAACAAAGGTTTTAGTAATAGTGAAGAACTTCATTAAATGGATAGCTAAAAACGTCAAGTACAACACATCTGAGGTCCCAAAATATCCAAATGAAACATTTTATACGGGTCTGGGCGATTGTGATGATCAGGCAAACCTTTTAATTACTTTCTGTAGAGCTGTAGGTATACCAGCTTATTTACAGTTAGGCTGCATTTACATTGAAAGATATAATTTTTCCAAAATATATTGGAGTGGACGCCTATCTATCAGGCAGATTAGGGTAGGTTGGCATGGATGGGCAGTCGTTTATATTCCCCCATGGGGTTGGCTTCCAGTTGACCTAACGTATGTTGAGGGAGATTTAAAGGTAAACCCATTAAACGCCATAACATCCTCCGCAATAATAAAGCATTATACCTTCCAATATATCAACATTACAAAAACCGATTATATTGCCGAAATAATATCCATGAAAAGATTTCTAGAGATGCATAAATTCTATATTTATGAGGAGGATGAAATGGAGGAGGCATCCGCCAAGTTTTCTCCATTAGTGAAGACTATCCTAGTTGTGAAATTATGCATGTTTACTCAGACAGCGTTCATTTACCACAAATTATGGGTTAAACGCAAATATCATAAAGGCAGGCGCCTAGAAAACCTGGAGCTGGATATGGGGCAAAGGCTTAAATAGTGCTTTCACTAAAGTCGTGGGGAGGACATCACATATTCCATCTAAAAATTTACCTCCCTGAAGGAGCGTCATGAATAAATGGCTAAGTTTAAAATAATAGTCTCAGATCCGAAAAGTGGAAGGGCAAAAACTGTTGAGGTTGAAGGTGCAAGAGCGGTTCCACTAATAGGCAAAAAGATAGGAGATACAGTTGATGGATCAATAGTCGGTATGCCGGGGATAAAACTCTTAATAACTGGCGGAAGCGATAAAGACGGCTTCCCAATGAGAAGCGATATTCACGGTGGAGTTAAAGCCGAAGTTCTCTTAAGTGGCGGTGTAGGCTTTAAACCGAAGGATAAAGGCGAGAGAAGAAGGAAAACTATTAGAGGTAACATGATAACAGAGGATATTGTGCAAATAAACATGAAAGTTATTGAAGAAGCGAAGTAAGAAAGCTGAAAAACGCAATAAACGGAGAGAATACAAAATTTAATTGCAGGTTTTTATGCTTTAAACCACTTAAAAATTAAGTATTCAACCCTACCCCTCTCAAGGTCTGGAACAGCTATAATAAACCTTTTCCTAACTGTCGTTGCAAGCCTACCAGCCTTAACTATTTCAGTAGCTGTTATCTCATCTTTTCGGCTCTTGACTGAAACCATGTAGGGAGCATGCTCTAAACCTGGCCCCTGCTTATATACTGCAAAGTCGCATCCAAACTTTACACCTGGAGTTACAACAAGCCCCCGCTCTCTTAGATCCTTATAAACAGCATACTTCAGATCGAAATCATCATAAATTCTTCTAGCTCTGTTTCTAAGATCTTTAAAGCTCACTTTATTCTTCTCTTTTCCCTCAAATACAGTAATTATTTTTTTCTCCAATAGATAGAGCCCCTCCATTAAATCAAGTATTAATGGAACATTAAAGTCAGGGCTTTTCGGCTTAGGTATTCCCAGAGGCTTGCCATAGAAACCCATTTTATATAGCTCCGACCCATCTTTCGGATCCCAGACAATAAGGAAATTTTCTATAAACTCTGCTTCAATTCTAGATTTTTTACTCACCATATTTTTCACTTTTTACAATGCTAGAACTATTATTCGGGCAGCATCCGAAGCGTCTTCAATTTTATCAGCAGTATCCTCAAGCATTTGAATAATATCTCTTGTAAGGAGCATTGTTGATATATCCATTTTTTCCTCCATCTCCAAAATCATTAGTTCAAGTTTCCTATAGAGATTATCAACTTCTCTCTCAGATATATCAACATCTCTCGTCTTAGCATCTACATGCGGTGAACCGTAATTTAATGCGAGGACAGCCTCCCTAAGCTTCATCATTGTGTTGAAGACTGCCCCGGATAGCTCCGCTATACCCTCCTTAATGTTTGGCGGCACATCCCACTTTCGCTCGATAATCGCCAGCACCCTGAAAGATATGCCCTTACATAAATCAGCTATCTCGCTTACCACGTACGTAAATCTTAGAAAATCATCGCGGTTGAGAAGTATTGCTCCTATTTCAATTAATTCATGTGTAATATCCCTCTTTGAATCAGCAACTTCATCACTGAGCTTCTGCACTTCATCATATAGGCGCGCGGCAGTATTTAAATCGTTAGCAACAAACGCGTCAATAATTTGAGCTGTTTTTCTCGCCACCTCTATAACCTTCCTTAAATGGTCTTGACAGAGGTTTAAGGCCCTCCTTTTGGCGCGGGGCTCGGCCTCGATTGGAAAAACCAAGCTGCAGCCTCCATCCTTAAGTTGCTCGCATTTACTCGAAAAATAGAGAGATGAGAGGATTTAAAAATCTACCTGTAATAAAAAAGAAGAATGAAGATAATTTGGGTGGAAAATTTTAAGCGAATACTTCCATCAAAGTTGGGACTTTCCATTGGATACAGGAGAACCTAAATCCTCAAAATTTATTTTGAATCTGAAATATTTGTACAAAAGATTTGGAAGTTCTTTTATACCGGCCCTAACTTGCTTCCACGTATCCCTATCCCTCACTGTCACGGTATCATCTTTCAATGTCTGGTAGTCTATTGTTATACATAATGGAACACCTATTTCATCGAAGCGCGCATAACGCTTACCAATATAGCCAGATTCATCATACTCAACCATGAAACCTTCATCTATAAGGAGCTTATAAACCTCCATGGCTTTCTCAGGAAGACCGCCCCTACTTACTAAAGGTAAAACAGCCAGCTGAATTGGCGCAATATCCCTTGGCAGTCTTAGAACAACCCTATTATTCTTGATCGTATACGCATACTCAAGGGCTGCGTAAGCTAAGCGATCCGAACCGAAACTTGGTTCAATAACATGTGGAATAAAACGCTTACCTTTCTCTCTAACCTCAGTATAAGTCACCTCAACATGTTCGGAAGTGATTTTAAAGTTACCCAATTCATAGAACCCTTGCGCCTTAAGGGCTGATGATAAAACTTCTGAATTAACATTTCGTAGGGCGCTTATTACTTCCTGAGCCTTATCGCCGAAGTCCCGACTTATATTCTGAATTAAAGGCTTAACTTTAACTTCAGTTCGCACATTCTCCTCATCACTCAATTTAAAGACTCTCATATCAGCCCCGCTCTCTAAACTATGCCTTTTCAAGTCATAGTCTGTCCTATAATTGAAGCCTGCAACCTCAACCCAACCCCATCGATCGAGATAAACCTCTTGGTCGAATCCCTGAGATGAGTAATGGGCTCTTTCCCAGGGATGCTTCTCAATGAAGCGCTGATTATCCTCCGGTATCCCCAAGCTTGTAACAAAGCGTTTTGCCAGAGCCATAAAATAAGCATGCCACTCAACCTTAATGTAGCCTTTACTTATAGTGTCCCTAACCGATAATTCAACAGCCCTTTCATCACCTTTAAGCCTATTTTCAGCCAAAACAATCCTTAACTTCTCATCGGCAACCTCTTCTAGAAATGGACATTGGGGTTTCTCTGGATCAAAGAAGAACTCTAGGTCAATTATCGTGAACTCCCTAAGCCTTATAGGTCCTTGTCTAGGCGATATCTCATTTCTTAAGGCATGCCCTATTGTTGCAAAGCCTATGGGCAGCCGCTCCCTAACCTGCTCAAATAACCGTTTAAACTCAACAAAGATTCCTTGAGCAGCCTCCGGACGACCATAGCCTACATTATCAGAGTATGGCCCAATACACGTCTGGAACATTGTTAAGAAATATTTTGGTTCAGAAAAACTGCCGCCGCATTCTGGGCAAGTAATGTTTCTATGCTTAATCTCTTCAGAGATTTCACGCAACCCCATTCTATCAGTCTCTTGCGAACTTAAGTTAGCAATCTCCTGAAGGAGATGATCAGCCCTAAACTTTCTCTTACACTTTACACATTCAACCATAGGTTCCTTAAAATGATCTAAATGTCCTGAGGCTTTGAAGATCCTTTCAGGAGCAATTATCGGCGACTCAATTTCATAAAAGTTTAAGCGCCTAAGAAACAGATCCCTAAACTTATCTTCTATTTTTCGCTTCATAACTGAACCTAATGGACCCCAACTTATGAACCCGCTTATGCCACCATAAATCTCATAAGAGGGCCAGAAGAAACCTCTCCTACGAGCTAAATCGCTTACTCTTTCAAATTTATCTGCACCTTTCATTAATCATCCACCCTCATACACTGATGGAAGTAGACCCCATTAATCAATCATCCGCGAATTACTGAAGTTTTTATCTTAGATTACTGGTTTCCCCACACTTATAGATTTTTGCTCATGTAGGGTCCATCATAAGTGTAGCCGAAGCGCATATAATATCTCTTTGTCCCAAGAGCGCTTGTGATAAGTATCTTTTTACATCCTTGTTCCATACTTATCTCTTCAGCCCTCTTAAGTAGGAGGCTACCGTAACCTTTATGCTGGTAGCCTTCATTAAGATGCCTACCGACAGGAATGAGGGGTCCAAGAACACGCAGCTCCCTAACTATTGAGGCTTCCTTCCCAAATATTTCAGGCCTATGAGCCATACTGGACGGTATTCTTAGTCTTAAGTAACCTATAAGCACATCGTTCACTGGATCTTCAGCCGATATAAAGAATTCCTCGCCTCCCGAGGCTTCATATCGCTTAATCATAATCTTAACATTTTTTGGATCAGGTTTAACGTGATCTTTAAGCCACCTGTGGCCAACCTCACGACATCTTATACATCTGCATCTGTACCCTTCAGCCATAAGTTTCTTCAAGGCGATCTCACGTAGATTACTGTTCTTTACGCCAGCTTCAATGATGTATGCTGGGACATCCCTTTGAACTCGCATTATTCTAACCCATTCCGGAATAATCTTTTTTACTTCAACAATCAAATTAGCAGCCTCCTCAGTCGTATACGGCTTGTATAAGCCTTTAATCCACCAATCGTAAATCTTTGTTCCCTTAATAACTAAGCACGGATAGATTTTAAGCATATCCGGCTTGAAATCCGAATCTGAAAATATTCTTCTAAACGCCTCAAGATCCCTATCGAAATTTGACCCAGGAAGCCCCGGCATCATATGATAAACAACCTTTAATCCAGACTCCTTAAGTATTCTAGTTGCCTCAATAACATCTTTAACGGTATGCCCCCTGTTTACCAGAGTATATATATCATCATAAATGTTCTGTACGCCTATTTCAACACGCGTCGCGCCGTAGGAGAGCATCCTATCGACGTGAACCTCTTTACACCAATCTGGACGCGTCTCAATAGTTATCCCAACATTTCTTATACGGCTTATCTCAGCATTTTTCTTAGCTTCCTCAAGCGAGCTTGAGCGGATTCCAGTAATAGCGTCTAAGCATTCCTTAATGAAATATTCCTGGTAGTCTACCGGCGTAGCTGGGAATGTTCCACCCATAACTATTAGTTCAACCTTATCTACAACATGCCCTATAGCCTCAAGCTGCTCAATTCTATGCCTAACCTGACGGTAAGGATCAAAGTTGAATTGGAGACCACGCATGGTTGCTGGCTCACGCCCAGTATAGCTTTGTGGAACACCAAGAGGTGGCCCACCAGGACAGTATGCGCATGGCTCCCTCTGTGGGCAGGGCCAAGGTTTACTCATAACGGCAATTACTGTTATTCCCGAAATTGTACGGACACTTTTCCTCCTCAAAACCCTTAAGAGCTTATCCTTCTCCTCAAATCTCAGATGTTTTATGATCTCAGAGTTAGATGGTATAGTGCTTAATCCATACTTTTCAGCAATAATCATCTTGGCTACGTGAACATCTCTGGGAGATGGATTCGGTATGCTCATCAAATATTCGATGATTTCTCTATGTATGGCTTCATTCATTCAGCATCAAATAACTAAACGTTATTAAAGCAATCTATAAACTTACTCTTTTCAGATTGCAAACACATAAAAGACACTCACGACATAGTACATGTGAGGCGTAAACAATGTGCCTGCTAAAAGTTTATGTTGAAAATGAAAAAACGGGTAGTAGGGAGCTTATCGCTGGAAATGTAGCCCTTCTCTTAATGGAGAATGGGCACGTAAGGCTTCTAAATATTGATAATGAGGAGAAAATTGTGGTAAATGCTGATCTCTCATTTATTGACGCCCTAAACTCTATAGCCGTTTTAAGGGTTCATGGAGATTTCTAAAGCCGCTGGATGAAGATTTATTAAATTAATCTTAGGTATAAATAAATGATTTTGGCAGGTTTAAACTATGAAAATCATGATATGCGGTAAAGGTGGAACTGGCAAAACATCCCTAACAGTTTTAATGGCTAGGATACTCTCAGAAAGATATAGAGTTTACATAGTTGACTCTGACGAATCTAATGTTTTGTTACCAATACTTCTGGGAGTTGATCCGCCTAAGTCTCTTGTAGAGTATGTTGGCGGGAAAAAAGATGAGGAAGTATTCGAAAGGATGGAGCCAAATATTACTAGAGCCCTATCTAGAGCTAAAGAGGGAATTAGGCTTAATCTTTTACCCCCTGAATACATGTCAACATCGAAGGAGGGTGTAGGTCTCGTAGTTATAGGCAAAGTTAGAGAGTATGGTGAGGGATGCGCATGCCCACTCAATATACTCGCAAGAATACTGCTAGGCAACCTATACCTGGAGAGAAACGAAATTGTTTTAGTTGATACCGACGCTGGAATCGAGCACGTCGGCAGAAAGATTGAGGAAGTCTCGGATGGAATAATAGCCATTATCGATCCAACGCTGGAAGCTCTGGAGCTGGCTTCGATGCTAAAGGGTATAGCTAAAAATTTGGGTAAGAAATTCTGGGTTATAGCAAATAAGGTTACTGAAGAAATAAGTAAACCGCTAATGGAGGAGGCGGCTAAAATAGGTCTTGAAGTGAATGGTATTGTAGGTTTTGACAGAGAACTATATCTTTCATGTTTAAGGAGGAGCCCTCTAAAATCAGATCTAGCAACATCTGACTTAAGAAAATTTGTGGAGAAACATATTCTTCCACTTTTGCCCTAAACTAGAGGTTTAATATGGTGATGCACATACAAACTTCATAGATGTGAAATAGCCTTTTTAGAGAAACATTTTCATGAGCTTCTCTCCCAGACTTCTTATGGCTAATATTGCCGGCGACTTTGGTGAATAATCTATTGGCGCTATACGTAGCATCCCAGCCCTAGCGATTTGCTGATCGAACGGTATCGAATGGAATAGGTCAAAACCGAATTCGTTCAGCCTTCTCCTTAAATATTCTTCTTCCTCACTAGACGAGATCTTATTTCCGATGAAGAAAACATTTTTTATTTCTATCTCGCTGGATAAACGCCTTATTCTAATAGCTGTCTCTATCGAGGGGGCGCTTGGCTCAATAATACATAATAGCACGTCGAAACCTCTAGCAGTCGCCCTACCGAGATGCTCAAGCCCAGCCTCCGTATCCATCAGTACAATATCCCTCTCCCTAAAAGATATATGCCTAATTAAGGCGCTTAGAAGCGAATTTGCGGGGCAAGTGCATCCGGAGCCGCCTGATCTAATAGTCCCCATAACTAGGAGCCTAACGCCGTCCGGTCCAATAACACCATATTTTTCAGCAATATCATCCACAGTCGGCGTTAAGCTGAAGAATACTCCAAATGCTGAGCCAGGTTTCGCTCCAGTCCTCTCCTCTATTAAAGGGGTGTTCTCAGATATTGGGAGAATCCTCGCTGAAATCTCTGGCGGGATTCCTAGGGAGAAAGACATATTCATTGCTGGATCCGCGTCAACAGCCAGCACCCTATAACCCATCTGGGCATAGATTCGTGCAAGCGTCCCAGCAATCAATGTTTTCCCAACACCACCCTTCCCAGCAACAACCATCTTCAAGCTTCTCACCGCCCACATACACCCTATACAATGGGTTCAACGCTGAAAAACGCGGCTAACAAGATTAGATCTCCTCTTTGAGCTTATGGAATTTAGGAGCTTAATCACATCTATAGGCTTACTAAACTTTTCGATTCTTCCATCAGGCCTCTTCCTTGTAACTTTAATGCAATCATTAACTATGCAGCTTAAAACGCACGCCGCACAATATATACATACCTCTTCAACAACGTTCACCCGACCATAACTCCAGTATAATGCGCTCGTTGGACAAGCCTTAATACAGAGCTTACATTCTATTCCCTGGCATATTTTACTGTTAATGCTTATCTCCCCATCACTAAAATACTCTATTACGCCAAGGTTTTTTAGGAGCTCCGCTCTCCGCTCCCTCCTCCTTTTAGAATCCTCTATAAGCATCTGAAATATGTCAACGCCCATAATCAGATGCCATCCGCAGATTAAGCGAAATCTTAATTCAGTTTTTCCATTAATATTCAACTCTAACCATTATATCTTTAACAGAGCGATACGCTAATGAATCCTCCGGAATATCTAGAAGGGACTTTCCAGATAAAATGAAGCGCTCAACATTCTCATCGAATTGAATTTTACCCACAAATTTAAGGCCTAACCTTCTCTCAACCTCCCCGCCTAGATTTTCTGGGAACCTATATCCGCCAACAACATAAAAATTATCAAATTTTATGTTAACCTCCCTAGCTATCCTATAGGCTCTAGCAACATGCTCAAAGGATTTCTTCGAGGGATCTATCAAATCAAATATATCGTTAACCCTCGATGTTATACGCCTATTTAAATGCTCCAATCCAGCCGGTGTATCAATAATAATATACCTATAGTTTTTTGTGATTCTCCCTAAAGCGCCCTTTAAGGCTTCATTTGGCAAACAATAGCAGCCTTCAACCCACTTTGGCCCTATCGATATTAGATCAAAGTATTCGCCCTCATATAAGCCCCTCTCCCAAATTTTGCTCTCTATTCTCTCTGATGGTGGTACACCAACAGTTGTGCCACCACCCTCAAGAAATGTCTCAACAATCAGCTCCGAAATAGTCTTTTTACCTTCACCCTCAAAATCGATTCCTAAAACATCCGCTAAGCTCTGGTCTGGGTCAGCGTCAATCAGTAAGAGCGGCGTCTTGCCGGATTCAATAAAATATTTAGTCATTAACGCAACAAAACTTGTCTTCCCAGTTCCACCTCTACCCATTGAAACTATGATTTTCAAGTTAGATATCTTCCTGAAATAGGAGACTAAATTTAGTTGCCAGGTTTTTCATGGATCTTTAAAATCTCCCCATAATATAGGGTGTGCCAGTCTCTTCTAGGATAGACCGCCTTAACGAGACTTTCAGGTAGAGTTTGAAGTTCAACATTATCCTTGTATATGACTTTGCACTCATAAACAATTGGGCACCCCTCTAAAACCGGAGCTCTAACGAATTCGCCGCGCCTCCACCTTAAACCAGTTCTCTCAAATTTGTCAACCTCTCTACCAGATGTGGTTCCACAAATTTCACACGCTTCGCTCATACCCTTTCCAGGAACATTAACCGTGAATTCGCCACTCTCCTCCAAAAGCTTATGCGTATACCTGCTCACTCTGACAGCTACTAGAAATATTGGCTTATTCCACATAATCCCTATTAAACCCCATCCTATAGTCATAAGATTTGGCTTACCATCAGATCCAACCGAACCCAATAGCAAACCAGTATTTTTCATGGCAACGTATGTTTCAAGCATATATCTACTAAGATTTTCTAGAGCGCTCATCTATTCACCATCCAACAATGCCTACATCTCTTTAGGCGGCCACTTCTCCTTTAAAAATGCTGGTATACCAGACGAATCTCTCGGTCCAACTAGGACCCGCCAGCCGCTTAGCTCCTCTATCTCCCCACTTAACCTTGCCGCTAATCCTGGAATAATCAGATATTTATGTTTAACCTTCTCCTCTACACCGGACTTCTTTATTGCATCTGCAACAGTTTGCGCGGTTAATATTCTTCCAGCAACCGAACTCTCAACGCTTATGCCGCCAGTATCAACCACTATTAAATAGCAGTCTATATTTGCAGATTTAATGTCAGATTCAACAGTAAAGTATGTTAGGGCGTAATTTGTTGTGAACATTACAGGCGAATTCTCATTCGGGTTACCAAACGTTCTTAATCCAGGCTCAACTGAAACTGGTTTTCTTGGATCCGTATAAATATTGAACCGCAGAATTACATTTGGTAGGAGAACCCAGCCTTCTAGACTATGCATTATGAGTAGATCGGCGTATCTAGATATTAGCATGGCTGCTAAGTAAGCTTCCTTCCACTGTAAAACCTCTTTAGGCGAATCCTTCTTAAGCCAAACAGTCATTGGAACACCAATTAATGGAAAACCCATAAGCTCATCATTACCCTTACAAGCATTTCTTCTAATCATTGTGAAGTTAGTGATAGTCTCTGATAATCCATCTTCAGGAAATGTTCCAGGATCTAGAAGTAAATCTTCAACCCCATATTCCAAAAGAGTCTTAACTAAGGAGCTTAATAGGTTTAGGTCGCCTTGACTGAAGACTGCTAGCGGGCAGTTATACATAAGAGCTAAATCAGCCATCTCCCTCCAATTACGCTCCGTTGCAGCGTATATTAGCGGTTTACGCTCATAAACTGATTCTAAAGCAGCCTTCATAACATCCGGATTTAAAGTGCATAGTATTAGAGGCAGCTTAGTTATGCCAGCAACCTTCTCAGCAGCCAACTTAAACTTTAATGGATCATTCGACGTCGACCTAACCGCTATCATATCAAGCTTCAGCGTTCGCCCAATATAATTATATGTGAAACTCTCAACCTTTTTCACTCGCTCCATAAGCTCATTTTCCGGCATCTCGTCGGTTACATCGATCGCTATGGGTGGAGGATTGTAGTATGTGAACTCATGCCTATACATTACAAGTTTTCCGCCAACTTTAACAGCGCTCTCCCCAGCGCCAATAACTATTTCCTTAACTGGCGGAGCCAAAATCTCCTTAAGCTTAGCATATTCACCCCTATACTTCTCTTCCTCAACAAGTGGAGTGCAAAGCTCTATTGCAGCCTCCCTATTAACAACTTTTGTTGCAAAAGCCATACAATTCTTTTCGCCACATTTTCCGCAGTTTGTTTTCGGTAGAAGCATATATATGTCTAGTGGACTTAGCTCCCTAACACCCTTTTTAATAGATTTTTCACCCATAAATTTAGTCCCCCTCAAACCTTCACGGTTATCCAGTCAGATATATCTTCAGGCTTAGTTTTCCCGCGTCCAAGTAGGCTCTTAACAACTTCCTTAACTGTGCGTATAGCCGCCGGATGCATCATCATAAACATGTCCACCCCAGCTAAGAGCAGCGTTAGTGCGGTAATAGTCTCCCATAAGGGTCCCCTAAGCTCCCTAGGTTCCCATTCTGGACCTATCTTCATCCAAGCCTCCCTAGCAGCCCAAGCATTTGTTGAACCCGACGATGTTGGATGCTGCAGCTCCACATCCCCTCCTAAGGCTGCAAGCCTAGCCCTTTCATGTATCGTAAATGAGTATTCTATGCCATAGCCTAACGCAGCCGTTGTTAAATCCATAACTATGCTATCTCTAGGCAGATACTCGTATAGTCTCCTGTTAAGCTCCTTAGCCCTATTAAGCTCCATGGCTGTAAAAGCTAGCGCAACATGCCCATGCTCTCTGGCAGCCTTCGCAACATCACCTAAAACATTAGCCTCAGCCATATCAAGCGTTAGAGAGCTCAGCATAACCCTTTCCCCATGGGCAACCTCAGCAACCCTCTTAAAGACTTCAGCATCCTTCTTCGGGTCTCCGCATCCGCCAACAATAACTGGCACATCAACAGCCTGAAGAACCTCCTCAATTGTCTTGGCAGCTTCCGACGGCGGCGTATTTTTTATCAGCGGATCTGTGCTAACAAGGTGGACGGTGACCATATCGGCCCCAAATTTATTAACAGCGAGCTTAGCCCACTCAGCTGGGTTACCTATAACATCCTGAACATGCATTTTCAGAGCTCTCGGCAGACTTACCTCCATATCAAACACGTCAGCAGATATGGCTGGAGGATTAGGTGGGATCTCCTCCCATAGATAGAATGATGGTGAAGCCTCGCCGCCAATCTTCACAACTTTACCCCTTGAGCCACCCTCAGCTCTAGTTGCGCCAAGCTTAACCTCAACTATTCTTCCGGGATATGTTTGAGTTAAGGGCTTAAACTCGGCGGTTAATATCTCTTTAGGCTTCTCAGGCAGCACTTTAGGTGGCGCCGCAACCGCTTGCGGCATTGGCTGAACTGATGGTACAACTTGTGGGATTACTGTTGGAACCCATATTTCAAGTTCTTCAGCGTTTATTTCAACATTCTCAAGCTCTATCTCACCAATCTTGCTTAACAGTTCCAGAATTTTTGGGCCAATCTTAATAACTGCGCCTATCTCGTCACCCTTTTTCTCTTTCTCAGATCCCATAAAATCCTCACTTCTCCTTAACCTTAATTATCTTAACCCTTTCAGCGCGAATCTTAACATTCTTAAGGATTAATTTAAAGCCTCCGGCTCCAACAGTAACTGGAAGAGATATCTCAGATGTTGCCTCCGGCACCGTAACCGTTGACGGCTGAGTTATTACGGGCTTAGCTTCCTCCACAGCCGCTACGGCGGCTTCAGCTTTCTCAGCAGGTTTAGCAGCCCACCTTTTAACTATTGGATGCATCTTAGCGATTAAGAATTGCCTCAGCTCCTCAACTGTTTTAGCATCCTTCTCGGTCGCTATTTTATCAACTAGGTCTCTTGGAATAAACTGTTTAACCCTCTCTAGAATGACTGAGGGAACCCAGACAACACGCTCCCATCCTCCATCAGCCTGCAGAAACTTAGGTGAACGCATATATTCAATTGATATTCCATGGAATCCATCAACCTGCCTTCCTCCAGCTGTTGAATCCGCTATTGTTGAGAAAGAAAGTCCGATAGGCGTATTCTCAGTGAAACCTCTATGAACTATGCCGAATCCATCAACCTCCGGTATATAGAAGGCTACGGCTTCAAAGCAACCGCATGATGTATGCGGGTAGCCAAACGCTGAGTAGAGCCAAACGCGTTGTATCTCGCCGCCAGACTTTAACTTAACAATTTGGTTAACGCCAGTATACTCACCCCTTAAAGGATCTATACATTCACCCTTATCTATCTTAAATATTGGCCCTTTAGGGTCTACTCTAGCAGCAGCCCTACAATCAAACCAGCTTATTGCCCCACAATTTGAGTATCTTTGTGGTGTAATAACACATACATGTGTTGGCGCAAAGGATTGACATAATGTGCACCCATAAAACGTATCAACCTCCTCATCCTTTAGCCCTCTAGCTCTAGCATCACGCATCTCATATATTTCCATAGCCTCTCTAAACTTCTCTTTAACCTTCTCTGGATCCGTTATAAACGTTATCTGTATTTTTTCAATTATTGGGAGCTCGCTCTTGAATAATCTTTGAAGAACCTTCCCAATGTAGATGAGAGAGTTTAATCCTTTATCAAATGAACGCTTACTTATTCTTATCCAAATGTCATATCTCTGGTTTAAGTGCATAACTCCCTCAATATAGTTTACGTATTCATGTATCCGCCGCTCTATTACACCCTCAAGCTCCTCTTCAAGCTCTTTACCAGCAACTTCAACGTATATGCCAAGTGGATAAGACTTCTTCTCCAAATCTTTTATGTCAGGTCCAATTATTGATATTTTTCCATCCTCAATCTCATCTAATCTACGGACCCTAACTAGTTCAAATTTATGTTCAACTCTTGGCCCACCAAACTCTAGAAGCGCATCCTGCCACCTAATTCTCTCCCCCTCATATACTACGCCTACATCAACCGGTATATCCGCAAACATAGACATTTAATTTCACCTCCAACCTTCAATTATAACCTTGAGATTTTTCTCCCATTCATCCTGGGAGAGGTTTGGAAATGACCATGAGGCATGCGGCTGATAATACATATCCAATGAGACTGTTTTAAGCTCGGGTGAGAAATGCTTTAGCCCGGATAAAATTAACCAACCAACATAATACTTGAATCCTATAAATAATGCAAGATCGTATCGTCCTCCATCATCGAGTCCCATCCATCTTGAATCCGTAAGCCTATTCGCAATATCAACTAAAGGCATACCAGCAATTTTTCCGAAGCCTCTCCTAATAAATTCGCCCTGAATACTTGGCGCTGAAACTACAGGTAGATTCGCAACTTCAGCCAAGCGAATAATGTAATCTACTAGTGAAAACTCGCTTAGCTTTATCTCCGCAGCCTTATGTCCAACAATAAACAGTGGTCTCTTAGATCGCTTAATTAGCGCCGAAACAACTTGAGGGTTGCTTATGACTAAAGCCTTTCTTGGACCAGGTATCTCAGCCGTCTGCCAAGGCTCAATTTGACTAATCGCACCCATATTACTCACCAACCTTCCTCCTCACAAGTCTAGGTAGAAGTGTTGGATCAGGCACAATATTTTCTCTCCAACCCCTCTCCTCAAGAATCTTCACTACCTCATCGCGCAGTGTAAGCGGGACATCAGCTAACGTACGAACAAAAAGATGTATGTCGTCGGGCATAGTTCCAAAAAAGCGCTTGTGCAGGTCAATATAATGCGAAAGCTTAATGGCTCTTCCCTTAGTCGTATCATTCGGTCTCATGCATAGCTTTGCTATCATAACCATCGCCTCCTCCTTAGTCTCAGCCGCATAGAATAAATGCTCTGGAGCTGGACCAACATAAACCTTCTCACCCGTCCTAGCATCATAAACATACCAGTCTTCATGCCTATCTTTTCTGCCAAGCAGCATACGCCTATACTTCAACCCATGCGGTCCAACAATAACTGGTACGCCAAGCCTCCAGAACCCAGATGCTATTGCAGCGGCCTTCTGGGACATGGCTCCCCACGCTACACCAACTGCACCAACCCTATTAAGTATGTAGTCAGCTATCTCCTCATAATTTCCACGTAGTCTACGCCTAGCGAATATGCTTGCTATTTTTATTGCTGCACCAGCGATGTGAGCGTTAGAAACACATGATCCAACGTTAACTATGCCTCCAGCATCAAACGCTCCCGAAAAAGCTTCATATGGAGTTTTCCCCTCCTCATCTTTATACATTGCTATAGACATGGCTGCACACCCAGATGACACAACAATGTAGCGTCTCTTAGCAAACTCAACAGCCATCTCAGCAACTTCAGCTCCACCCCTCGGATAATTTGCGCATCCAACGAAGGCTACTACCCCAGGTATCTCACCTAAAACAATGGGACTCCCAACGTTTCTGATTTCAACATCCTGTATTGCGCCCCTACCAACCCTAATTTTATATTTTTCCTCCTTAAGTTTCCTCTCAGCAGCCTTAACTATAAAGCTATGAAGTGGAAGCTTTATTGGACATGCGCTTTCACATCTAGCGCAACCAATACATTCATCGTATAGGCTGGCAAGAGCATTTAAGCTGCCATATAATGCTTGAGATAACGCTTCTCTTATGGGCAAATCATTTGGGCAAGCTCTCCTACAATTATCGCATTTACGGCATTTCCTCGCCCCATCAATTATATCGTTGATTTCCGGAAGAACCTTAAATTTCATTCTTTTAGGCACAATTAAAAGAGCGGTTTTAACTGCGACTTCAGCTGCCTTCGATGTATCGAGGATTAATGCGCC
>Ga0080004_1154677_pt1 | contig 17635 bp, 17 predicted proteins | sample WasSprMetagenome_FD_69207 | JGI IMG/M metagenome (GOLD analysis project Ga0080004, IMG submission 69207) | Sulfidic aquatic microbial communities from Washburn Spring, Yellowstone National Park, USA - WS (SPADES assembly) (version 2) | ecosystem: Environmental > Aquatic > Thermal springs > Hot...
AGCATATGATAAAACAATGGATGCAAGAACATAAAGACGAAATTTTAGAGAAAAAATTAAATCCAGACGAGATAATCGAAGACGCTGTTTATATTCCTAATTTGAAGACAATTCTGTATGATTTTTTAGACAGATTTTTGAATGAAAGGAGATAAAATGATAGAATTTCAGTATTTTGAAGGCTGTCCCAATGCGGATGAAACTCTTAAAAATCTAATAGCTTTAAAAGACGAAGGGTTTATTTCAGAAGAGATTAAAATAGTTAACGTAGAAAGTCCGGAAAAAGCTAAGGAGTTAAATTTCCAAGGCTCACCAACTATTTTATACAATGGATATGATATTTACACTATGGAAAAACCGAAAGGGTTCGCTTATAACTGCAGAGTTTATTTTATAAACAGCTTTCCAACAGGAGTTCTGCCCAAGGAATTTATAAAAGAAAGAATAAAAATTTTGAAAGAGAAAAATCATGCTTGAAGGGAAAAGATTATTAGTTGGAGTATGTGGTTCAATAGCAAGCTATAAAGCTTGTGAGATAGTGAGACATTTTCAGAAAAAAGGAATGGAAGTTAAAGTTTGTATTACACCGGAAGCTGAAGATTTTGTTGGAAAGCTTACATTTCAAGCATTAACAAACAGTGAAGTTTATTCTTCTTGGAAAGATGGTAAAACAGGATTGGAGCATATTTATGTAGCAAGATGGGCGGATGTTTTTTTAATAGCTCCGGCAACAGCAAACACTATAGCAAAGCTTGCCAATGGCATAACAGACAACTTTTTAACTTCCACGGCGTTAGCTTATGATAAGCCATTAGTAATAGCACCGGCAATGAACACGAAAATGTTAGAAAATCCAATAACCCAAAAGAATATAAATATTCTAAAAGAAAAAGGAGACATTTTAGTAAATCCTTGTGAAGGTTTGTTAGCCTGTGGAGAAGAAGGAAGCGGTAAGCTTGCTGACTTAGAAGATATAGAGCTTGCAGTAAAATATGCATTGTATCCAAAATTCTTAAAAGATAAAAAAGTATTGATTACAGCAGGAGCTACAAGAGAATTTTTTGACCCGATTAGATACATATCAAACGCATCTTCAGGACAAATGGGATACAGCCTTGCGAAGGAAGCCTACGCGTTTGGAGGACAAGTCGCTTTAATTTCTGCACCAACATGCTTGAAACTGCCCTCACAAATCAAGAAAATAGATGTAGTGTCTGCCATTGATATGTTTGAAGCTATAAAAGATATTTACCAAGACTTTGATATAATCATAATGAATGCAGCGGTTGCAGACTTTAGACCAAAAGCTTACAGTGAAAATAAACTTAAGAAAACAAAAGAAAATCCTACAGTAGAATTACAGCCTAATCCGGATATCCTTAAATTCTTGGGAGAAAACAAAAAAGAAAATCAAATTTTAATAGGCTTTGCTGCAGAAAGTGAAAATATTTTTGAAAATGCAACAGATAAATTGAAAAGAAAAAATCTTGATGTAATCATTGCCAATCCAGTTAAAGTGTTTAGCAAAGATATATATGAAGGCTATATAATCTTTAGAGACGGCAGAAAAATAGAGATCAAGACAGAAAGTAAAGAAAAAGCATCGTATTTAATTTTAGATACCATTTTTAATAAATCAGAAAGTGAGTTAGAAAGTTAGCCCAAACTACCGCCGAGAATGAATAAAGTTTTTGCAAATTTACTTTTTGTCGTCCTTAGTACATTAGTCCGAGAAATCTCCCCTTTTGATTTTTGACTTGATAAGAAAAACATGAGATTCTTAGCCGGCTGCAGAATGACAATTTTGACTTTTGCTCTTGTGAGAAATTATCTAAATTTATAAAATTAGATTTTTTAGCCCAAGATTTTGAATGATAGACAGACGTTTAATATCAAGCGTATTGGGAATTTTAAATTTGCCCATTTTCTCATCATTTATAATTAAGCAAAATAATAATGCTTTTGTTATAATAAACTAAACATTTTTATGTATGGAGGTCTCTTTAATTGCCTTTGGTAGTTCAAAAGTATGGCGGAACATCTGTTGGAAATATAGAAAGAATTAAAAATGTTGCAAAAAAAATAAAAAAGGCAGTAGATGCCGGGAATAAAGTCGTGGTTGTCTCTTCTGCTATGAGTGGAGAGACAGATAGACTGCTTGGTTTAACAAGAGAGTTATCTTCAAGACCTGACCCAAGAGAACAAGACATGGTTGTCTCTACAGGTGAGCAGGTAGCAATAGGATTGGTAGCTATTGCATTAAAGGAGCTTGGAATAGATGCTGTAAGTTTAACAGGTTGGCAAGTTCCGATAATTACCGATGATGTACATACAAAGGCGAGAATTAAAAAAATAGATACACATAGAATAAGAAAACATTTAGATGAGGGAAAGGTTGTTATAGTTGCAGGATTTCAAGGTGTTACAGAAGGGGGAGACATTACAACACTTGGTAGAGGAGGTTCTGACACTTCTGCAGTTGCTTTAGCTGCAGCTTTAAAAGCTGACGTATGCGAGATTTATACAGACGTGCCGGGTGTTTTTACAGCAGACCCAAGAATTGTTGAAAATGCAAGAAAAATACCGGTTATATCATACGAAGAGATGATGGAGATGGCATCTCTTGGTTCAAAAGTTATGCAAATCAGGTCTGTAGAATTTGGGGCAAAGTATGGTGTTAAAATACATGTAAGGTCATCTTTTAACGACGAAGAAGGAACGTGGATATTGGAGGAGAATGAAGAAATGGAAAAAATGATTGTTAGAGGAATTTCTCACGAATTAAAAGAATCAAGAATTACTGTGGTAAGAGTTCCTGACAAGCCAGGCGTTGCAGCTAAGTTGTTCAAAGCCCTTGCAGATAGAAACATTGTTGTTGATATGATAGTTCAAAACGTTTCACACAAAGGTTTTACTGATATATCATTTACTGTAAACAAAACAGATGCAGATATAGCAGAAGAAATAGCAAAAGAGGTAGCACAACAAATAGGAGCTGAAGAAGTAGAAAGAAATGACAAGATTGCAAAAGTTTCTATCGTTGGTCTTGGAATGAGAACCCATGCAGGAACAGCAGCAAAAATGTTTGAAGTTTTATCAAAAGAAGGTATAAACATATATGCAATCTCAACATCAGAAATAAAAATATCAGTTTTAATAGATGAAAAGTACGCAGAGCTTGCAGTAAGGTCTTTACATGAAGCATTTATAGAAAACATGGAAGGTGATATTCAATATGAGTAAAGATAATCCACTTTACATATCAGTTAAAAAAATATCTTCAAGGAAAGAATACATAAAAGCTATGCCAAGAGAGATTAAAAAAGTCCTTGTTGCAAACAGAGGAGAGATAGCAACGAGAATAATTAGAGCATGTAAAGAGCTTGGAATAAAGACTGTAGCAATCTATTCAGAAGCAGATGCAAAAAGTATCTATGTTAAAAAAGCTGACGAAGCATATCTGATTCCGGGAGACCCGATCCAAGCTTATTTAAACTACTTTAGAATAGTAGATTTAGCAAAACAAACTAAGTGTGATGCAATCCATCCAGGATACGGATTTTTATCAGAAAACCCAGAGTTTGCAGAGTACTGTTTAAGACAAGGAATTATATTTATTGGTCCAAAGCCGGAACATATTGCACTCTTTGGCAACAAGATGGCAGCAAAGAAAAAGATGAGGGAGCTTGGCGTTCCAACCCTGCCGGGTAGCGATGAACCAATATCTGATATGAAAAAAGCCAAGGAAATTGCAAATGAGATAGGATATCCGGTTATTCTTAAAGCTGCCTATGGCGGTGGCGGAAGGGGTATGAGAATCGTAAGGTCTGAATCTGAATTTGAGACCTTATTCCGCTCTGCTTACAATGAAGCTAAAAAATTCTTTGGAAAAGGTGATGTCTTTATAGAGAAATACGTTGAAAATCCAAGACACATAGAAATTCAGATAATGGCTGATAAGTATGGAAACGTAGTTCATCTTGGAGAAAGAGACTGTTCTATACAAAGAAGACATCAAAAGATAGTAGAAATAGCAAGGTCTCCATCCTTAGATGAAGAAGTAAAGAAAGAGCTTTACAGAACTTCTGTTAAAGCAATGTTTAAAGTTGGGTACGAAAACGTTGGAACGATTGAGTACTTGGTAGATGAAAACAATAATTTTTATTTTATTGAGATGAATACAAGACTTCAGGTTGAGCATACAGTTACAGAAATGGTAACAGGAATAGATATTGTCCAAAAAATGATAGAAATTGCTGAAGGTAAAAAGCTACCTTTCTTACAAGAAGATATTTCCATGAGAGGATACGCAATTGAGTTTAGAGTAAACGCAGAAGACCCGGCTAAAAACTTTGCACCATCAGTTGGACTTATTACATCTTACCACTCTCCAGGTGGACCGGGTGTTAGAGTAGATGCAGCAGTTTACAAAGACTACGTAATTCCACCATACTATGATTCTATGATAGCTAAGCTCTCTGTCTGGGCTTTAACATGGCAAGATGTGGTAAATAGAGCAAGAAGAGCGTTAGATGAGTTTATCGTCAGAGGTGTGCCAACAAACCTTCCACTTCTTAGAGCGATCGTCAGAGATGAAGATTTCATAAATGGTAAATTTACAACAAAATACATAGATGAAAAATTACCAACTTTTAACTTAAAAGAGCAAGAGAGAAATATTGAAGATTTAGTTGCAGCAATAGCAGGAGCATTAGCAGCATATCATAGATTATAAAAGGAGGTTTAAATGTCAACGATTATAGACATTATCGGAAGAGAAGTATTAGACTCAAGAGGAAATCCAACGGTAGAAGCTACTGTTGTTCTTGAAAGCGGCGTTGTTGCATCTGCAATAGTTCCAAGCGGAGCATCAACAGGAGCTAACGAAGCATTGGAGCTTAGAGATGGAGATAAAAAAAGATTTCTTGGAAAAGGTGTTTTAAAAGCAGTTGAAAACATTAACACAAAAATTGCCGACCTTTTAATAGGTGAAGAATCAGAAGACCAAGTTAGAATCGATAGACTTATGATAGAGGCAGATGGAACGGAGAATAAATCAAACCTTGGAGCTAATGCAATATTAGCAGTTTCTTTGGCAGTTGCAAGAGCCACGGCAATAGAAAAGGAAATGCCATTATACAGATACTTAGGCGGAGTTAATGCTAAGGTTTTACCTGTTCCACTTATGAACGTAATCAACGGTGGAGCGCATGCAGACAACGAATTAGATTTTCAAGAGTTTATGATCGTTCCAGTTTGTGGTGGTTCATTTAAAGAAGCTTTAAGAGCAGGCGTTGAAACATTTCACGCTCTCAAATCTGTATTAAAAGAAAAAGGCTACTCAACAAACGTAGGAGATGAAGGCGGATTTGCACCTGCCTTAAGAGAGACGAAAGAAGCGTTAGACATGTTAATGCTTGCAATAGATAAAGCAGGTTATACACCAGGCGAAGATATCTTTATTGCCTTAGATGCCGCATCTTCTGAATTTTATAAAGATGGAAAATACTTTTTTGAAAAAAGAGAATTAACATCTGATGACATGATAATCTTATACGAAGAAATCGTAGGAACGTACCCGGTAATATCTATAGAAGATGGATTGGCTGAAAATGACTGGGAAGGATGGAAAAACTTAACACAGACACTTGGAAACAAAGTTCAACTTGTCGGAGATGACCTTTTTACAACAAACCCAAGAATAATAAAAGAAGGAATTAAAAATAACATAGCAAACTCAGTTTTAATAAAATTAAACCAAATCGGTACTTTAACCGAAACGTTAGATGCTATAGAAATGGCAAGAAATAATAACTATACAGCAATCATTTCTCACAGGTCAGGAGAAAGTGAAGATACATTTATTGCAGATTTAGCGGTAGCAACAAACGCAGGACAGATTAAAACAGGTTCCGCATCAAGAACAGATAGAATAGCAAAATATAATCAACTAATTAGAATAGAGGAAGAGCTTGGTGAGAACGCAATCTTCAAAGGAAAGCAATCATTTAAGAAATTCCAATTTGAGGAATGAACATAAAGTTTTAGACCGTGGGCTTAAGCTCACGGTTTTATTTACACTGCTTTTGGCAATATATACTATTCTTTTTGGAGAGAATAATATATTTAAATACTTTGACAAAGTTAAGGCAAGAAATGAGCTTTTAAGCCAAGTCGAATCACTTAAATTAGAAAATAGAAAACTTCAAAAAACTATAGACTACTTGCAAAATGACCCATTTTACATAGAAAAGAAAGCAAGAGAAAATTTAGGTCTTATTAAAGAAGATGAAGAAGTTTATGTGTTAGTAAATTACAAAAAGCCACAAACTAAGGATGAAGAGCCTGAACCATCAAATCAAATAAAATGGATTGATAAAATTAAAGAAAAATATAAAGAATTTAAGATTCAATGAGACACTTAGAGTTATACATTTTTGACCTTGATGGAACGCTCCTCGATTCAGGAAAAGATATAGCCTTAGCGGCAAACTACGCATTTGAAAAGTTAAATCTTAAAACATTCTCAGAGGAAGAGATAATCTCAAAGGTTGGGTACGGAGCAAAAAAGCTTATTGAGGACCTAATTCCAGAATATCCACAAGAAATTAAAGATAGAGCATTAGAATACTTTAAAGAGTTTTACTATTCAAATCCTGTAATATATTCAAGACTTTATGAAGGAGCTGAAGAGACATTAAAGAAATTGAAAGAGCTTTCAAAAAAAGTCGCAGTTGTAACAAACAAATATGAAGCCTTATCTGTTGAAATCTTAAAAAAATTAAATGTTATTGATTACATTGATTTAGTAGTAGGAGCTGATACAACATCAGAAAAAAAGCCTAATCCATTGCCGGTTTTCTATACATTGGAAAAGCTAAAATCCGAAAAAGATAAAAGTATAATCATAGGTGATAGTGAAACTGATGTTTTAACAGGAAAAAATGCAGGAATAAAAACGGCATTAGTTTTACAAGGTTATGGAAATAAAGAGCTTGCATTATCTTTAAATCCGGATTATGTATTAGATAGTTTAGAGTTTATATAGTAAGGTAATAGTATGGAGAGATTGAAAGTTAGAGACTTTCTTGCTATAAAAGAGGCTGATTTTGAAGTTAAAAAATTTAATGTAATTATCGGAAAGCAGGCAACAGGGAAAAGTACTCTAACAAGATTAATTCATTTTTTTAGAGAAAGCTTAAAGGAATGTTTAAATTCGGCTGCGTTTCATGGAAATTTAAATTTTGAAAAAATTTTTATTAATAACCTTTACTCTTACTTTCCGGGATATTTATGGCAAAATCAGAAGTTTAATATCAATTACAAGATAGAGGATGTAGAAATTGAACTATCCAATAATAGCAGTAGACTTCAAATAACAGTAAATGAAACTTTTAAAGAGTTATTGTTGACAACAAAAAGATTCCATGAAGAAATAAAAGCGGTTAAAAAAGATCCTTTTTCCTTTGGTTGGTTTGACTTGATACGATGGTATTTAAACCCAGAAAATAAACTTAGTAAATTTAAGAAAAGTTTTTATAAAATCTATGTTGAAGAAAATTTTTATATTCCTGCAGGGAGAAGTTTTTTTCTAACCTTAAAAGCTAATACTTATACATTAAGTTATACCTCCGAATTAAAAAAACTGAATTTAGATCCAACTTTGCATCAATTTGGAATACTTTACGAGAGAGGAATATTCTATCTTGATAAAATCACGGGCAAATATAAAGCAGAATTTAATGATTTTTTAATAGATTTAAATAATGTTTGCGGTGGAAATTTAATTAGCGACTCAAACAATGTTTTTATAGAGTTAGAAAATGGTCTTAAAATTAAGACTGAACATACATCTTCAGGATATCAGGAAATTGTTCCTGCTTTGATAGTTTTACTGACGCATTCTTTCGATGAAAAATTAGATGATGAAAACGTACTTAATGACCTATTTACAATAGAAGAACCTGAAGCACATTTATTTCCAGAAACACAGAGAGATGTTATATTCTTTATTTCCAAAGTCTGCAATACATTTAACAAATCAGTAATCATTACAACGCATAGTCCCTATATACTTTCGGCTTTCAACATTTTACTTCTGGCAAATAATATTATGAATGAGAAAAATAAAGAAAAAATAGAAAGAATTATTGGAATAAATAAGGCAATAAAATTTGAAGATATTACAGCCTACACTATCGAAGATGGTATATTAAAATCCTTCCTTAATCATGATACTAAACTATTAGATACGAATATTATTGATAAAGCTACCGAAACATTTGAAGACCTTTTCGATAAGTTAAATGAAATTGGTTTAGAAGGTTAGTTATAATGAACTGTGACGAAAAAATTTCCAATTGTGAAGAAATTAATTCTGATCCAAAAATAGTAATCAATGATCCAGATGGTGGTAAAACGGAGCTTAGATTGAGAAATTTTAAAGGAATAAAAGTCCGAATTATAAAAATTGATAATTGTGTTATTGAAGATATCACCAGATGCGATTATGTTGTAGAAATTCCTATTGATAATATCAAAGTTGTCTTATTTGTAGAGTTGAAGGGCAAAAATGTAGAACATGGCATAGAGCAACTTGAAAAGACCATAAATCATATATGTTTTAAGGATAGATATAATTCGGTTTTAAATAAAAGAGCCTATTTAATGATAACACAATTAAAAATTCCAAAGAGTAAAGTAGAAAATTTTAAGGAAAAATTTAGAAATAAACACAACTGCTTATTAATAATCAAAGAATATGTTGAAGAAGATATAGAAAAATTGATAAATCGACCTTCAAACAAAGATTAAAGTCAAAAAAGGAGCTAACCATGGCAAAAAAATGGCAAACTAAAATTACATTAAACACAAAAGAAGAGACATATATTAGAGGCTATCCGTTAACTCAGATGATTGGAAAGCTTACATTTTCAGAAAGCATTTATCTTTTGTTAAAAGGAAAACTTCCAACAGAAAACGAGAGAAGAATGTTTGATGCAATCTTTACATCCGTAATAGACCATGGGGTTGCACCACCATCCGTTGTAGCCCTTAGAAATGTAATCTCCGGTGGAAATCAACTTCACGTTGGTGTTGCAGCAGGTGTTTTAGCTTTTGGAGAATATCACGGTGGAGCTTTAGAAGATGCAATGAGATTCTTCCAAGAATACGCAAAAGATGAAGAGGATATATATGGACTTGCAGAAAGAATAGCTAAAAAAGCCGTAGAAGAAAAATGGAGAATCTCCGGCTACGGACATAAGTACTACAAAGAATTTGACCCAAGAAGCAAAAAATTGTTAGATTTGGCAAAAGAGCTTGGATTTTATGGTAAACACTGTGAGTTTGCTGTATCCTTAGAAGATGCAATAGAGAAAATAAAAGGAAAAAAGCTTGTTTTAAACGTAGATGGAGCAATTGCAGCCATTACATCAGATATGGGTTTTGATTACAGACTTGGAAAAGGATTTTTTATAATCGGTAGAATACCCGGTTTAGTTGCACACGCATTTGAAGAGTTAACAGAAGGAGTTATTTTTAGAAGACTTGATGAAGAAGCAGAAATAGAATACTTAGGAAACCCACCAAGAGAGCTTTGACTGAAAGAGAAAATCTAAAAAGAAATTTAATAATATTTTCAGCTTCTTTATTTCTTTTTATAGTAGGCAATTACTATATTTTTGGAAAGCTTGAAAAGGTCAAAGATGTCTTAAATCCTTATGTCTTTCTTTTTATACTCAATCTTGACCTGATCTTTTTTATCATCATTTTTGCATACACTCTAAGGTATCTTATAAAAATACTATTTGAGGAAGGGATTAAAGGAAAATTAAAGATAAAACTTACACTTATTTTAATCTCGTTTGTTGTCATACCTTCGTTAATACTTTTTACAGTGTCGGTATCAATAATTTCAAGCGCAACAAACTTATGGTTTGCCGGAAAGGTAGGCAACGCCCTTGGAAAGTTAGATGAAATATTAAGTCAAAACATTCAATCCAATCAAGATTGGCTTTTCAAAGTTTATAGATTAATTGATGAGAATAAAATAGACCCAAAAGATGCAGTTGATATTTTTAATCTAAGAACGTTAACAATCTATGATACTGACGGAAGATTGATTCAATTTTATGGCAAGCCTTACGATAAAGAAGTTTTTGATGCATTGTACAAAGAAGGTTTTAGCGTTTATGAAAATAAAATAGTTTTCAATGGTAGACTAAAAACAAATCAGAAAATAATCCTTGTTTACGAATTTCCAAAAGAGCTTTTACTGTCAAAAGAAGACACAGCTTTAATTTTGCAAATTTATAATGACCTAAAAAACTATAAAGCGCCAATTAGAATAAGCTACATTTTAATTTTACTTACGATTACAATGGCTGTAATTTTTGCCACTGTATGGTTTAGTAGGTTTATTGTCAATAACATCACAAAACCTGTTGAAGCATTGGTAGAAGGGGCAAAAAGACTATCAGAAGGAGATTTAAACGTAAAAATAAATCTTAAGTCTCAAGATGAGTTTGGCATTTTGATTGAAGAATTCAATAGAATGGTTGAAAGATTAAATCTACTGTATAAAAAACTTGAAGAAAGAAACACTGTCTTAAGAAAGAATAAGGAATACTTAGAGACAATTTTAAACAACATTAGCACCGGTGTAATATACTCATCAGAAGATGGTAAAATCGAAAATATAAACAATGCAGCAACCTTTATTTTGGGTCAAGATGTTCTAAATTTTAGAAAAAGTGATATTCAGGAGTTTGCAAATTTTTTAAATGTAAATCTTGATAGTAAAAAAGAGCAGATAATAGAAAAAGGCGGTAGAACGCTTATAGTTAAGGTCAGCAACATAAGAGATAAAGGTTATGTTATAGTTTTTGATGACATTACAGATATAATAGCAGCACAAAAGCTAATTATGTGGAAAGATGTGGCACAAAGGATAGCCCATGAAATAAAAAATCCATTAACTCCAATAAAACTATCGGCAGAAAGAATACTAAGAAGCTGGAAAAAACGAAATCCAAACTTTGATGAGATCGTTGAAAATTCAGTAAGAATAATCACTCAAGAGACAGACTATTTAGCAAATCTTGTAAGAGAATTTAATCAGTTTGGGAATTCTCTGTCTGGATTAAACCTTCAAGAAATTGATTTATGCACCCTTCTAAGAGAGATTACAGAAAGCTATAGAGATGAAAAATTTAGTATTTCTATTGAGTGTGAGGGTGATTTTAAGATAAAAGGAGACTTAAAGCTTTTAAAACAAGCATTAATAAATATCGTCCAAAATAGCTATGAAGAGGCAAGCAGTTTAAGAATCTCTGTTTATAAAGAAGACTACAAGATTAAAATTATCTTCAAAGACAATGGAAAAGGTGTTAGCAAAGAAGACGCTAACAAAATATTCTTACCTTACTACTCTAAAAAACCAAAAGGAAGTGGACTTGGACTATCAATTGCAAAAGAAGTTGTAGAAAAACACAAAGGTAAAATCTATGCAGTACCATCTTCTGAAGGTGGTATATTTGTAATAGAGTTAGATATGGAGGCATAAATTGAGAATGTTTGTGAAAATCAAAGTTGCTGTTCTACAGCACACTTTCTCACTGAGAGTACTGTAAAAATTTTGCAAATTTGCCTTTCCTTGTCACCCTTAATGATGTCCGAAAGGTCTCTTTCTTGTTTTTTGACTTAAAAAATACGAAGTTCTCCGCCGGATGCAGAATGACAAATAAGGTTATCCTTTTTCTGATATTTATCAGCCAACCTTTGACTGTCATTCTGAGGACTTAAGTCTGAAGGATCTCCTCTTTTGATTTTATAAAAATCACTCATTTCCAACCCATAGTGTTTTAAGTAATATTTAAAACTAACACTTCTCACGTGGTAATTTTAAACCCATGATAGGTATTTGTAAATTAAGTTAAAGCACCGTTTCTATCCCGCTTACTCACAAATCTAACCTATCTTATCTTTAACGTTGATAGTGCTATAATTGATAATAATAAAGAAATTATCCATACTCTTACAACTATTTTTGGTTCAGGAAGTCCTGCCAGTTCAAAATGATGATGAATTGGAGCCATTTTAAACAGTCTCTTACCGCCTGTCAATCTAAAATATGCTACCTGTGCAATTACCGATAGAGTTTCTACTACAAAGATGCCTCCAACAACTGCAAGGATTAGTTCTTGTTTTGTAATTATAGATGCTAATCCCAAAACTGCCCCAATTGATAATGACCCCCCATCTCCCATAAACATTTCAGCCGGAAAAGAGTTAAACCACAGAAAGCCAAGACCACCGCCTAACAACGCCATTAAGAAAACCGTTATCTCTCCACTTCCATCTATGTAAGGTATAAATAAATACCTTGATAATACTGCGTTACCGGTTATGTATGCAAAGATTGAAAACGTTGCAACGGATATTAAAGAAGGGCCTATTGCCAAGCCATCAAGACCATCTGTTAAATTCACCGCGTTGGACGTTCCAACGATTATAAAAATCATCCAAAATAGATAGAACACTCCTAAATCAATAGATAAATTTTTAAAAAACGGAACATATAAAACTGTATTAAATTTTGGATAAGTATAAAGAATGAAAGCTACAACAGAAGCTGCCAAAAGCTGCATAAGAAACTTAGCTTTTGAAGATAGCCCCTTTTTATCTTTTATCTTTTTATAATCATCGATAAATCCAATCAGTCCAAATGATAAAAATGTTAAGATTAAAAGCCATACATATAAATTATCTAATCTACACCATAATAAAGATGTTAAACTCACAACAATTAAAATCATCACACCGCCCATTGTTGGTGTGTACTTTTTCATCTGATGCCAGTCGGGCGTATCTTCTCTTACATAACCACCTTGTTTGTTTTGAAAAATCTTTAATTTATTGATTACATAAGGACCAATGATTAATGAAATGAAAAATGCAGTAATTAATGCATAAAAACCTCTGAACGTTATGTATTTAAACAGATTAATATCAAAGTGTTCATAAAATAAATGATAAAACATGGCCTCTCCTTAGCATCTATTTATTGAAAATAGTCTATCTAATATTATTGCAGCAGCGTTTCTTACAGAAAGATGATTATAATCGCCCGGACCTAAAATAGGTTCTAGTATATAATCGCAGCTTGAAACTAACTCCTCAGGCATTCCCCAACCTGTGCCAAGAAGGATTAAAAATACTTCATCTTTATTTTTTAAAATTTCTCTCATCTCACCATAACTTACAGTTTGTGGATATTTTTTTGCTGATGTGCCTATTAACTTAGGATATTTTCCTTTTTCTTTTTTTATTTCTTCAAGCATCTGTGTAATAGATGAAACAACTCTTACCATACTACCAGCCATAGACCTTTTTGGATTGAATTTAGAGCCAAATCCTTCTGTCCAATATTTAAGCTGTTCTTTGATGATAAACTGCTGTGCTTCTAAAGGTTGGACTATGTAATATGCTTGGAGTTCATATGTTCTTGCCGGTCTTGCTACATCATGAAAGTCTAAGGTTGTAAAAGATGTACATATCCATCTTCCTTCTTTATTCTTTGCCGGATAGTGGATAACTGAAATATAAACATTGTCGTTTGTCAAGTCGTCCTCCTTTTATTCTTTATATTTCTGAGCTATTTCTGATTTTACAATTCTAATCATTTTAAATTATTTAGCATTTCTCTTACTTCATCCAAGGTTTGACTTTTTCCGACTATTCTTAAAATTTGTTTTAGAGTTTCGATATTATCTATTTGATTAACTTTTTCTGCTAAAGATTTATCAAACACCCCAAACTTTACATCTATCAAATCTATTATATTCTCTCTTAAAATTTCTATTTTTCCTTCCATCCTTGCTTCCATTTTCAATTTTTCAGTGAATAGCATCATTTTTTCTTCACCTCCTGTTATTTCTTGAAAAACTTCTTTAATTTTTTCATAATCTTTTTTTACTAATACAAGATAATTAAGAATTATAACAAAACAATCTTCCGAACATTCAATTATCACATCTTTGAGTAAAGTTTTTATCTTTTCTAACCTATCATGAATGTGCTTCATTATAAGCATTTTCATGATTAAATCAACATTTCTCTTTAAGTGCCCTTTTAGATTTTCATCTTCTATTACGTTTAGGTCTATTAGGATATAGTTGAGCTTTTGGATGTATTTGTCTAACTCTTCATCTTCTATATCTGGAATGGTTGTCGGATAGTTCCATTTTGCCTGTCCATGATAAAAGACTATGTTTATGATTGGTGGATAGTAATCTTTTTCTTTTAAAGCTTCTTCCCAAATAACGGCGTTGTACTGCATAAGCTGAAGTGGAAGTTTTTTGTCTACATATGATTTATGCTCAAATATTAATCTTATATATGCTTCCTTGTCTTTTAGTTTACATTTGTAAAGCAAGTCAAGAAAATGTTTTTTCTGGTTGTTTGAGAATTTTTCTGATGGTACTATTTCTAATGAGTTTAGCTGTATTTTTTGAGACAGGTCGGGTAGAAAAATACAAAGAAAGTCTTGGACGTTTTTTGAGTTTGAGAATACTTGCTTAAAAAACCAATCGTGAGGTTGTATACTTTCCTTGTTTTCCACTCTAACTCCTATCTTGCTTGTCGTTTTAAATCATTTCTTTTTAATTCTTTTACACAAAAATTAACAAGCCAAATGTCTAAGGCTGCTTACAAAAATTAAAATTATCATTCTGAGCGAAGAATCTCATGTCTTTTCTTTTCAAGTCAAAAAATCAAAAAAGAGATCCTTCGGATGACGCGGAAAGGCAAGCTTACAAAAATTTTTACAGCACCCTTGCCAAATATCTTGCAAGTTTCACACAAGTCCTTATTTTAATACCTTTTGCAAAAGATGTAATTAAAAAAATAAAAACAAATCCCTTTACGAAAACCAAAACCTCTCATTTTACTTTTTTATGCCGGTTGTATGTTATCCTTGACCAATTTATAAATAAGACTATCTACAACAGCCTGCCATGATGCTTCTATAATGTTATCTGAAACTCCAACAGTACCCCATTTTTTTGTTTTATCTCTACTTTCAACTAACACTCTTATTTTTGCTGCTGTTCCACCACTTTCGTTCACGATTCTAACTTTGTAGTCTATAAGCTCAACCTCTGCTAAGGATGGATACTTAGATATCAAAGCTTTTTTTAAAGCATTATCAAGTGCGTTAACCGGTCCATGCCCAAGAGATGCTGTATGTTCATAATGATTTTCTATTTTTATTCTTACAGTAGCTTCGGATATAGGTGTTTTGTCTGTATATCTACGAGCTATTAAAACTCTGTAAGCATCAAGGTCGAAATACTTTGGGAGCGTTCCAAGATGTTTTCTTATGAGTAATTCTAAGGACGCTTCTGCTGCCTCAAAATGATATCCTTGATTCTCAAGCTCTTTTATCTCTTGAACAAGAGAAGCTAATCTTTCATCTTTTTCATCTATTTCTATACCTATCTCTCTTGCTTTATAAATAATATTGCTCTTACCTGCTAAGTCTGAAACAAGAACTTTTCTTCTGTTTCCAACTTCTTCCGGTAAAATATGCTCATAACTTCTTGGATTTTTAAGAACAGCCGATGCATGGACACCGCCTTTATGGGCAAACGCACTATCTCCTACGTATGGCATATTTTTAGGAACAGGCATGTTTACAATATCAGAGACAAAGTTTGAAATTTCTTTTAATTTTCTAAGATTTTCTCTTGGTATTGCCTCATATCCAAGTTTTAACATAAGGTTTGGTATGATAGAACAAAGGTTTGCATTTCCGCATCTTTCACCAATACCGTTTATAGTCCCATGAATTTGAACAGCTCCATTTAAGACTGCAACGATAGAGTTCCAAACAGCTGTGTCTGAGTCATTATGAGCATGAATTCCAAGTTTTGCAGCGATTCCGGCATCCTTTACAGCTTTAAAAGCTTTTTCTATATCTGTTGGAAGGCTTCCACCGTTTGTATCACAAAGTATTAAATAATCTGCTCCTGCTTCTTGCGCTGTTTTTAAAACTTTAATTGCATACTCAGGATTTTCCTTAAATCCATCAAAAAAATGTTCAGCGTCAAATATCACCTCGTTCGTGTATTTTTTTAAATAGACGATAGAATCGTAAATCATTTCAAGATTTTTTTCTAAGGTTGTTTTAAGTGCTTCGGTAACATGTAGATCCCATGATTTTCCGAAAATCGTAATAGCAGGTGTCTCTGCCTTTATCAGGTCTTGAATCTGTGGATCTTCTTCAACTTTTAAGCTTGCTCTTCTTGTAGAACCAAATGCTGTTAATTTTGTGTTTTTAAGATTTAGTTTTTTAGCTTCTTTAAAAAATGCCATATCTTTTGGATTAGAACCCGGCCATCCGCCTTCTATGTAATGAACACCAAAATCTGCAAGTTTTTCTGCTATTCTTAATTTATCTTCAACAGAAACGCTAACACCCTCGGCCTGGGTCCCATCTCGCAGGGTTGTGTCGTATATTAAAACTTTCTTTTCCATTTTACAACCTCACATTTATTCCTTTATTTTTTAAAAAGTTTTTAAGCTCAGAAATCTCTATTTCTTTAAAATGAAATATAGACGCAGCAAGACATGCATCAGCCTTTCCATATTCAAATGCTTCATAAAAATGCTGAACTTTGCCGGCTCCACCGGATGCAATAACAGGTATTTTAACAGCCTCTGAGACAGCTTTTGTAAGTTCTATATCATATCCGCTTTTTGTTCCGTCTTTGTCCATAGAAGTAAGAAGTATTTCACCAGCTCCAAGGCTTTCTACTGCTTTAGCCCACTCTACCGCATCTATTCCTGTAGGAGTCCTTCCACCATGAATGTAAACTTCCCATTTGTTTTCTCCTACTTTTTTAGCATCTATCGCCACCACTATCGTAGAAGAGCCAAATCTAATTGCTGCACTTTCTACGAGGGATGGATTTTTTACAGCTGCTGTATTGATAGAAACTTTATCTGCACCATTTTCAAGAAGCTTTCTAATATCTTCTAAAGACCTAACACCACCACCAACGGTTAAAGGCATAAAAACAGTTTCCGCCGTCTTTTTAACAACATCTAAAATTATATTTCTATCTTCAGATGATGCGGTTATATCAAGAAACACAATCTCGTCTGCACCTTCTTTATCATATACAGATGCAATTTCAACAGGGTCTCCTGCATCTATAAGATTTACAAAATTAACACCTTTTACAACTCTTCCTTTATCAACATCAAGACAAGGTATAATTCTCTTTGCTAACAACTCTTAGCTCCTAAATAAATAAATAGTTATTTTAACATACCTTGGCATGAGAAATTGTTTATTTTTAAAAGTTTAGAAAGGAGGTTCTTCGGACTTATACCCTCAGGAGTACAGTAAAAGGTTGATCGATAAATATAAGAGAAGGGATAGCCTAAGATGTCATTATAAGCTAAGCGAAGAATCTCCTACTTTTATTGGAATTCTCGCCCCGATGTGTTTAAATTTAGGTAACTCCTCAATCCATTCCACCCAAACATTTATATAAACTATCGTCAATATTACCTCTAAAGTAATACCTAAATTCAAGCTCTTTTAGATAGTAGATAAAGTTGTCCT
>Ga0080004_1109093_pt1 | contig 17629 bp, 19 predicted proteins | sample WasSprMetagenome_FD_69207 | JGI IMG/M metagenome (GOLD analysis project Ga0080004, IMG submission 69207) | Sulfidic aquatic microbial communities from Washburn Spring, Yellowstone National Park, USA - WS (SPADES assembly) (version 2) | ecosystem: Environmental > Aquatic > Thermal springs > Hot...
TTGAGCTTTCTAAGGAAGAAATTATAAGATTAGCTCAAGAGCGTCCAAAAATAAAAAAATATTTGGAGGGAAAGAATTTAAAAAATGTGGTATTTGTGCCTAAGAAATTGGTTAATTTTGTTGTTTCTTAGTTTTTTCTTTTTTTCCTGTGGTTACCAATTTCAAGAAAAACCTTCCTATTTTAAGCCTGAATGGAAAACTATTTATATTGCCCCTTGGAAAAACTTTACTTCAGAAACTGCCTTAGGAGAGATGCTTGCTTATGAACTAAGACATAAATTAGCTCAGGGGAAATTTTTAATGCCTCTATATGATGAGTCAAGAGCTGATTTAATACTAAAGGGAGAGATAACAAGGGTATATTTAGTTCCTGTAGCTTATGAAACCTTTATTCAAACTAAGGAAAGAAGAATTGAATTCCAAGGGAAGTATAAGCTTATAGAAAAAAAAGAAGGAAAAGTTATTTTAGAAAGTAGTTTGAGTAGATATGAGATATACCGCGTTCCTGTAGAAGCTGCCAATGTTATGGATCCCGGAAGAGAAGAGGCTTTAAAGATTTTAGCTAAGGATTTAGCAGAACTTATTTTACAGGATATTATGTTTAAAGAATTAGAAATTAAATAGCTACCAAAGTTTAAAACCTTCCAAAGTATCTTTTATATCTTTAGGTTCTAAATATCTTAATCCCAATTTATCTGCCATATTTAAAACTCCTTTATCAGCAGAAAGAACTATTGCATCAAGCTCTAAAGAAAGAAGAATTAATTCCAAGTCTTCTTTGCTATCTACAATTCCTTCTCTTAAAACTTCTCTATATCTTTTTCTTAAAAACTTTAAAACTTCTTCAGGCTTTTTATAAGTTGATGCTTTTACAGCTTCCTCAGCAACTCTTAAACCTTTATTAATTCTATTTCTTAACTCCTCAATAAATTCATACATTAAGAAAGCAGGTATATAAAGCTCATATTTTTTGGGAGATTTTACTTTTAGGACTGAGCGAGCTTTTGGAGGGAGTTTAAGATCTGTTAGCATTCTTTTTAATTCTTCAAAAACTGAAGTAGGGATATAAACTGCAATATCACCTTCTAATTCTGCAACCATTAAAAGAAAATTGGTAAAGGCTTCTGAAGGATTTTTCCCAAATTGTGTATAAATATCAGGATTAGTAAATACACTTGTATCAGGAACAAGCCTTTCCTTTTCCATAACATAATTTTAAAAATTTAAAAATTTAAGTCAAGAATTGCTAAGTATATCAATTAAAAAGGTAGTAGATTTATATTAAAATTTTTGTAAATTTAATTTATAAAATTTAGCTGAAATTAGGAAAAAGAACTAAAAATGTTTAATATTCTTGAAATTATCAAACTTGGTATGGAAGGGATTATTTTCTATGCTTTTATATTTTTTAGTAACTGGGAGATTGAAATAAATTAATCATGGGATGTTCCGAAAAAAAAATAAGATCTGAGTAGAGAATAGCAGAGATTAAAATATAAGGTAAAATTAAAATAGTTTAATTATTACCAGGGTCTTAAATGAAGTTTCAAAAGAAAATTGGGAGAATTTTAATCTTTCTAAAAGAGTTTTTTTAGTTTAAAGTTTCAGACTTAGATTTTGGAATTTAGAAATTATATGAAAATGGAAAATTCTAACAACAAACCGAAAGAAAAATTAAGCAGATTTCTTGATTATTATAAGTCTCTTTTTAATTTAAAACGTAAAGTTATAAAAAAGGTCGAAGATTATGAAGAAGTTATTTGGCTTTATGAAATTCCTAATGAGAAGGAATGCTTTTGTATTTTAAATGCCAGTGGGGTTGTTGATGAAACAATTTTAGAGGTTTATTTACCAGATGAACCAAAAAAACCAATTATTCCACAAGAAATAAGTAATTATGTTGTATTTGACAAAAATGAGGAACCAAAACTAAATGAAACTTTATTACAGCAGTCACTGCAACAAAACAAAACAACTCAAAAGGAATTACATCAAATTAGAGAAATTTTCGAAAACTATGAAAAAAAGTATATTGAATGGCTTATAGAAAATGAACGTTGGGGGAAAATTTATAAAGTTTATGAAAAACTTTATAAGATGTACTTTGAACTGAGACGAAATGAAGCCGTTTATGAGCTTATAGTTGGTTGCGGTTTATTATTATGGCGCCAACCGAATGGTCAAATAATTCAACGTCATATATTAACTGCTAAGTGTACTTTAGAGTTTGAAAAAGACAAAAAAGAAATTAAAGTCCTATTTGATGAAAATGTTCCTATTATAAACTTAGAATATGGAATGATTGATTTAGATTATCTACCTGCTGGAATTATAGAAAGTAAGAAAAAATTATTGGAAGACTCTTCAGTATATGATTTATTTTCAATGACAGAAACTAGTTCTAATAACATTACTACATTTTTAAAAATCTTTGTAAATACATTACATCCACAAGGAAAATATAACCATACTATTCAACCAGATTTAAAGAACATAAATGAAATACCTAGAATAGAATTTGCTCCAGCAATAATTTTGAGAAAACGAATTGAACCTTACCTAAAGTGGTTAAATGATCTCTCAAATTTAAAAATTAATGAAATTTCACCTTTAATTTTAGAAATAGCCGAGATAAAAAAGGAAGATGAAGAATTTTATAATAAAAACAAAAGCTCCTTAAAAGATTATCAATTTTATTTTCCGAAACCTTATAATGAGGAACAGAAAAAAATTGTTGAAAAATTAAACTTTTCGAACTTAGTAGTAATACAAGGTCCACCAGGAACTGGTAAGTCCCATACAATTGCTAACTTGGTAGCTCATTTGTTAGCTGAAGGTAAAAGAGTGTTGATTACTGCAAAAACAGCAAGAGCATTGACAGTATTAAAAAAATTAATTCCTGAAAAACTAAGACAGCTTTGCATTTTCCTTTTCGGCGATTCCGGTTTAGAAGAAAAAGAGCATCTCGAACATAGTGTAAAATTGTTATTATATAATTTACAAAATTTAGATTCTGAAAAACTTGAAAATAGTATAAAAGAGTTAGAAGAAGAATTGCAAAAAATTAAATGTGATAAAATAGAATTAACGCATCAAATTTTAAGGTTAATAAATTTAGAAAAAGAAGATTATAAAGAAATAGGTATCTATAAAGGCAGTAGAGCTGATTTAGCGCTACAATTTGAACAAGATAAAGAAAAATTTGCTTGGTTTGAAGATCATATACATTATGATAAAAATTGGCCTGATGAATTAAATAGCGTTAACTGGGATAAATTTATCACTAATTTAAACTTTTTTAAATCCTATAATGGAAAAGAATTTGCAGGAAAGCAATTAGAAAATTTGATAAAAGATTTAAAGCAAGTTTTCAATTTGTTACCTTTAGATGAAATTGAAAACTTAATAGCAAAAGAGATAAAAATAGTAGAGCAATTAAAGCGTTTTGAAGGATTTGCTATTAAATTTGTAGATAAAAATATGTCAAATCTTTTAAAGTTAGATTTTTTAAATGAATCTATAACTTTTTTTCAAAATTTCAAAGAAAAGCTGGATGAAATCGGAGTAACATTACCTCATATAAAAGATTTGTGTGTTTCTATTTTGCAAAATGAAGAATTAATGAAAAATAAAATAAATAAAATAAAATCCATAAAAGAAGAAGTTTTAAATTTGCTGTGTGTGGTTCCTAAAGAAATAAATGATTTTTCTCGTTATGAAACCATCATTAATGACATAGAAATTTTACTTCATTATTTACAAAGTGGAGGGAAATTAGGCTTTTGGATTTTTAGACCTAATTTAGTAAAAGAAAGAGAATATTTAATAAAAAATTGTTATGTTAATGGCAAAAAATGTAACACTATTGAAGATTTGAAAAAATTACAAATTTATTTAAAAACATTAAACGAATTGGAAAAACTCTATAGTGAATGGGCAAAATATTTTGGGGATATATCTGTAACAACTTCTAAAGAAAAATATAAAATTCTAAAAGAAAAAATATTAAATCCAGCAGAACAAATTTTAAAACATGAAGAATTATTTTTAAAGTGTAGATTATATCAAAAACACATTGGAATTACAGATCCTTCCATTTTCTTTGATTCTGATAAGATTGTACAGCTTATTGATGAGTTGAATTATTTCAAATTACAAGCTGAGTTAGTGGACATTCAACAGAAAATAAACCAGTTAATAAAAGAATTAAAAAAAATAAATGCTAGCTGCTTTAATTTAAAAAATTTAATAAATTACTTAGAAGAAAAGAAAATTGACGAATTATTCAAAATTATTAATAAAATAAAAGAAGAAAAAAATAAAGTATTAATAATTGAAAAAAATTTAGATATTTTAAAAAAACATCTACCAAATTTGATAGATAAAATTTATTTTACTCCAGATTATGAATATTGGACCACTAAAATTAAAGATTTAAAAAGAGCTTGGGATTGGGCAAGATTGAAATTTTTTCTTCAAGAAATAACCTCAGAAAATGATTTTGAACAATTAAATAAACGACTTTCTCAACTTCAAGATGAGGAAAGAAAAATTATTGAAGATTTAGTTGCACTAAAAGCTTGGTATTTTTTATCTCAAAAAATTGATAGAGAAACTAAAAAGCATTTAGTGGCATGGGAACAGGCTATTAAAAAAATCGGAAGAGGTAAAGGAAAATATGTTAATAAATATATGAAAGACGCACAATCCCATTTAGAAAAAATAATATACTCCTTTCCAACTTGGATAATGCCTATATATAAAATTTATTACACATTTGAAATCAAAAATTTTCCATGGTTTGATGTTATGATTGTTGACGAAGCTTCACAATGTAGTATTTTAGAGGGATTTCCTTTATTTCAATTAGCAACTAAAGTTGTAATAGTAGGAGATGATAAACAGATTTCTCCAGAAGCTATAGGTATTGAAAAATCTAATATTTTTCAATTACAAAAAGAATATTTGTATGACTTTGACTTTATAGATACCTTTGATCTGGAAAGTAGTATCTTTGATTTAGGAAAAAGAATATCTCCTGACGATATTATTACTTTAAAAGAACATTTCAGATGTATGCCAGAAATTATAGAATTTTGTAATCGCTATTTTTATAATGGTTTCTTAGTTCCTTTAAAAGTTTTTTCACTTGATAGACTCAATCCTTTAGAAAAAAAATATGTTTCTAATGCATATTGCAAAGGTAGTGGAAACAATGTAATTAATCCAATAGAAGCAGAAGCCATTGTGGAAAAAATTGTTGAAATATGTTCAGATGAAAGATATAAAAATAAAACAATAGGAGTAATTAGCCTTTTAGGAGAGGAACAGGCGAAATATATAGAAAGCTTATTAATAAAAAAACTTAACCACAAAGAAATTTTGGAGAGACAACTTTTATGTGGTAACCCATACTCTTTTCAAGGGGATGAAAGGGACATAATCTTCTTATCCTTGGTTATTGCTCCGATTAATGAAGATGGAACCAAAAGACACATAGGAGTTTTAAACAGAGTTCAAGATGAAAGGAGATTTAATGTCGCTGTAAGTAGAGCAAAGGAACAAATATGGTTATTTCATTCGGTGAAAATTGAAGATTTATCCCCTCAAGATTTGAGGAAAAAATTATTAGAATATTTTTATACTCCACAAAAATTTGAAATTGGAGGAATAGAGTTTAATGAATTAAGAAAAATCGCTATCTCAGCTAATAGAAATTTTGAAAAACCTCCTTCTCCCTTTGAAAGTTGGTTTGAGTTTGATGTTGCACTGGAAATACTTAAATTAGGGTTTGAAGTTAAACCCCAGTTTAAAGTTGGGCCATACAGAATTGATTTAGTCATTTTTGACAAATTGAATACTCTTAATAGACTTGCAATAGAATGTGATGGAGATAAATATCATGGAATAGAACATATAGAACGAGATATTAACAGGCAAAAAATCTTGGAAAGATGCGGTTGGAAATTTTTCCGAATCCGAGCTTCTGAATTTTATTTTGATAAAACCAAAGTACTAGAAAAACTAAAATCTACTTTAGAAAGTTTGAATATTTATCCTGGATAACTTATTTTGTAGATTGATTTTTTTCATCAAATCTTCTGATTATGAGCAAAATGAGGAGAAAACAAAATAATTTAAAACTGAAATTAATAGACTTTAGTCTATATTTTTTTAATTTGAACCACTAAAAAATTCATAAGCTACTTATGCTAATTCTTGAAGAGATAAAACAAAAATCGTCAAGTTAAAGCTAATTCTTAAAGAGAAATATAAAGTAAAAAATTAAAATATTTAGCCTTACGTCAAAAGAGGACAATCTAAAAAGTTTTTTGGAATTTCTAAATTCAATAACATTAATTAGAAAAGAGATATAAAGATAAAGTTATGCTTGGTAAGTGTAGTTTAAAAAGTATTAAAGGTTTAAAAGAAGAAAAAGAGAAAGTTGAAAAATATTTACCCTTTTAGGAGCTATGGTTTAGCTTTTATCATAGATTTCCAAATATAAATGAAGTAATAATAACTTTTATTTTAAAAAAATTTTTAACAGGAGGGATTTTATCCCTCCTGTTAAAATTATCTAAATTAGATTATTGAGAGGTTGCATTACCAGTACCAGCTTTTGGTTTGATTTGTTTTTGAATTTTTTGTTGTTTCTTTAGCTCTTTATGTTCTTGAATTCTTGACTTTTCACGTGCTCTTTCTCTAACAGTTTGCCCAAATCCTTTTTTTTCTTCCTGTCCCTTTAATTCCTTAGTGGCATTGCTAACCTCTTTACCTATTCCAGCTCCTTGATAAGGTTTAGGACCAGCTTTTTCTGGTCCACCTTGAGGACCTTTAGCATAAACAGCAGATAAGCCTAAAAGAGAAACTCCAACTAAAAAGGCTACAAATCTCTTCATCTTTTCACCTCCTCCTTATTTAATATTTTAAGCCTTTTAAATTATAATCCCGAATTTTGTTTTATACAATTTAAATTTTTTTGATAAAATTTTGATTAGGATATCAAAATAGGTTTTATATGTAGTGAAAATTCAGCAAGAAGTCGAATTTGTTTTATAGAGATTCTGCAGAAACCTGTCCTTATATACCTACTGCATATAGGGAATATTGGGGTTTCCCTGATCCAGCAAAGGCAGAAGTCCCAGAAGAAGAAAAATTAGAAGTTTTTAGAAAAGTAAGAGAGGAGATAAAAAAGAAAGTAAAAAAGCTAATTAACAACTTAAGATAAAAATAGATACCTTTGATAAAAAATTTCTCTTGACAAATTTTTTAAAGTGGATAAAATTAATCAATAATAAAATTAGAAAAAATTGTTCTTTATAAAATTTTAAAAGTTAATAATAGAAGTAATTAATAATAAAATTGCAGGAGGTAAAAAATGGATATTGTTTTATTAAGTAGGCTTCAATTTGCCATAACTGCTGCTTTTCATTTTATTTTTGTTCCTCTTACTTTGGGGCTTTCAGTTCTTGTAGCTTATATGGAAAGCAAATATGTAGCAACTGGAGATAAAGATTATTTAAGGATGGCAAAGTTTTGGGGAGTACTTTTTCTGATTAATTTTGCCTTAGGAGTAGTTACAGGAATAACAATGGAATTCCAATTTGGAATGAACTGGGCAGAATATTCTCGCTATGTTGGAGATATTTTTGGTTCTCCCCTTGCTATTGAAGCAACTTTGGCATTCTTTCTTGAATCTACATTTCTTGGTGTTTGGATATTCGGATGGAATAGAATTTCACCTAAACTTCATGCCCTTTCAATATGGCTTGTAGCATTAGCAACCAATATTTCTGCTTTATGGATTTTAATTGCCAATGGCTGGATGCAAAATCCTGTAGGTTATGTAATAAGAAACGGAAGGGCAGAAATGGTTGATTTCTGGGCAGTTGTAACTAATCCTTATGCAATACTTAAATTTTTCCATACTGTTATGTCAGGCTGGGTTGTAGCAGGATTTTTTATTCTGGGAGTTTCTGCTTATCATCTTTTGAGAAAAAATGAAACTGAATTTTTTAAAAAATCTTTTAAGATCGGAGCCACCTTTGCACTTATAAGTTCTATTTTAGTTGCGTTTATTGGTCATTTTCATGCTCATGAAGTTGCCCATACCCAACCAACAAAAATTGCTGCAATGGAGTCTCTTTGGGAAACTACCAAAGATGCACCAATGTATCTTCTGCTTATTCCTGACCCAAAAAATGAGAAAAATTCAGTTGAGGCAATAGGAATTCCAGGTTTGCTTAGTTTTTTAGCTGGGAAAAAAGAAATTAAAGGACTTAAGGAGTTTCCACCTCAAGATAGACCTCCGGTAACACTTACTTTTGTAAGTTTTAGATTAATGGTAGGACTTGGTTTCCTTTTTATTCTTCTTTCCTTTTTAGCTTTGGTTAAATTTAAAGAAATTGAGCAAAGCACAACACTTTTAAGAATTCTTTTATGGTCAATTCCGCTTCCTTATATAGCAGCACAACTTGGCTGGATTGTAGCAGAGGTAGGCAGACAACCTTGGATTGTCTATGGATTACTGAAAACTTCTGATGCTGTTTCTAAAGCAGTGGAGCCTATACAGGTTATGGCTTCTCTTATTGGATTTACAATTTTCTATAGTGCTCTTGGAATTATCGATATTTATCTTCTTTCAAAATATGCAAAAAAAGGACCTGAACCAAAGGAGGTGTAAAAATGGAATTCCAAATTATATGGTTTGTTTTATGGGGTTTACTTTGGGCAGTTTATTTTGCCCTTGATGGATTTGATTTAGGAGCAGGTATTCTTTACCCTTTTATTAGTAAAAGTGAAATTGACAAAAAAGCAGCTCTACATGCTATAGGTCCAGTTTGGAATGGCAACGAAGTATGGTTAATTACTGCAGGAGGAGCTACTTTTGCTGCCTTTCCTACAACTTATGCTTATATGTTTAGCTATCTTTACACTCCTTTATTAATAATACTTTTTGCTTTAATATTTAGAGGTGTTGCTGTGGAACTTAGAGGAAAATCAACTTCTGAAGGAATGAAAAAATTTTGGGATTTCTGGTTATTTGTAGGCAGTTTTATTCCAGCTCTACTTTTTGGTGTTGCCTTTGGAAACATTTTTAAAGGACTTCCCTTTGATGATTCTGGCTACTATGGAACTTTTTTTAGCCTCCTTAATCCTTATGGATTGCTTGTAGGGTTACTCTTTCTTTTTACTTTTATAGTTCATGGAGGACTGTGGGTATCATTAAGAGTCCCTGAGGAATTAGCTAACCGTGCACTTTCTACAGCAAAAAAATTCTGGATTTTACAGGCAATTACTGCTGTATTATTTTTGGTTTTTACAGCCCTATTTACAAATCTCTATGATAACTTTATAAAAATGCCTGTATGGTTTATTGTTCCAGCTTTGGCTGTAGTTTGCCTACTTCTTACTGGGTCTTATATTATGAAAAATAAAAACGGGAGCGCCTTTTTATTTTCTTTTCTATTTATTATTGCTCTTATCTTTAGCGGGGTGATAGGACTATATCCAAATTTAATTCCTTCATCAATTGATCCAAAATATAGTCTTACCATATTTAATTCCTCTTCAAGTCCCTATACTTTGAAAGTGATGACCATTGTAGTGATAATTTTTGTCCCTATTGTTCTCTTATATCAGGCTTGGACATATAAAACATTTATGTATAAAATAACAGAAGAAGAACTTAAGGAGGAAGGCTATTAAGGGGTTACAGATTACAAGAGAAACAGATTATGCAATAAGAACAGTACTTTGTCTTTCAAAAAAAGAAAATTATACTTCAAAAGCTGAAGAGATTTCAAATGAAATGCAAATTCCCAAAAATTTTTTAATGAAAATATTAAAACAGCTTGAAAAGGCAGGTTTACTGAAACTTAAAAGGGGGGTATCAGGTGGGGTAAAATTAGTCAAAAAACCAAAAGATATCACCCTTTATGATGTTATCGTGGCTATGGAAAAAGCTATTACCCTAAATAGATGCGTTATCAATAGAGAAATTTGTGGACTTTCCTCTCAATGCCCTGTTCATCCTATATGGTTTAAGGTAAGAAATAAATTAATTGAAACTTTAAAGGAGATTAATTTTTTGGGACTTTTAACACAAGGGTCAACTTCTTAGATTTTAATATACAAATATTTATTTTTCCTTTAAATTGCACCAATAGGTAGAGGAGCTATATGAAGATACACCAAACAATGAATTTAAACCCATTTCTTTGACAATTGAAGTAATGGAGATGGAACCTTTAGAAAATTTAAAATTTATTTTATAGAAAAAGAAACTAAAATAGAAAGAACTAAATTTGAAAAAGAAAAAATAAAAATTCAACTTTTAGAAATACTCAAAAAAGCTAAAGACTTAGGTATAAAATTGGAAGATGTTATAAAATAAAACCCTCTGGGAAAATCCCAGAGGGTTAAAGTTTAAATAAATTTACTTTTTCTCGGGAGCTGCTGTTGTACCTTCTTGTTTCTTTTCTTCTTTCTTTACTTTCTTTACTTTCTTTACTTTTTTAACTTTCTTTACAGGTTTTTTAACTTCCTGAGTAGCAGTAGCATTTGTAGCATTTCCAGCTACAGAGCCAGCTTGTTTAGTTGCAAAAACAGGTGATGCAAAAAGAATTAAAGCAGTAATTAAACTAAGTACCTTTTTCATAACCTACCCCCTTTTTAAAATTTTTACTATTAATATTGCAAAAAGTATACCTATTTATAAAGATCCGCTAAAGATTGATTTTAAACGATTAAAGTAGTTTATAAAAATTTTAAGATTTTCCCATTTGGGGAATAATTTCCCCAAATGGGAAAATTATAATTGTAGTGAATCTACAATTTTATAGATTAATTTTTCGATATTTTTTGATAATTTACTTTTTGAAAATTTTAAGAAAGGTATCCCTGCTTTTATTGAAGCTAAGATTTCTTCTGAAAAGGGAATCATTCCTATCATTTTAATATTTAATTTTTCGAGTTCATAAGCTATATGTTTACTCATCTGAGGATTTAAATCGTATTTATTAATAATTACCTTCATTTCAACTTTAAAATGTTTGGCAAGGTCAATAACTCTTTTTAAATCATGAAATCCCGATACTGTTGGTTCTGTTATTGCAAGAACAAGATCAACCCCCGTCATTGATGCCATAACAGGGCATCCAACACCAGGCGGTCCATCAATAATAATAAAATCTGCACCATTCATTTCAGCAATTTCTTTAGCAATCTCTCTTAATTTTGTAACAAGCTTTCCTGAGTTTTCTTGAGCAATGCCAAGCCTTGCATGAACCATTTTACCATAATCGGTGTTTGAAATAAAATAATTTCCTGATATTCTATCTTCAATAATAATAGCAGAGGTGGGACATACATAACTACAGATAGTACAACCTTCACAAGAAAACTCATCAATTTGAAAATCTTCTGTTATAGCAGAAAATTGACATACTTCCTTACAAGCTTCGCAAGTTGTGCATTTATCTTTATCAATAAAAGCAATCTTACCGCCAATAAATTCAAAGGATTGTTCAATTTTTGGATGTAAGATTAGATGAAGATTGGCTGCATCAACATCGCAATCAACAATTACTTTGTTTGGTAATGAAACTGCTAAACAACCTGCAAAAAAGGTTTTTCCTGTTCCGCCCTTTCCACTTATTACTAAAATTTGTTTCATTTTTTAAAATCTTTTATTAAAGTAATAAGTTTTTGAAATTTTTCTTTATATTTAGGCATGGCAACTACTAAAGGCACTCCTTTAGAATAAAGTTCAGCAATTTCCCTTTTAAAAGGTATTTTCATTAAAATGGGAAGATTATTTTTTTTACAGAAATCTTCAATAATTTTATCATCTTCAGATTTATTAATTACTACACCTGAAGGGACATTTAATGCCTTAGTGACTTCATAAGCAAGTTCAAGATCATGTAGTCCAAAAGGAGTTGGTTCTGTAACAAGAAGGCAAAAATTAGAACCTTTAATAGCAGAAACTGTAGGACAAGTTGTTCCTGGTGGTGCATCAATTATAGCTATTTTATCAGGTTTTATAAAACTTTTTGCTTTTTCAATCACTTTAGGAGCTAGCACTTCTGATATGTTAAGTTTTCCTTCTACAAATTCTACATTTTCCTTATAACCTATTGTAATTTCACCAATCTCTCTATAACCTTGATTCATAGCTCTTTCAGGGCAAAGTAAAATACACCCCCCACATCCATGACACAGATGAGGAAAGAGTAAAACATCTCCAGTTGAATTAAATTTTAGCACGGCCAGAGCATTATAGACACATATTTGACTACAGTAACCACAATAATTACATTTATTTTTATCTACTTCAGGAATGAGAGTTTTTACTTTAATTTTTTCTTTAATTTCTGGATTCAAAAATAAATGAACATTTGGTTCTTCTACATCGCAATCAATTATTTGTGAGTTTTCAATACTTAAGGCAAGAGAGACTGCAACAGTAGTTTTTCCTGTACCACCTTTTCCGCTGGCAACTGAAATAATCATAGTATCACTTCGAAATATAGAAATCCGGATAATATGTTAAAAAAATTTTTTTAAATTCAGTAAAACTATAAAAAATAGTATAGCTATAAAAGGAATGTCTTTTTTTTTCTTCATAAAGTTTTCCAAGTTCATGTTCTTTAAAAACTTTGCAAATGATAATTTTATTCTTCTTTTTAAAACCCGTTTAGCTTCAAGCAAAGCTTTCATTAAATCTTCAACAAAATTTAAAGTAACAATTCAGACATCCTATTTTTCAGTAATAGGAGGAAAAGGGTAGGATATATTTTTAGATTGGTCCATCTCAGTTCTTAAAAGAAAGATGAGTTCCCACTCCAGCTTTTATAAAGCTTTCTCCAAAATTTTCTTCAAAAAGCTTTCGTGCAAGTTCTCCCGTGCAATGAGAAGAAGCAATATATTTTACATTTTTTGATTTTAAATAGCTTATTAATTCCAAAATTTCTTTTTTATTTTTATACATCAGATGAAGACCACCTAATAGAGCAAGAATATTTTTTTTAACTATAGAGGTTGCTCTTTCAATTATATTTTCTATTCCAGGATGGGCACACCCTGTAATAATTATCAGACCTTCCTTGGTGTTTATAATTAAAGAAACTTCTTTTATTTTTTCCCCAAGCTCTCCTGTAAGATAGACTTCTTTTGTTATTTCCAAAGGTTCAGAGGAAACTTTTTTAAGTTTGGCATAGGGCAAAAGGGCTTTTACTTCATTATAAAAAGAATCTCCTACATAAATTTCAATTTGTCTATTTAATTCTGCTGCTTCTTTTAATCCACCTGAGTGATCTTCATGGGCATGAGATATAACAATTTTTGAAATTAAATCAGATTTAATTTCTGCTTTTTGAATATTTTTGATAAGTTTCGGCCCATCAGCACCTGTATCAAAAAGGATTCCTTCTTCATCTTTTTTTATAAAACAACTGTATCCCCAACCTGTTTCAAAACCTTCCTCTGCAGGATAGTTATCAAAAAGCACAGTTAAATCAACAATCATACTTTTATGGACTCTACAATTTTGCTAATTATTTCTGAAAAAGCCTTTGCAGGTGCACTATCTGGATAATAAATCATTATAGGTTTTCCATCATCCCCTGAAGAAACAATCTTTGGATCCATTGGGATTTTCCCTAAAAAAGGAACTTTGTATTCCTGAGCAAGTTTTTCTGCTCCTCCAGTTTTAAAGATTTCTACAACCTCTCCACAACGAGGACAAACAAAGCCACTCATATTTTCTATTATACCGAGTATTGGAATTTTAAGTTCAAGACAAAACCTTACTGATCTTCGAACATCAGCTAAAGCAACATTTTGTGGGGTTGCTACAATTACAGCTCCATCAACCTTATTAAGTAGTTGAACAATTGATATTATTTCATCTCCTGTCCCTGGAGGGGAATCAACTATTAAGTAATCAAGCTCTCCCCAATCAACATCTTTTAAAAATTTTTCAATTATTTTATGTTTTAAAGGCCCTCTCCATATAATTGGAATATCTACTTCCCTAGTAAAAAAACCAATAGACATTACTTTCAAATTATCAAGAGCTACTATTGGGGAAATTTCTTGATTATTTGCTAAAGAAAGAAAGCTCTGTATACCAAGCATATTTGGAATATTAGGACCATGAATATCAATATCAAGAAGTCCCACTTGAAATCCTTTTTGCGATAATCCTACTGCAAGATTTGTTGAAACAGTGCTTTTGCCAACACCTCCTTTTCCTGAAAGAACAATAATTTTTTTCTTTATTTTACTTTGAAAGCTATTTCCTTCTGTCATTTAATTTCCTTCTTAACTTTATTTATTGCATCTATTACTTTACCTTTAGCTTCTACAATTTTTATTCCTGCTGACATTATAACCCTTTCTGCACCAGGACCCACATTTTCTGTTATTAAAATTTTAGTTCCCTTAGAGGCAACAAATTGACCAGCCTGTGTTCCAGCTCCCTTAGGAGCTTCTCTCCAAGGATTTTCAACTACCTCATATTGATTTGTTTCTGTGTCATAAAAAATAAAATATTTACAACGACCAAATTTTGGATCAATTTCTGATTCTAAATCCTTACCTTGAGAAGTAATACAAATTTTCACGATTCCTCCCACGTCCTTTTTTAATAGTAAAGGACATTTAATTAATTTTTTCTTTCATGTTCACAAAGACTTTAGCCAAAAGTTTTTGTTTAATACTTCGCTATCTTTGATATCAAATATTTTAAAACCTAAACATCTTGCAAAATGTTAAGCCACAAAATCTCCCTTTGCTGTAATTATATCTTATTTTTATTTTTAAAGCTTTTTAAATTTTTTTAATTATTTTTTAACTTCCAAAAATTGTTGGTGCTGAGTACTTATGAGTTCCTTCAACTACTTCAATTCCTGCGTTCTCTTTTACAGCTGAAATAATCTCATCCTTTCTTTTGCAAAACTTCATTATACAGGTTCCAATATGAAGAACATCAACATTTTCTTTCAAGGCTGCAAGCTGCAATTTTAAAAGAGCAAGACTAACTACTGCTCTATTTCTATTTCCTTCACAGCCTCCACAGTCCATAATTCCAACAATAGCAGAATCCTCATTTTTATAACGATCAAACTCTCCTTCTTTACGCATAAAAGAAACTAAACATTTTGCATCACCAGGGCATAAATTCTGGTTACTAATCATCGAACATTTAAGTATGGCAATTCTTTTCATATTCCCCTCCTGATGAAAATTAGCCGGAGGCAAATCCTCCGGACTTAGATTACTTTTCTTTTTCAATTTCACTTAAACGTTTCTCAATTGCTTCAAGATTTTTCTTTAAAATTTCTGCTTCCTGCCTAAGTAGTTCTGCTTCATCTCCAAAAGAAACTCCTCCAAAAAAAGGTATTCTCCAAAACCATTTCCATCTCCAACCTCTTCCAAATCCTCCAAACCATTTACACCACCATCTCCAACCTCTTCCTCTTCCCCAACCTAAACCTAATCCTGGCCCTGGATTCATATATCCAGGAACGTAAGAACCAGAACAAAATCCTAAACCTCTACCTGTTTTTGGACCCAATCCAAGAGGTCCGGTTCTGTCTCCCCAAGGCATCTTTTCACCCCCCTTTTTGTTTGTCTATAATGAAAATAATTTTCAAATTAAAATTTAACACTTTCTTTTAAAAAGTCAAGTTCATAACTTTAATCTGTCGTTACTATTTTGAAATGCCACATTTAATTCCTAATTTGAAATGTCACATTGAGAGGGTATCCTCCCTGTATCTTCAGGGAGGTGATAGCAATGAAAACATGTCAGATTTCGGGGGTTGAATTGGACAGGCTCAAAATTTTATCCGATGTCCTCAATTGTAAACTTACTTTAAAAGAAGCTTCTCACACTTTACACCTTAGCTATAGGAAGGCTTTAGAGGCAAAGAAAGTTGAAGAGGTGGTAAGAGAAGGGGTAAAACAGGAGAGATGGAAGCCAGCAGAGGACCATCCCTGGAGGCGTAGTTTTAGATTAAAGAAAAAGACCAAAGATGTGACATTCCAAACTGGGAATTATAGGTGACGTTACCATTAGTAATAACAGTTATAACTTTAACCAAAAAATTTTTATTGCTGGCAACTATGTTCACCATGTTCACAAAGACTTTCTCCAGTAATTAATGTACCTTTGATGAAAGCCTCAATAACTTCTTCAATTTTTCCTGTTACTCCAACGAGTACTTTTATTCCGAAAGATTCAAGCATCATGATTGCCTTTGGTCCCATACCTCCTGCGATAACACAATCAACATTTTGGTTTTTCAAAAACATTGGAACAGCCCCTGGCTGATGAGACCCATAACTGGGATTTTCTACAAATTTTTTGCTGGTAATTTTCCCGTTTTCAATGTCAACTATCGTAAAAATAGGGCATTTACCAAAATGTTGTGCAACAGAATCACCCTCAGTTGCAATTGCAACTCTCATTTTTAAACCTCCTGCAATTTTTATGATAATAAAAATCATATTCAATTTTTTGAATTTTTCAAGGGGCTTCATTAATTGTGTAAAGACTTGAAGAGTAAAATGGGCATGGTGGCTTCCCCAAGAAATGGATTGTAAGTTTTTGAGTTGGTTCAGCGTTTGGGTAAAATTTTTCGATAACTTCTTTCATAGCTTGTTCTTTGATTTTGTTAAAGGTCTCCTGGTCCATTTCTTAAACCTCCTTCATATTTTGGTTTGGCTCAGACACAACTTTAATCTCCAATTAGGTAATTAATAAGCATGTTTTTAAAACATCCTTCCCATCTTTATTGAGAACTTTCTTAATAGTGCTAATTTTATAGTATGCGGGCTTGGGTGATCTCAAAAATCGGTCCATTAAGCCAAGGTTCTTTAACCCTTGTGGATCTTCCGGAGCCAGAAATCTCTGCCGATGAAATCTTGATCAAGGTCCTTGCCTGCGGGGTATGCCATACCGAACTTGACGAAATAGAAGGAAGGGCAAAGCCAAGCTTTTTGCCTATCATCCCCGGGCATCAAATCGTGGGCGAAGTTGTTGAGGTTGGCAAAAGCGTTAAGAAGTTTAAGCCCGGTGACCGGGCTGGAGCTGGCTGGGTCTATTCAACCTGTGGAAGATGTAAATTCTGCAAAGAAGGCTTAGAAAACCTCTGCCCAGATTATAAAGGAACTGGAAAGGACGCTCATGGTGGATACGCTGAATACTTCAAGATAAAGGAAGACTTTGCCTTCAAGATCCCCGAAGGGGTTTCTCCCGTGGAAATTGCTCCTCTATTCTGTGCTGGCGCAATTGGTTATAGAGCCTTAAAGCTTGCAAACCTTAAAGGAACAAAGGATGAGGTGCTTTGTCTCTGCGGGTTTGGGGCTTCAAACCACTTGGTCTTAAAAATGGTAAAGGGGCTTTATCCTGAGCTTAAAGTCTTTGTGTATGCCCGGAACCCTAAGGAACGAGAATTAGCCTTAGCGCTCTCTGCGGACTTAGCTTTAGACTTTGGAGAGGCTCCCCCTGAAAAATTTTCCGCAATCATTGACACAACCCCTGTGTGGAAGCCTCCCTTTTCTCTTCTGCAGCATCTTGCACCAGGCGGGCGCCTTGTGATAAACAACATCAGGA
>Ga0080004_1114271_pt1 | contig 17629 bp, 16 predicted proteins | sample WasSprMetagenome_FD_69207 | JGI IMG/M metagenome (GOLD analysis project Ga0080004, IMG submission 69207) | Sulfidic aquatic microbial communities from Washburn Spring, Yellowstone National Park, USA - WS (SPADES assembly) (version 2) | ecosystem: Environmental > Aquatic > Thermal springs > Hot...
GGTGAGCCTAAAATTTTAAAAGGTAGAGGTTGTTCTCAATGTGTAAATACTGGCTATAGAGGAAGGATTGCAATCTTCGAAATTTTTGAATATGATGACGAACTTAAAGAAGCTTTTCTTAAGCTTAAATCCCTTGAATCCTTCAGAAAATATCTCAAAGAAAAAAGAAAATTCCGAACACTAAGGGAAGATGGATTTATAAAAGTTTTAAAGGGAATTACTACTATTCCAGAGATTTTAAGAGTATGCTAAAAGAGTACCAATGCACCTATATTGAACCCTCAGGAATTGAAAAAAAAGTAGTTATTTTAGCAAGGGACACAAAAGAAGCTATACAAAGACTTAAAGAACAAGGTTTTGTTGTTACTGAAATAAAAGAAAAAACTAAAAAAGAAATTTCTTTCACCTTACGGAAAGGAATAACTCAGCAAGACCTCTATAATATTGCTAATCAATTAAGTATTCTTATTAGATCAGGAATGAAAATTGATGAGGCATTAAATCTTTTAGTTTCTACCTCAAAAAAACAAAAATTAAAAGAAGTTTTAACTGCTATAAATCAGGAAATAAGGGCAGGACAAAGCGTTGCTAAGGCTATAGAAAAAAATAAACTTTTTCCATCAGTTTGTGTAAGTATGATCTATGTAGGAGAATCAATAGGTAGTCTCTCTACAGCTTTTGATAATGTAGCTCAATATCTTAAGTTTCAGATAGAACTTAAAAGAGAAATCATTAATTCCCTTACCTATCCCTTTTTCCTTATTCTTGCAAGTATTGCTACACTTATATTTATGTTTAATTTTATAATTCCCAGATTTTTTGCTATTTTTGAAACAGCAGGAAAAATGCCTTTACCAGCTAAATTTGTTTTTGCAGTAGCTTCTGTTTTTAATATTAAAATTATTTTTCTCTTTTTTGCTTTTATTCTTTTCTTTTTTCTTTTAAAACAGTATAAAATCATCAATCTTGATACTCAAAAAATAACAAGAATCATAGGTAAAATTCCTTTAATAAAATCTCTTCTTTTTTATCTTGAGCTTTCAAGATTTTGTTATTCTATGCATTCAATGCTTAAAAGTGGAGTGGAATTTATAAAAGCGGTTAAACTCTCTGCAGACCTCATTCAAGATGGAGCACTCAGAGATGCCTTTTTAGCAAGCATAAATGAAATAAAAAAAGGTAAAAGAATAGCTGAAGTTTACTCTCAAATTGCCATTCTTCCAGATATTTTTACCAATCTTGTTGTTGTTGGTGATGAAAGTGGGAATCTTTCTGAAATATTTTTTGAACTTTATCAGATATTTAATGATAGATTTAAAACTGCAATAAGAAGGTTCCTCACCCTTCTTGAACCAGCTATAATAGTTTTCATGGGTTTAATAGTAGGTTTCATAGTAATTTCTCTTATTCTTACCGTAATGAATGTAGGAGCAATCAAATTCTAAAATGAAAAATTATGGATTCACCCTTGTTGAAATCCTTATTGTTATTGCTATTATTGGCTTAATTTTTTCCGTAACCTTACCAATTTCTTACGAACTTTATGAAACTTACAAAAATTCTCTAAAGGCTCAAGAAGTTATGCTTTATATTGCTTCTTTAAAAAGGGAAGGTTTTCTTTATAGTGAGGAAAAAGATATATCTTCTTCTGAAGGAGCTTTAATTGTTAATGGAGAACCAAAGTTTTTCCCTGGAGTTTATATTTTAGTAAAAAAGCCTTTTAAATTTTTTAAAAATGGGACATCAAATGGAGGAGAGATAGAAATTAGAGTTGGTGGTGAAAGATATAAAATTATTGTTTCAGCACCTTTTGGAGAACTTTCTCTTGAAAGGATAGGATATGAAAAGACTTAAAAAGGGTTCTATTACGATAGATGTTTTAATTGCTGGGATGATTCTCACAGCAGGAATTGCAGCAAGTATGTATCTATTTAAACTTGGTTTTCAATATCTTGAAAAAGCAAATACTGCAAATGCAATCGCCCTTAAAATATCTCAAACTCCAGCTTTACTTAGAACACTTGATCTTTCTAAAGAATCAGGTGTTGAAGACCTTGGAGATGGAGTAACCCTTGAATGGACATCTAAATTAATAGCTAAATCAAGACCTGAAAGATTAGCAGAAGTAAAAATCCCTTCAATGCATGAACTCTATCTTTACGAAGTAACCCTAAATTTTAAATATAAAGACACAATAAAAACTTATAAAATAAATGTTTTTAGGAGTAAAGCAGTTGTCTCACCAGAAGAAATTGGCATCTAATAGAATATCTAAGGGATATACCCTTATTGAGGTTATTGTGGCTATTGCAATTTTTACAACAATGCTTATGCTTGGAAGTCTTGCTTTAAATCAAACTTTAATGCAGTATAAAGCCCTTGCACAAAAAGGATTCAGTTTTTGGGAGTATGCAAAAATTGTTTGGCTTGATAAAAGCATAGGCTCCATTACCGATTATTATGTAAAAGATAGACAATATGGTTGGTTTCCCTATTTTAAAGGAGATTTAAATGGTTTCTCCTATGTATCTTTATCTCCCTTTGCTGAAGATTCTCCTTGTGTTGTCTGGGTTTTAAAAGAAAAAAATGAAAAAGGAAAATACGATCTTAAATATTATGAACTTCCTGTTTTTACTAAAAAATATGAAGATATTGAAAATGATTTTATATTTGAAGACTATAAGAAAGGTAATTCTTACTTAATTTTAACGGATGTTCAAGAAATCAATTTTCAATACTATGGATTAGATATTATTAAAAGGAAATATGAATGGTTTAACGAATTTGATGGAAAATTGAAAAAAACTTTGCCTTCAGCTATAATGATAAGCTACAAAGATAATGAGGGAGAAAAAAAGTTACTTTTAAAGATCAACACAAACTCTATGATGAAGTTAATTTACAATGAAATATATCCATACAAATAAAAATACAAATAAAAAAGGCTCAGCAACTTTTTTAATGGTTCTTCTTGTAATGGTTATTTTAACTGTCTCCATAGGTTTTAATTGGCTTGTAAGAGAATATATAAAATCTGCTCAAGCTTTTCAGCAGAAAGCAGAAGCTATACTTAAAGCACGCTCAACTTACGATACACTTATTTACTTAATGTTAAACGGAAAATTTACAGCAAAAGAAATTATTCTTCCAAAAATTGAGGGACTTCCCGAAATAGAAAAAATTCCTTTAAATGGCACAGAAGTTTCTTTTTTAGAAGACCTTACAGTAAAAGTACAAGATTCAAATGGATTGCTATCAGTAACAACTATTAATACAGTAGCACTAAAAAGGCTTTTAACTTACTTTGGTGTGGAGCCTCAAAATGCAGATATATTTATAGATTCTCTTTTAGACTGGATTGATCAAGATGACTTAACAAGACTAAATGGTGCAGAAAAAGGGTGGTATTCTTCTCAGGGCTTAAAATATGAACCAAGAAATTACCCTATTCAATATAAAGAAGAGCTTAAACTTATAAGAGGGATGACCCCAGAACTTTATTCAAAAATTGAGCCATATATTAGCCTTTTACCAGCAACCGGTTTCAATCCAAATACCGCTCCAGATCCAGTTTTAATTGCCTACCTTGATATTGATAATGACACCTTAAATATGCTTAAAGAATATATGCAAACCAAACCTGTTACCTCTGATGCAGAGCTTTATTCCCTTACAGGAAGAAGAATTGTTAAAGAAGAAGGTGTATATTTTTTTCCTTCCTCCTATCTTGAAATAACTGTCCAAGCCGGAAAACCAAAACCCTTTTACACCATAAAGGCAGGTATTTATTTGAATGAAAATATTTATTCTCCCTATAGTATAATTTACTGGAAAGAGGAATAAATGATTGTAGCCTACTTACAAAAAGAAGGGGTCAAATTTTACAAAATTAAAAATGGGAAAATTCTTGAAATTTCTCAAGAATCCTTAAGGTTTGCTAAATTATTTTCTAAAAAAATACTTGTAATTTCAAAGGAGCTCCTTTTTTACACCAGAAAAACCTATCCACCCATTCCTTTAGCAAAGCTTAAAAAGGCAATTCAACTTGAGATATCAGAGTTTTTCCCAATTTCTAATTTAGACTACACTGTTAGAGTGTTTGAATCTACTGAAAAAGGAAAAATTGTAGATATATGGGCATGGTCAAAAGATGAGTATGAAAGGATTTCAAAATTTTTTCCCTTTCAGTATGTAATCCCAGAGGATTTGCTTTTTGTAGATGAAGAATCAGCTCTCAAAATATTTTACTCAAAGGGTATTTATCATCTCATAGCTTTCTCTAAAGGAAAATTTTTAGGAACCCTTTCCCTTGCCAATTTAACTAAGAAAGATATTGAGTTATTTTTAGCTGGTCTTTCTTTAGCAAGCCCTCCCCCCTATCAAGAAGAAATTAAAAAAATAATAATTTATGGCGATATATTAAAAGATATAAACCTTAAAATGATGGTTATAAGAATTCCAGCCCGTCCTTATCCTATCTCTCTTGAAAGAATCCCTAAAATAGATCTTAAGGAATTCAAAATAAGAAGAGTTCTTCCTTTAAAATTAGACCTTATTCTTAGAATTCCCATTTATGCCTTAGCTGGTTACTCAGTTTTTCTATATTTTACTGCCCAAAATTATGATGCTGTGGTTAAAGATTTAAAAGCTAAAATTTCAGAGCTTGATAGAAAAATAGTTTCTCTTGAAAATAGAGAGGGAGCTCCAAAAGATTATTCAGCCCTTATTTCAGAGGTTAATAAAAAAGTTTCAGAAACCGTTTCCCCCTTGACTATAATGAATGAACTTGCTAAAAAAATCCCCCCTGGATGCACTTTAAATAGATTTGTTTTAAATGAAAAAAAGCTTGAATTAGCGATGACTTTTGAAGACCCCCTTGAAGTAATTGAGGTTTTACAATCCTCAAAAATGATAAAATCAGTAAAACTTGAAGGAACACCTATAAAAAAAACAGGAACTCGTTTATATGATTTTCGTTTAACTTTAGAGCTTGAAAGTGATTAAAATGGTTAAAAGAGAAGACTTAAGAAAAATAGGGATTTATCTCATAATTGCCCTTGTAATTCTCAATTTTGTTATAAAACCTCTCAATTCAAAAATAAAGCAAAATAAAGAGATGCTTTCAGAATTAAAACAAGCCTATCTACTCAAAAAAGAGCTTTATGAAAAAAAACTTTATCTTTCCCAAACTCCTCAAGTAATAAGTGAACCTAAAAGCTTATCCCTTCTTTATCCAAAAGATATTTCTTACGATTTAATAAGAACTAAGGTTTTAAAATGGCTTATGAAAAAAGCAGAAGAAAAGGGTTTAACCATTACAAATTTTGAAATCCCAGAAGTAAAAAAAGGAAAAGAGATAACTGAAATAAGCGTTTTACTTCGCCTTAAAGGAAAAATAAAACCTTTCCTTGAATATCTTAAAATGGTTGAATCCTATGATAAACTTATATTAATAAAAAATCTTGAGCTTTATCCTTCTGTTCAAGAATTCAATATTGCTATTACTTTTTCCTTTTTTAGGAGAGAAATATGAAAATTGCCGAAAAAATCGCTAAGTTAAAAAATTTCAAACAATATACAGTGGATTTTTTAATTTTAGTAATTTTTTGTTTTTTAGGCTTTACAATTTCAGAAAAACCCAGTCTTGAACTTTCATCCCCTCAAAAAAAACCTATTTATTCTGAAAAAAAAATGGAAATAAGTGAAATAAAAACACACAAACTTGAGATTGATGATATAATGAATAGAAATCTCTTTACAGTTGATGGAAGATATGGCGATAAAATAGAAAGACCACCTGAAAATCCTTATAGCCTTGTTGCAGTTGTAATAAGGGGTAAAGAAAAAAAAGCTATTTTAAAAGATTTTACAGATAATCTTTTTATAGCAAAAGAAAAGGAAAAAATGATTGATGGCTATATTATAGAAAAAATAGATAAAAATTCAGTTGTTCTTAGAAGGGGGAAGCAAAAGAAGGAGCTTAAAATTTTATCAAGTAAAAGAGAGGGGGTGAAATGAGAGCCCTAATTTATCTTTTATGTTTAATTTTTCTTTTTTCATGCTCAGCAAAAGAGCCTCTAAAAATAGTTAAACAACAAGCAGTTCAACCACTTACAAAAGAAGTCTCTTCCCAAAAAGAAAGTCAAAAAGAAAGCCAAGAAATTTTAATAGAAAAAGCTGAAAAAACTGAAGAAAAAAAGCAAGAGTTGCAGTATGAAGAGATAAATCTTCCCAAATACGAAAGAAAGACCCCTCCTAAACCTTTGCCTCCTCAAGAGGAAGAAAAGAAGCAACTTAATTTATCAGCTCTTCTCCAGATAAAAGAGCCAGTAATAGTTAATGTTGAAAGTATGCCTCTTTCAGATTTTATAATCTATGTTATTGGTGAAACACTAAAAGTAATGTTTTTAATGGATGAAGATGTAATGAAGAATAAAACTCCTTTAACTTTAAAGATGTCAAATCCCATGCCACCTGAGAAAGTTCTTGAAGCGGTTATTGGAATGATTGAACACTATGGGATAGAGGTTGATCAAAAAAATGGTGCCCTTTATTTTTTTAAACCAAAACCTAAGCCTCCAAGAAAACCAGTTGATATAAGAATTGGAGAAGAGGTTCCAGAGTCCCCTGCAGAAATAATTCAAGTTATTCCTCTCAAATATATAAGAACTACAGAGATAGAACCTTTTATAAGAGAGTTTTATAAAAACATAAATTTTAGGGTGTATTTTAGAGAAAATGCCTTAATCTTTCAAGGTCCTGCATCAAGCATAAAAGAGGTTGCAGATTTTGTTAAGCTTTTTGATGTTCCCTATTTACAGAATAAAAAGATTATTCTTTTAAGGCTAACTTACTGGCAAACTGAAGATTTTATAAAGCAGATATCAACCATTCTTGAAGGTCTTGGTTTTACTATTGCAAAAACCCCAAAAGAACCTGGAATTTATTTTATCCCTATAAAATATCTTAATAGTATTTTGGTTGTTGCACCAGATGAAACAACCCTTTCTCAGGTAATTGATTGGACAAAAAGGCTTGATACAGCAGAAAGTGCAGGAACAGAGGAAAAGGCTTTTGTTTATTCACCAAGATTTTCAAAGGCATCAGACCTTCTTGAATCACTAAAAAAACTATTTTCACCTATGGAGGCTCCCCAAGCTCCACAACAAAAACAACAGGCACCTGCAAAACCTGAGGCATTAAGCATATCAGGACTTAAGATTTCAGCTGATGATAAAAGAAATCTTTTACTTATAATGACAACCCCAGCTCAATACAAAACTTTACTTACCTATCTTGAAAAGCTTGATGTTCCACCAAGACAAGTTCTTATTGAAGCAATGGTTGCAGAACTAACTCTTTCAGATGAGCTAAAATATGGATTTGAATGGTTTATAAGAAATAAAATGTTTGAAGGAAATTACACCCTTGGAGCAACCTTTGGAGTCCCTACAACACCTGGTCTTACTTACACCTTTCTTTCTGAAGCAGAAAGGTTAAGAGTTATCATCAATGCCCTTGCCTCAAAAAATTTAGTTAATATTCTTTCAACTCCAAGACTAATGGTTTTAGATAATGAAGAAGCAACTATTCAGGTGGGAACAGATGTTCCAGTGGTAACAGGGCAGGTAACAACCGCAGAAGCTGCAGGGGCAACAACTGGAGTTGTTCAGTCTATTCAATATCGTTCAACAGGTGTGATCTTAAGGGTAAAACCAACAATAAATACAGAAGGGCTTTTAACTTTAAATATAACACAGGAAGTATCAGAGATGGGTTCAAACCCACCAGGAGTAGCCTCTCCTACCATCTTGGTAAGAAAGATAAATACAAATGTTGTTGCCTCATCTGGACAAAGTATTGTTCTTGGAGGATTAATGTCTGAAACTCAAAGCACCTCAGAAAGCAAAGTCCCTTTTATTGGTGATATACCAGTTTTAGGGGAGCTTTTTAAAAGTAAGTCCAAAGAAAAAAGAAAAACAGAACTAATAGTTATACTTACTCCTAAGATTGTTTCAACCTTAGAGGAAGCATCAAAAATAACAGAAGATTTTAAAAAAGAGCTTAAGTGGTTTAAGTAAGGGTTTTATTGACTATTTTAAAGCTATAACTTAAAATTAATGTAGAGGATATCCTGATGGAGAGGGGAATGGATATTATTTTACCTGTAGAAATATATGAAGCTTTTGAGGTAACTTTTGGAAAAGAGCGAGCAAAAGAAGTAATTAAAGCTTTAGAGAGAGCTATTTCAGAAGGAATAAATTATAAGTGGGCAACAACAAAAGAAGAATTACTTGATGCTATAAGAAAAGAATTTATTACAAAAGACATTTTTGAAGAGAAAATGAATTTTTTGAGGGCAGAATTAATTGGTGCGAAAGATACTCTTGAAGAGAAAATGAATTCTTTGAGGACAGAACTAATTAGTATGAGAAATACTTTTGAAGAAAGAATGAATTCTTTGAGGGTAGAATTAACTGGGACGAAAGATAATTTTGAAGAAAAAATGAATTCTTTAAAGGCAGAACTAATTAGTACGAAAGATACTTTTGAAGAGAGAACAAATTCTTTGAAGGCAGAACTAATTAGTACGAGAGACATTTTTGAAGAGAAAATGAATTCTTTGAAGGCAGAATTAACTGGTACAAAAGGTACTTTTGAAGAAAGAATGAATTCTTTGAAGGCAGAATTAACTGGGAAAATAGAAGTATTATACGAAAAAACCGAAAAAGACAAATTAGAACTTAAAGAAAAGATTGATAAGTTAAATCAAAAACTTAATTTTTTAATTCTTCTTGTGATTATAGCTCTTACCCTTATGAATCCGGTTGTTGCTGAGATATTGAAAAGTTTGCTAAAACTTGGATAAAGAGGATTTTAAAAAGGAGCTTAAGTGGTTTAAGTAGAAAGAAAAAATATTTGTGAAAAAATATGAAAAAATTTAAAAAAATACTTGACAAAAAAGAAAAACAGGTAAAATTCTTAAAAAAAATTTTAAAAAGAGCCCTTGACAAAAAATAAGGAATTAATAAAATTTTTTAAAAAGTTTTTTTGAAAAAGACTTGACAAAAATTGGGAAATGTATATTATAAAATGAAAAATTAAATTGAAGGAGGTGTAAGATGGCTGAAGAAAAAAACAAAAAAGAAGGAGGTTTAGGTATGAAAAAGGACAAAGTTAAAAAGTTTTTTATCACTGGAAGTGCAATCGCTGCATTGGGGATTTTAGGGTTGGCTGCGGAATCAAAGGCTGTAAAGATCTTGGGATATAATGGGACCAAGGATTTTCAACTTGCAAAATGCGATGGTGTTTGCACCTATTTAGCTGCCTATGAATATTATGGTAATAAAGAAGGAGTTATTGCTGGAGAAGATAATTTAAAAACTATTGTAAAATTTCAACCTGGAATGGATTATTCAAATGGTACTTTAGTCTCAATAAAGCTTACTGGAGCCAAGTTTTTAGCACCAGATAATTGGGATGCTACTCAATATTGCCTTGTTGATGCAGATAATGACATTATTGCAGTTCAAAATGGACCTCATACATTCCCCACAGATACGCTATATCTTAAATTCACACAAACTGCATCTAAAGATACTAATTTAACCTTAGCTCTTTGTGATGGCACTCCAAGTTATGTAGATGATATGACCAAGGTTCAGCTTGATCCTAATTTAGGTGCCTCTTGTGATAAAGATGCAGTAGTTAAGATTAAATGGAATTATCCAAATGATTGTTGTGAAGCAGATTTTATTAAAATAACAGCTAAGTCTGTTATAGCTTCTCAACCTTTAGATCTTACTGCAGAATTAGATAGTGATAATGATTTTAAAACCTTTATAGGAGGATATACGATAAGAGATGCTTGTTGTACTCCAGGAACTGCTGGTTGTCCCTGCGGAGTTGCTGGTGAATGCTTTGTGCCAAGAGGAACAATTCCTACTGTATGCGGAAAATGGTGGGTATTAGGTAAGTCATTTGATCCTTCTCAAATGAATATTGCTAAGATTTCTTTTGACCTTGTTTCTTTATATGAAGAGAAAGGTATAAAAGAAATTAGATTTAGTGATAACAAAACTAAATGCACAACAACTGATTATAAAACATGGCATTGTGAATCAGATTGCATACCTTGCCCACTTTGCTCAACAGATACAAATGGATTATATGTAGAAGTAAAAGGTGATACTGAACTCAATCCAACCCTTTGGACAGTTGCTAATCCAAAGGTTACTGATATTTGCCCAATTGATCCAAGGGTAAAAGATGTTTGTTGTAATTTACTTGCAGGTCCTGCAGGTGCCTGGTATGGCGGACTTGAAGCAATCATCCCCTTCGTAAAGAATGCTTCTGGTTATTACACCACAATTAAGCTTTTAAACAGGTATAACAAAGATGCTAAGGTTTACTTTGCAGTTTTTAGTGAAGCAAGCAATAACCCAATGCTTCTTGCAGTAAAGCAAATACCTGGTAAAGAGGCTATACCCGCTGGTGGCGGTTTAATGATAACTGGAGCTGATTTAGCAAACCTCTTCCCAAATGCAAATTGGGAGTTTGGTCAGGCTGTGAAGTTGCTTATCAAGGTTCCACCTCAAGCTGGTTGCATGTATAATGGTATTAACAGCATTTGCTACAACAATCCGAACGACCCATTTGTTGAAGGATATGTGGCTTACGATACTCCTCAGGGAACAAGGACAGTGCCTCTCAAGTTCAAGTCCTTCAAGAATGGTCAGTATGCTGAATAATCTTTAAATAGGTAAGATAAAAGGAGGGCGGGGTTATACACCCCGCCCTCCTTTATTTTGTCTCTTTTTGATTTTCTTGGGAGCAAATGATAAATTTTTTTACCCATCCAGAAACTAATAGAAGACTTCTGGAAAATCAAACCAAAAGGGTTGTTTTTTTAGCGGGAGGTTACAACGGTTATTATTACAACTTTGGAGATCTTTTGCAATTAAAAGGTGCTTTAAATTGGCATAAAAAAGAAAACCCTAATGCCCTTTTATGTCCTCTTATCCATTTAGCTCCAGTCTCAAACAAAGCTTTTATAGAAGAGCTTTCTTCTTTTTTTGGAACCGCAGACTTTATTTTCTATGCCTTTGAAGAGGAAGACTTTAAAGAAAAGGTTGCTAAGCTTTCCCTTGAGCCTTTGCAATTACCTACGAAGTTACCAATAATTGTCTTTCATCTCTACGGAGGTGGCTTTTTTAACCGCTTTTGGGGGGAATTTAAGCTTAAAGAAATAGAAGGAGTGTTAGAGAGCTTTCCTGTTGACCATTATGTTGTCTCTGGTCAGCAGATAGAGGATGAGTTTGCCCCAACTTTAGCTCAACATTTTCGCAAATACCAGCCTGACTTAATTGGCTGTAGAGACCTTAAAAGTGTTGAAATCCTTGCTAAGCATGGTATAACTGCCAAATTTTCAAGCGATGACTCCTTTGAGGAATTGTTAGCTATAGTAAATGAGGCTAAAAATTTGGAAAGTTTAGAAAGCAAAAAATTTTCCTTTGCCTTAAACATGAATTTATCTTATTATGTTTTATCAATGGATGAAGCCTTTTTTGAGAGATTGGATTGGCTTTTAAATCTTCTTTCCTCTAAAACAAAGGATAAAGGAATTCCCATTTTTGTTGAGTCTTATCTTACCCAAAGAGATGAAGTGCAAAACATGTGGTTATCAATAAAAAAAACCTTACTTACCAAGTATTTTCCTAAGTTTTTAGGTATTGATTTAGCAGGAGCTTTGCTAAAAGGGGAGCTTAATATAGTAGGCTCAATTTTACGTTTAGCTCCTCTTTTTATTGCTAACTCCTATCATACTGCCCTTTTTGGAAAGATGCTTGGTATCCCGACCTATCTTTTGTCTTTTAATGATTATTATTCTCAAAAACAATCAGGAATTGAGGTTAAGCAAAGAACTTTAGAGGAATTTTTGAATGAAAATCCTGAAGTGATTTTAAAAGAACAAGAAGAGATCATAAAAATCCACGAGGAAGCTCGGGATAAGTGGCTAAAAGAGTTAAAAGAAGTCCTATCCTACGAGCCTAAAAAAGCCTACCTTAGGGCTATTTCTTATTATAGGGAGGAGGTTGCCCGACTTAAGGTAAGCTTAGAGGAGAAGGACAGGCTTCTAAACAAGCTAAGTTCTGAGACAGAAAGGCTAAAGTCTGAGGTAGAAAGGCTAAATGAGGAGAATATAACGCTAAAAAAACATAACAATTTGTTGGCAGAAGAGGTAAACAAGCTAAGTTCTGATATCTCTCATCTCAAGGAAAGGCTTTCTTTTATAGAGAATTCCCGTAGTTGGAGATTAGTTGAGGCTTGGTGGAGAGTAAAAGCTCACCCTATTGGTAGAATTGTATTTTTCCCCATTGTAAAATTAATCCATCTTCTTTGGAGAAAATAATGAGATATTGGCTTTTAACTACTGAATATCCTCCTTTTTATGGTGGTGGGATTGCCACTTATTCTTTTCATACTGCAAAGATGATGTCAAACAATGGACATGAAGTAACTGTTTTTGTGCCTGACTATAAGATTAGTGAAAAATTTTTAGTAGAAGAAATAGATAAAATAAGAGTTATAAGATTTAAAACAGGAGAAAGCACAGTCTATGAACATTTAGGTTATGTGTCTGCTTTAAGTTATCAGTTTTCTGAATTTTTAGAGGAATGGATAAAAAAAGAAGAAAAGCCAGATGTTATAGAATCTCAAGAATATTTAGGAATTTCTTATTTTTTATTACAAAAAAAATATCTTTTATGGAAAGAGTTTAGAGATATTCCGATAATTTTAACTTTACACACTCCGAAATTTCTTTGCGATATTTGGAACCAAACCCCGCTTTATAAATTTCCCAATTTTTGGATTGGAGAGATGGAACGTTTTTGTATAAAGTCAGCAGATGCTATAATTTCTCCAAGTTATTTTTTAATTAATGTATTAAAGAATTACATTGAACTTGATGAGAAGAAAATATTTATTATTCGAAATCCATATCATTTTGAAGAAAATAAATATTTATCAAATGAAGAAAAAGAAAATAAGGTTATATTTTTAGGAAGGCTTGAGTATCGTAAGGGATGTGTTCAGCTTTTATCTTATATGAGTAATTTATGGGATAAGGGTTTAGAGATACCTCTTATATTGATTGGTGGAGATACTTTTTTTTATCCCAAATCCTTGATGATGAGTGAGTATTTGAAAAAGAAGTATCAAAGATATTTTGAAAAAAATTTAGTTGAATGGAGAGGAGCTGTTGAACCTGATAAGTTATCATTAATTTTATCAAAGATAAAATTAGGGGTGGTGCCCTCACTTATGGAAAATTTTCCTTATGTAGCTCTTGAGTTATTAAGCCAAGGTATAATTACTCTTGTTTCTGATAGTGGGGGGCATGCTGAGGTGATAGAAGATGGTTTGAATGGTTTTATTTTTTCACATAAAAATTCAAAAAGTTTTGAGGAAAAAATTTTAAAAGCTGTAAATTTATCTGAAGAAGAAAGAAAAAGCTTCGTTGAGCATGCTCGTAATCAGGTGAAAAAAATGTGCTCTTATGAATTAGTATATCCCAAGAAAATAGAGGCTATAGAAAGGACTTTGAAGTCTAAAAAAGAAACTCGTGTTTTTCCATTTATAAGAGATATACCTCAACAAGATTTTTCCGAGGAGAAACTCCCTAAGGATTATTATGAAGAGCCAGGTTTGCTTTCAGTGATAATTCCTTATTACAATATGGGAAGGTATGTAAGAGATGCTATAGATAGTGCTGTGAAATCAACTTATCCAAACAAAGAGATTATTATAGTGAATGATGGTAGCGACGACCCAGAAAGCATTGCAGTTTTATATCAGATAGAGAAGGAGTATCCGGTAAGGATAATTAACAAGCAAAATGAGGGTTTAGCCCGTGCAAGAAACACTGGGGCGCTCTATGCTAAGGGTGAGTTTATCACCTTTCTTGATGCAGATGACATGGTAGATCCTGAATATTATGAAAATGCAATTAATATTTTAAAACATTATAAAAATGTTGATTTTGTTGGATGTTGGGAAGAGTATTTTGAGGGAGCAAAAGGTATTTGGCCTACCTGGGCTCCAGAACCTCCATACTTACTTGTTCATAATACTATAAATAGTCAGGGTATAATAATAAGAAAAAAAACTTTTTTACTTTTTGGTTTAAACGACCCTGAAATGGAATATGGGCTTGAAGATTATGAGGCAGTGGTTAGGATGGTTTCTAAAGGATGCAAAGGTGTGGTAATACCCAAACCTCTTTTTAAATATAGAGTAAGGAAAGCTTCTATGTTAAGAGAAATTCCAAGAGATGGTATGATTTATTTATATAGTCTACTTGTAAATAAAAATTCCGAGATATTTAAACAGTATGCAATTGATGTAATAAACCTTCTTAATGCCAATGGTCCAGGCTATCTTTATGATAATCCAACTTGGGAATTGCCGCCTGTTGGTTTTGTTTCAAAGTCAAGTGAAAAATCTATAGAAGATATAGATAATTGGGAAACAAGTAAAACTCCACCTTTAGAATTGAAACAAAAAATGCTTGAACTATGGGAAAATCCTTGGTTCCGCAGAATGATTAAATTATTTTTTAAACTCCGTTTGCATAAATTGTTTTCACTAAGTTCTAAGAAAAATTAAAAAGATGGGCTCTTTAAATAAATCTTTAATATCTGTTATAATGCCAGTTTATAACTCTGAAAAATATTTAGCTAAAGCTATAGAGAGTATTTTAAATCAAACATATAAGAATTTTGAGTTTATTATAATTAATGACGGGTCTAATGATAGTTCAGTTGAAATAATAAAAAAATATATGAAAAAGGATAAAAGAATAATTTTAATAGATAGAAAAGAGAATAAAGGCATAGTTTATTCCTTAATAGAAGGGATAAATCAAGCAAGAGGTGAATTTATTGCCCGTATGGATGCAGATGATGTAAGCTTGCCAAAAAGATTTGAAATACAGATAGAATATATGATCAAAAACAATCTTGATGTATGTGGTAGCTTTATTCAGTTTTTAAGAAAAGGGATTAAAGAAAGAATTATTGATTTTCCAATTAAACATAAAGACATAAAGTATACACTTTTATTTGTTAATGCTTTTTCCCATCCTACTGTAATATTTAGAAGAGAAGTATTTCAAAAAGTTAATTATAGCTCAGATTATGAACCTGCAGAAGACTATAAATTGTGGTGTGATATTTTAGTAAATACTGACTTTAAAGTAGGTAATGTTCCTGAAGTTTTACTTTATTATAGAAAGTATGGTTCACAATTATCTATAGAGAGATCAGAAAAACAAAGAGAACTTTATAATAAAGCAAGATTTAAATATGCAAAACAGATAGGTGAAGAGGAATTTTATCTTGTAAAAGAACTTATAAAATTAGAAAATAATCCAACAGTAAAAAATTTTGAAAAATTAATTAATAAAATTATCAAATTTTGTAGAAATCGAGATATTTCAGAAAATGTTCTCCTTTATATTATAAGGGAAATTTATAATAAATTAATTAAAAAAAACTTATTGTTTTATTATGTCTATCTTAAGACTACACGAAATATTCAGAAAAACTTTAAAGATGAGTTATTTCTATTTTTAAAATCTATTTTACCAGTGAAACAAACTTCTCAAATATACCAATTTTTTAGAAAGGCTTTTTAAAGAAAGCTAAAAAGTCTCTTGAATTTTTAGAAATTATTTTTTAAATTAAATTAATAAGGATAATTGAAAATAGTCTAATAATATTAGGAGCTATTTTTGAAATATAATAAAAGGAGAGGTGATCATGAAAAAGCTGTCTTTACTAATTTTGGGTTTATTGATCATTTTTGGTTTGGTTTTTATTGTATATAAAGCATTAATTAGAACAACTTGCATCCCGCCTTTTTCAGACATACCATGTGATTTTTGGGCAATAAATGAGATAACTTGGGCGAAAAATAAAGGAATAACCAAGGGATATCCAGATGGGACATATAGGCCTTATGAACCGGTAAAGAGGGATGCGATGGCAGCTTTTATTGTGAGAGCTTTATTTGGTGACAATCCTACATGTCAGGGAGGAGTTCCTTGTGAGAGTACACAGCCTTATTTTAAGGATGTAGACCAAAATCAGCCGTTTTTCAGGCACATACAGAAGTTATATGAGTTAGGTATAACGAAGGGGTGGCCGGATGGGACATATAGGCCTTATGAGAATGTAAGGCGAGATGCGATGGCAGCCTTTTTGATTAGGGCATTAGGATATGGAGATAATCCGATATGTAGTGGAGGGGTTCCTTGTGAGAATACTCAGCCATATTTTATGGATGTACCACCTACACATCCATTTTATAAGCACATACAGAAGTTGAAGGAGTTAGGGATAACGAGGGGATGTAGACAAGATCCACCGATGTATTGTCCGGATAATTATGTGACAAGGGATGCAATGGCAGTATTTTTATACAGAGCTTTTGGACAGAAATAAATTATATTTCATTTGAAGAAATATATTTAAAATTTTAAATTAATAGTGTTACTATTTTATCTTTTTCTTAATTTATCTTTTTTCTTATTAATTTGTTTAGTTTTAGTTTGTTTAGGAGGTACTTTTTGAGTTTGTACTGTTTCTTTACTCTCAATTATATCTTTTTTGTTACTAATTGTGTCTTGAGATGTAGGGATTTCTTCTTGCACTTTTAATTCTCCACCTGTCCCAAGTCCACCTTCTCTTATTTGCATTTTATAGTTTTTAACTGCCTTAACAAGTTTATTATAAGCATCTAAAAAGGCTGCAACTAAAACTTTCCCTTCAGGTGTATTAGCATATCCACCTCCAATCCCTCCTAAATTGCTTCCAAACAATGCACCTAAACCGCCAATATCATAAGTTTTTGCACTACCTTCAGAAGCAGCAACTTGTACCCCTGATCTATTATCAATTAATAATAAAGTAACTGAGGCCTCTTTTGTACTAATTGCACTAGCTATAGCTCCAAGCAATCCACCTCCTATTACTCCAAGAGCTCCTCCAATTTTGCTTGTATCTCCTTCACTAAAGGTAATACTGGGAGAAATGGTATAATCTGCAGCTACAAGCTGTCCTTTCTTAAAATTAGAACTTTTTCTTAATTCACCAGCTTCCATAAGTTGTCTCTCTTTCATTACACCACTCTCAAGTCCAATTCCTCTTTCCACAACCACAAAACAATTTGACTGTTGAATAAGCATCCTTATTACCGGTGTTACACTTCCAAGTTTATATTGTCCAGTTAAAATTCTATACCAAGCAGCATTTGTATCTTCTATTATAGCTACAGTTCCTAATGGGTTACTACATTTCTCAAGAGTAGGATTTTCACCTTGAGCAGTTGCTCCTCCTGCTGCACCAGTAGCTACTGTTGAACCACGTCCCATTATTGTATGGGAAATGCAACTATTTAAAAATAATAAAGAGCTTATAATTAAATATAATATTGACCTTTTCAGGTAGTGTCTCATTAATTGTGTAAAGACTTGAAAAGTAAAATGGGCATGGTAGCTTCCCCAATGCTTAATAACCAAAACTACCAGAAAGGAGGGGCAGCTATTATGAAAAGAATTGAGAGA
>Ga0080004_1205866_pt1 | contig 17619 bp, 12 predicted proteins | sample WasSprMetagenome_FD_69207 | JGI IMG/M metagenome (GOLD analysis project Ga0080004, IMG submission 69207) | Sulfidic aquatic microbial communities from Washburn Spring, Yellowstone National Park, USA - WS (SPADES assembly) (version 2) | ecosystem: Environmental > Aquatic > Thermal springs > Hot...
AACCTTTTAAGCTCCTTCAACAGTTCATCAGGCAGATTCTTTATGAGAATCGTCGCCAAATCGACCACGTGAGATATGTTAGATAATATAGAATATAAAGATTATCCTAAATTTTTAGGCCTAACAATTAAACAGATTCTGGGCCCTGATGAACTCGATGTTTGAGCGGCCGCCAACATGTGCTGAATGATTTTATGGCACACGCCTCTAACTTTAAGAAAATGGTTACGATTCCATCTTCCTGCCCTTTAATATGAGACACATGGGAACTGTGGCTATCGCGATAGAAGCATGCACGTTAATTGGATTCAGCGTCTGGCGATAGGCTTCATTAGCTATAACAGCGACGAACCATACACTAGTGCGCCCTAATGCATAGCGTAGATTATGCATTATCCCCACACTGCTTAATCACTTCACATACAATAGCATTTTAACGTAATATTGTTCCAGAAAAAGTTAGTTGTATAAGAAGAAAAGCAAACATCAGCCTTCGTTTCCCAAGAGAAGCATACAACATCCCCAATAGCTAAAGTCATGGCTGAGAGAATTGAGAGAGAAGATAGGAAATGAAATAAAGTTTGAGATAGAAACGGAGGACTTGGAAGCCTACAGACCATAAAGAGAAAATTGAGGAAGACAGGTAGAAAGACCTGCCACGAATCCAGTCGAGAGATGAAATCGGATAACACAATCTTAACATGGTTTTTATCACTCTCTAAACCGCCCTTCCACTCACCGTTAATCAAACATGTTCACAGCCGTGTGAACGTTCAAAAAAAGAAATCATCTAGCACATGTTTGCAGACGCTTAAACGAAAACCATTTCAATCTCACCAGAGTTTGGAAAATCAGGCGGCTTACAAGAAGAAAGGCAAACATCAACTATATCGCAATATAGAACATTATATAAAAAATATTGCAAAAATTTTAACTTTCATTGAAAAATTGCTAGACTTAAGGACAAAAAGTATATAAACAAGCATAACCAATACCTATAACTCGAAAAGATATGTCTGAACCTAAAAAGGTTGATAGAAGAAAATTTATCTATGCAGGCCTCGGTGCAGTTGCATTGATCGCTATAGGTGCTGCAACATATGTTGCAATGAACCCACCAGTAGTAACAAAGACGACTACCGTGTCAACAACAGTACCAACAACATCAGTAATAACAACAACCATGCCAACAACTTCTGTGATTACCACAACTGTGCCAACAACTACGGTCATAACAACAACACCGCCAACAACTTGGCCTAAACCAGAGGTGAGGGGAAAGTGGGAAATACATAACTTTTGGGTGGGAAGTGAGAAATTTAAGCACGATTTTCTTATTACTCATGTTAAAGAATGTCTTCCGAATATAGAAATTGTAGAGGTTCTTTATCCTGATGGGGAAAAGATGGTTGCGGGCGTCATGTCAGCGATTCTTGCTGGAAAACCACCGTCCACTTTTCAGTCTGATGCAGGCTATTGGTTATATACACTTTTGCCCTATCTTGTTCCAATTGATGATTTAGTTAAAGAGGAGGGTTGGGATAAGGCTTGGTTCGATGGTGTAAAAACATTACTTACAGTACCTTGGGGAAAAATTTATCCATACCCCTACAATCTTGAAATAAGAAACGTCCTTTGGTATAATAAGTCAATACTAGATAAGTTTAATATAGATCCAGCAAGTTTTAAAAAGATGGATGATTTCTGGCAAGCTTGTGAGACTATAAAGGCTGGTGGTGTTTGGCCTCTAGTGTATAGTGGAAATCCCGCACCTTGGGCAATATTCCCATTCCATGAAGGTATTGTTCTAAGTTCTGATGACAAGGTAATCCAATCATATTATAACAGAACACTAACAGCAGAAGAATATAAGCCAATCCTCCAACAGTATCTAAAGTGGATAGATTATTCACATCCTGAATCTATTGGACTAAGATGGGATGAAGCGGCGGCTAAAGTGTATAAGGGTGAAGCAGCCATGTACCTGTGTGGGTCTTGGGCTCTAGGATACTATAAAAATGTAGGCTGGACTTATGGCAAAGAACTTGGATCATTTATGCTTCCAGGCGCTAAATTTAGTGCAAGTATCAATGGCTGGCCCATAGTTAAAGGTTGCGACGAAAAGGTGGCTCGAGAAGTACTTAAAGCTCTCTCAGATAGAAAGTTTATTGTAGAAGCTAATGTACTTACTGGAAACCTCTCCGCTTTCAAAGATGTTGACCCTACACCCTATGATGACTTTAATAGAGAAATGTATAAGAAGATGTCAACACCAGGATTAAACATTTACCCAGGTAATCCAGATTCCTACACAGCTTCATTAAGAATAACATTGGGTGAAGCAATAGTATCATTAATTACTACTAGAAATATAGACGAAGCGGCAAAGAAGATTTATGAGATAAGAGCCTCACTACCTACTGCCTAAATTTTCTTGTATGGCCTATGAGAGTAAAAATACTGTCTGGAATAACACTTGCTTTCTTTTTTACATTCGTGTTTGCCTTTGCTCTGTGGAATGTGGTTGTGTCATTTTTAAGGTGGGAAGGGCTCTTCCCAACACCCAATTTTTTTGGCTTAAACAACTATGTAAGTCTTTGGGGATATTCCCCGTTTAATGTCGCACTCATAAATACTTTATTCTTGACTGTATTTTTTGTTCCACTCACTCTTTTTATTGCCATCTTAATCGCAATACTGCTGGATCAAATAAAGGGGGGTGTGTTTTTTAGGACAATTTACATGCTTCCATTTGCAATCGCACCTTCAGCGGCAGGTATTATGTGGTCATGGATGTTTAATCCTAGTAACGGAACTATCAATAACCTTTTGCGTTTACTTGGTTTTAACGCTAACATTTATTGGATTATAGATCGATCGCTAGTTATGTATAGCATTATGTTAGGACTAATATGGCAAACAAGTGGATATGTCACCTTAATTATATTAGCGGGAATACTTTCCATTCCAATTGTTCAAATAGAAGCTTCCAAAATAGATGGTGCTTCAACTCTTAGAATATATTTTAGTATTATTTTACCTCAATTAAAAGAGGCTATTCTTACCGCGTGGCTATTTTTGATGATATTCGCTGTTAAAGTATTTGATTTCATCTATACTTTAACAGGCGGTGGGCCGGGCATTGCCTCTTATGTACTTGGAATATTGCTGTACAATACTTCTTTTATTGGCTTGGATTTCGGGAAAGGGTCTGCTATCGCTACACTCATGGTGTTGTATGCATTAATATTTTATTTAATTCCACGTAAGGTGAGGAGATGAAAGTTAACCTTTTTCTTTATGCTATTGCCTTGTTCCTTGCTTTCTTTTACTTGCTACCTATATGGAGCTGTTTCACCGCATCAGTGAAAACTGTTGAAGAACTAAGTACAACCTCACCATTATTTTTGCCTTGGAGATTTAACTTAGAAAATTATATAGTTGCCTATAATGCTTTAAAAGAAGGATTTTTGGTTTCAGTAGCTGTTTCTACAGCAACTACAATTTTATCTCTTTTCTTTGGAAGTGTATGCGCTTTTACGCTTACAAAATTTAAATTTAAATGGAATCCTTATATACTTGGATTAATCGGTCTAGGAGTTTTAATGCCTTTTAACGCATACCTAATACCGACAGTTTTGGTTATTAGTGCGATGGGTTTATATGATACAATATTTGCTCTTATAGTTGTACATTTTGCTTTCGGTCTTCCTACGACTCTAGTACTATTTACAAGTTACTACTTAAGTATACCAGATACTTTAATTGAGGCCGCAAAGTTAGACGGTGCCAGTGATTGGAAAGTATTTTCAAGCATAATATCGCCTCTTTCAGGTCCAATATATGTGGTTGTTGCAGTTCTTAGATTTACATTCACATGGAATGACCTCTTCTATGGCCTTATACTAACAAAGCAGAATAGACCCATAATGACAGCGTTAGCAGGATTAAAAGGTGGCGAATATGCATTTGCTTGGAATTATCTCATGGCAGGAACCTTATTGGCTGTACTACCTGTATTGATAGTATACATTCTTCTAGGGAAGTATTTGATTCGAGGATACATGTCTGAAATAACTAAAGTCCAATAATCTAATAAAAAAGGAAGGTTTTAATGAAAAAAATTTAAATACTAAAATTTAGTTACTACATTTGGCTTACAGATATGTCTTTAAAAATTAATGTTCAACTAAATAGTAAAGCCATATGGATTAATGGAAAGAAAGAATATTTAAGAAGTGGTGCCGTCCAGTACTGGAGAATAAAAAGAATTGAATGGGAAGATCGTGTTAAAAAGGCAGAAGAGGGTGGTCTAAATTGTATTGAAACTTACATTCCTTGGTTCTTTCATGAACCCGAAGAAGGATATTTTGACTTTAATGGCAGAACGCTACCAGAGAGGGATTTAATCAATTTTATAAAATTGATTAATGAACATGGACTTTACCTGATTGCGAGAGTGGGACCTTTTATAAACGCTGAGTTAAGATATGGCGGTTATCCAAGATGGTTGTTTAAAAATTACCCAGAAGTGATTAGTAAGAAGGCAGATGGTGAACCTTCATTCTGGGCTGATGTTGGTATACCTGCACCAAGCCAGCTCCATCCTCAATATTTAAAATTAGTAAGAAGATGGTATGAGAACGTGATCCCCATTTTAGTTGAAAATTCTATTCAAAAGGGAGGGCCTATAATATTATTTCAACCGGATAATGAACCTAATTTAGTATTCACATATGGGTTAGACGAATCCCTATATGACCTTTACATAATAGGTGATGAAAAAAGTGAAGGTTTATGGCATAAGTGGTTAGTTGAAACTTACGGAAATTTAGAAAAAATAAATGAAAGATATGGAAGTAAATATAATAAAATTTCAGAAATTAAGCCTCCGAGAACCCGATTAGAAGGTATACACGGCTTAAGAAGAACGCTTGATTGGCTAAGATTTAAACAATGGTTTGTATTCACTTACCTCCAAACTTTAGCAAATTGGGCTAAAGAATTAGGACTCCAACTACCTTATATGATCAATGAACCTATAAACAGATTATGGATATTTAGATGCGGCGAATATGCGACATTTTCAAAATTTATGAAAGAGAAAAATGAAGTATGTTTTCCAGCTGGACACTGCTATTTCTTTTATGGCAAAGAACAAGATTTGACAGGAATTCCCATCACAATTTCCAGAATAGAAATGGTAAAATCAAATACATTAGACGGCCCGAACTTTCTAATCGAAACAGGCTCTTGGTATGATTTACCACATGGTAATCTAAGTCTCTATAACTGGGATATAATGCTCAGAACATTAATCGCATGTGGACTTGATGGATTCAATATTTACATGTATGCAGGAGGGTATAATGCAAAAGGTGACGGTAGAGTAGGGAAAAGTTATGACTGGTCAGCACCCATTAGAGCAGATGGCAGTTTACATGACTCATATTGGATTGTCAAAAGAATAAATGATTTCATTCACTCATGGAAAGAAGAAATTTTATCCACCAAAAAAGTTGCAGATGTACAGATAGCAATTTTTAGTGAACTACCTTTATTAGGAAAATTCTGTCATGATTCATTACATATAAACTTTGGTGGAAAAGAGTTTATAGATGATAAAGTTTTCTCACAAGTACATAATAATTTGGTTGAATTGGTGAAGGTTCTTACTGCTTTAAACATAAACTTTGAATTTACTTACTTAAACGACCCCAATAAACCGCCTGACCAAGTTAAATATCTTATTGTTCCTAATCCATGGATAATACCCTCAGAGGGATTCAAATTTATTAAAAAAGTTTTAGAAAATGGTGGGAAAGTACTATTTTATCCAACTATACCTATAATGAACACGGACTTTGAGAAAAATGATACAATCACAGAATTGTTAAGAGTAAAAGTCAATAAAATTATTCCTGAAGCGGGCCGGAAAGCGGATGATATTAAGTACAGATGTGTAAGTAGTAGAAAAGTTGATGAGGCACCCGTTGATGGAAAAATTTACATTTATGAACCACATGAGGAAGCTGAAATTTTGTGCAACTATGAAGGAGAAGTATGCGTTTTTAAGCAAAAATGCTTAAATGGCGAAGTTATAGTTTCAGGTATCTTTCCTATATACCTTGCCATAGATACACAGAACCTCTTCAAAGAAATATTTTTAGAACATTTTGAAATAGAAAGAAACTGTTACGATATAAGTGAAAACCTGCTTGTTATACAGAGAGGTAGAAGTGAACCTATTCTACTTTTTGTCTCGAATCTGCTCGGAATAAGTAAGGGTACAAAGTTGAAGATTAAAACTAACGATGGAATAATAACTTTTCCTAAAAAGAGTATGCTTGAAATGCAACCAAAAAGCTCAAGGTTACTTTGGCTTAATATGAATCTTAAACATTCATTTCTCAAATATTGTACAAGTGAGTTAATTCCTATTAACAATGAAAGAAACGAATTTCTAGCATATGGTGATCAAGGAACAGTAGGGGAGATAGCCTTTGACAAAAAGATTAAGATTAGGATCAATGAGAAGGAAGGAGAATTAACAAAAATAGACGACCTTTGGATTGCTACTTATGAACACTTTAAAGAACCTACAAAAATTTCTTTAATTCCATAAAACTTTAGTAATATTAAGATGATGTTACGATAGGTTGTGTTTGAGCAGCCAGTTGTATATTGCTGTGAACGAGCCTATGTATCTGGTTATTGTGTTGTGGGGGCTTCCTACTAGGCATTTTAGCTTAGCTTTTAGTATTCCGAACCATCTCTCTATCCTGTTCCTCATATTGAAGGTTTCACGCCCCTTTGGGGTTTCATGCCTGTACTCTAGCCCTAGCCTTTCAAACGCATCCCTATACCAGGGACCGTTGTCTACGAGGAATAGTGGCCTGTTCTCACAGCACTCTAACACCTGCTTCAAGAATATTTCAGCGTCTAGTGATGATCTTGTGAAGCTTGCCCTGAACGCTAAAACCTCCTTCGTATCAACATCTCTAGCAGCCCACAGGAACACGTATATTGGCTCACCCCTACGCTCAACCTTCACCTTAGTCTCGTCAACAGCTATACACCTGCGACACCTCCTCTCAGGCTTCGGAAGACCCTTAAGGGCTGTGAAAGCCCTATACACAAGCCCATAGGATATACCCCCAACAGCCTTCGCCACACCCCTATAGGATAGGCCCGCGAAGCATAACATTGCTGCGAGGACCTTAACCTCCAAAGGCGTCTTATTCCTCTTGAAGACCCCAGCCCTCTCAACAGCATCCACAAGAAGCTGAAGACCGGACATAAGACAACCATAGAGACATAAAAATACAAGCCCAAAGGACAAGAACATTAGACAACTTACTAAAATCTTATCATAACATCATCAATATTAATATCAATAAAGTTTAAATAGCTAACTCATTATCATAGAAAGTTTGGAGAAAAGAATGATCGATCTTGAAAAGCATTGGGTTGGAAAATATGCTAGGACACTGCTTATTGACTTCCACATTCCGCCTGAAGCATCTAATCTTTGTTCAGCATTTAATGCTGAGAAATTGGCAAAGGATCTCGTAGAATCAAATGTTAACGCCGTAGGAATATACACTAAATGCCATTATGGCTTTTCATATTATAATACAAAGATAGGGGTTAGACATCCCGGCCTCAATTTCGATTATTTTGGAACCCTAGCAAAAGCTTGCAAGGATGCAGGACTGGTTGTATACGCATACTATAGTGTGGCACGTGATAGTGTTGCCTACCAAAACCATCCAGACTGGAGACAAACCGATTCTAAAGGACACACCTTTCTTCTAACCAAAGGCAATTGGGGTGTAGTGTGTTTTAACAGCCCTTATACACAGGAAGTAGTTTTCCCTCAAATTCGAGAGGTGCTCGAAAACTATGAAGTGGATGGAATTTGGTGGGACATAGTTACCTTTGAGAAAGATAGTTGCTTTTGCCCCTACTGTAAAAAAGAAATGAAAGCAGAGGGATACGATCCCTATAAGCCTTATGAACATTACATTTTCAATGAGAAAAGTATAGAAAGATTTTATCAGGAAAGCTACAGCTTAATAAAAAGTTTTGATCCAAAGCTGCAAATTGTTTCAAATTCAACGGGTGATATTGGACGGGCACGGAGGTGTAAAGACTGGTTAGACGCACTGGTTACAGAATATATTCCATTTAGACACGGTTTCTTATACTGGATGCCATACGGAAAACATATGCGTACAATGAAGCAGCCCTTTGAATGTTGTATTAGTAGTTGGCATAAGGCATGGGGGGACTTCGGAAATTTCAAAACTCTTGAGCAATTTAAATATGAAGTGGCTCATGCATTATCTATAGGTGGAATAATATTAACAGTGCATCAACCCTTTTTAGACGGAAACCTTTCTGAAGACTTTATTTCCTTATTAAAGGAGGCTTACGCATTTATAAAAGAAAGAGAAGAATGGTGTATTGGATCAGAATCTGTTCCTTATATAGCAATATTAGCAGATCACGCTACAGGCGAATCTGATGATGAACGCCACTTCAATAGCCTTAGAGGGGCTTGCAAGGCTCTGGATGAAAGCCACATCCAATTTGATGTCATAGATGAAGATGAGGAATTTAATAAGTATAAGGTATTAATACTCCCAAATAATAGAACACTTTCAACTAGAACAATCCATAGAGTTCGCGAATATGTCAGAGAAGGAGGTCGGATAATTGCATCCCATCTGACTTCTTTAACCAAGCTAGAAAATGAAAAAGTAGATTTTGCTTTAAATGACGTTTTCGGCGTTAAATACCTTGGAATATTTCCTGAGTCAATCGGATACATGACTTCCTTCCATAAAGACATAGCAAAGGATTTGCCAAAGACGCCACTAATTGTATATGACCAATTTGTAAAAGTTATACCACTAGAAAAAACTGAAGTACTAGCAGAAGTTAGAAGGCCTCTTTTTGAAGTAAAGGAAGGACGAAGTTACTCGCATGCGCATGCGCCACCTCACCCTTTACCTCCAACTGAGACGGCTTGTATAGTAAGAAATGTTTATGGTAAAGGCCGAACAATTTATATTGCACCTCCTATATTTCGAGCCTATTATGAACATAATGTGCCATTTTATAGAATATTAATAAGTAATTTGCTCGACCTAGTATTAGGGAGAGAAAAACTTCTTGAAATAAAGACAGGTCCCTCAGTTAGCATTTCATTAATGTCCCAAGAAAATAGGTGGATACTACATCTCGTTAATTATCATGCTGAAAGAAGAGCAACATTACCGCTTCCTACAAACTATGAAGATTGGTCACAACCGACACCTGTGCCCGACCCCAGACAACCATATTACCGTCTGCCGTCCCATGAAGTGATTGAAGAGATACCTCCAAGATATAATATACCTATTCGTATACGATTACCGAAAACACCGAAAGACGTTTATCTTGCACCTGCACGAGAAAAACTTACGATAGAATATAAAGATAACATAGCAGAATTAATAGTTCCACGCTTAGATGTGCACCAAATGATAATATTTGAATTTGAATAAATTTTTCAAAATATCAAAACAGATAACTGGCATTACAATTGTGACCAGATGCCGAGCATAGGCTTGCAAAATTGTCTGTCAATAAGTTTATTAACTTGATATTTCTTTACACGTAGTGATATGATTGAAGAAGTAATTTATGTAGACGATAAAAGAATTAAAAAACATTTTATTAGAGAAGTGGAAGGAATTGAAGAAATACATTTTCATAAAGACCCACGTATGCTGGGTGTATACTGCCTTCCAATACAAGTAAGGATGTGGGAAGGCGAGTACGTGGAATTGGATGTGCCTGAAAATACCATCATGCTAGGTATTATTACCGAACTAGCAGCACACCATCCCCGAGCCAGATTATACCTTGATGGAGTGAATCAAACACTACAATATTTAGATACTTTCGTTATGGGAGATGTTGATGGAATTGGATGTATAAAATGGTATATGGTGCCCAAAGGGTGTAAAACTGTTCGATTACAAGTAACTGAAAGCAGGAATCCATTAATGCAAAAAAGCCAACGGGCGCGAAATTCTGGATTTTGCTTTGGCGGCTTTATTCTCAAAAGCAGTTTTACTATGCCTACACCAGTTTACACAACCATTTATTGGAACAAGAATCATTTGGATTTGGATGAAATACCTCCAGCTGATGAAAATGTGCCCGGAACGCTTGATGTAGGAGATATACCACATCCATGCAAACTACAATTCCTTAAACTTTGTTGCGATTGTGGAGATGTAGAAGTGCTGATTACAGATGGATGGGGCCACGAATACACTACTTATATGAATGTTAAATATACATTTAGGTTTAATAAAATGTTTTCTGACTTAATTAACCAAAAAGTTACAGATTACGCCACAATTTTAAAATGGGACGAAAAAGGTAAGTGTATACTTTTAACCTTACCCCTATCTTTTATGGAAGGCATGCATATTAGACTAATTAATCGGAATAAAGATAAAGCTATCAAACTGTTAGATATAGAATGTGCTGTGAAGGTAAGACTTTGCTAAAAATTTATAAACCCTTCTTCAGATTACCCAAAAATATGGGTAAAAAAGAAATTAAAATTAGAATAGATGAAAAGATTATAGAGAACTTCAAAGAAACGGGTTTAGACATATCAGAATATGCTGAAATGCTTTTAAAAAGGGCTATTGAAACAAGACAAGGAAAACAGTTAAAATGAACTAAAGTGATGCCATAACTGTTTAACCATTGCTATTGAAAAGGCAATTCTCGAACAAAATGTGGAAATTCGAAAATCTTTTTTAAATATGCGTGCAGAATTTCTTTAACTTAGCCGTGGTTGCTACAATGCATGTACATTATATTCTTCTGAAAAGATCTACTAACAAATTTTTTAAGAGAATCGAGCTTGACATTTTAGAGTAACCTTAGACTCCGTTAGAAACAAAGTATTGCTAAGGAAAATTTAAAATGTAATGACGCCTTTTATGTATCCTTTTTTACAGGACACGAGGCCTTCATTTGGTTCATAGTCTACGGCTGCTACCTCAAAGATATGTTGTGCTTCATCTAGAGTTCCTCGGTGGGTGATTAACTTATCTAGCTTATAAACTCCTTTCTTCATAAGGTTTACAGCTGTTTGAAGGTCTTTAGCGAAATCCGGAGATGCCCATGGAGACGGATTGAACACTTTTAGTCCTTTGTGATGCCATATGCCAAGATTTAAGATTCGCTTACCTTTATGATTGCCAAAAATGAGTAATCTTGCTTGTTTTCTGCATAAATCTGCCGCCAATAATAATGCTGAGTTACTTCCAGCTGCCTCGACAACGATATCCGCACCTAGTCCATTAGTTATCGAATTAATCTCTTTTCTTACGTCATGAACATTTGGGTTGAGGCATACATTAGCGCCAAACTCCTTTGCCAGTCTCAGTCTCTCGTCATTTAAGTCAATAGCGATCAGAGTATTCAATGGGGTTTGCGATAATCCTTGAATTAATAGTAATCCCATGAAACCTGTGCCGATAACTATCACATTATCATATGGTTGGACATCAGCATATCGCACTCCATTCACGATGCACGCGATGGGTTCGCCAATCCAAAGGCAGGGATCAGCGTTTCCAGGTACTTTTGCAACATTACGCTCGGATGCTATAGTGTACTCGCTGAAAGAGGGGTTTAAAGACCATGGATAAGGAACATATGGTACTGCAGTCACTCGATCACCTGGCTTGAAATGGGTAACATTTGATCCGACTGATTCAATTTCGCCTACAGGTTCATGTCCTCCAGGAAAGGGATATTTACTCTCATGGATTCCTAAGAAAGCATAACGATCTCCTGTGCAAATGCCACATGCAATTGTTTTGATTCTAACTTCATTAGGGCCAGGTTTAGGGCATTCAAGTTCTCCTATCTCAACCTTTCTTCTTCCAGTAAAGAACAAAGCTCGGCATTTCATATGGTTTACCTCACCTCTTTTTTTGCGGGAAGAAATATAAAAATTTTTCACACTCAGGTTGGGCATAAAATGATTTAAAGTAAAAATTTAGGTTTTCCTACGGCTAATTCAAGGTACTAACCTAGAAACTCTAGGAACATTCTCAGGAGTAAGATAAACCATTATATGGAAATCTGGTAAAAAGCATCTGCTACGATCTTATCGTGACGGCCGGAGGAAGTTACGGATTTTGATCCAAGATCGTTAAAAACGAAAGACATATATCAGCATCTTTAATTAAAGACAAGGGGATTTAAGGTGAAGGTTGGATTAAGCTCGATAACTTTTAGGCATTTACCGCTAAGAAAATTTCTGGATATATCAAGGGAACTCCATTTTGACCATATTGATATAGCGGGGATTCCAGGATGGGCTCCTCATCTAAATTTTCCTTCAATTGCAGATGCTGACATTACAGGTCTCTTAGAAGACTTAAAGAGACTGAATTTGAAAGTTTCTTCTTTTAATGTTGGTGGAGATATTGCCTCCCCTATTCATTCAGAGAAATCAGTTGAGTTTATTAAGTCAGCAATAAGGGTGGCTAACAGAATTGGTGTTCCTATTATAACTGTGGGAGCTGGCTCTAAAAGTGGTGTTAAAAATCTCTCTATAAATAATGTTAGAAAACTCATTAAGTTTAGTGAAGAATATGGCGTTACATTCACGCTTGAGTTGCCTCATTTAAGAACGCTAGCAGAAAAATGGAAGGAAGCTTTAACTTATTTGAATGAGATACCTGAGCTTTTTATAACTCTTGACACCAGCCATCTTTATACATCTGGAGGAACAATCATAGATATAGAACCATTTATAGATAGAATAAAACATATACATCTTAGAGATGCCAAAGGTTCAGATGTATCCTATGTGCCTGGAGAAGGTGAGTTTGACTTCAAAAGTTTATTCAAATTAATCAAATCTAAGTATTCGGGCGTTTATGTTCTAGAGCTAGAATTTCACGAAATCACTCCTAACGCAATCGTCGACAAAGTGAAGAGTTCTAAAACCTATATAATTGAGGCTTTTCAGTTATAGATTTTTGACGGAAACCATTTTATTACTCTATGGTTGGTGATGGAAAGATTATGAGAGCTTATTTTCTGGTCTAAGGCTCAATACGTTGCTTGGTGAGGACATTAATAAACCAAAAAGCAGTACAACTGTGAAGGCTTATATAAGAGGCCAAACTTTATTCTTCCATGAGTATGTCTCCCAAAGACTACCTTTGCAGAATAAACGAGATGGTAGACAATCAAAATTATACTTTTAAAAAGTAGGCAAGATATATAGTAAAATAGTAAAAGGGCTTGGCAAGTGTAGTAATAAAAGCTTAAAAATTTGTGCATTTTAAAATATTAAACTGTGGTGGTAAATAGACATGGATGATTTTATTTATTCTCTCCCATGGAGTACTCTTACAACTAAGGGGGTTCCACGCTGGCTTTATGAATTCAAATTTGGAATATACACTCATTGGGGCGTTTATTCGGTGCCTGCATGCGGCCCCAATGGAAGCTGGTATCCATATTTTATGTACAGGCAAGGAAGTATTCAACATCAATATCATGTAAAAAACTATGGTGATCCATCAAAATTTGGATATAAGGATTTTATTCCAATGTTCAAGGGGGAAAAATTCAATGCTGATGATTGGGCGGAACTTTTTAAAAAGGCGGGTGCACGTTTTGCTGGGCCTGTTGCAGAACATCATGACGGCTTTTCCCTATGGGATAGCAAAGTTAACGAATGGAATTCGGCGAAAATGGGTCCCTGTAGAGACGTTGTTGGCGAACTCGAAAAAGCTATCAAAAGGCATGGTATGAAATTCATGGTGGCTTTCCATCATGCAGAGAATTGGTGGTTTTTCCCTCACTGGAAAAAGGAATATGATACATCAGACCCCAAATACTCCGGACTATATGGTCCACTACATAATCAGGAGGCTAACAGGGAATTAGAATGGCATGAGCAGGACAAGCCTACGCAAGATTTTCTTGAAAAGTGGAAGAATAAAATAATTGAAGTAATAGAGAAATATCGTCCAGATTTAATGTGGTTCGATTTTGGCTTCGGCTGGGTACGTGATTCCTATAGAAGAGAGGTTATTTCATATTACTTTAGACGAGCATACGAGTGGAACAAAGAGGTGGCGTTGGTCTTTAAACCACTTAGCTACCATTATAGAAGTGCGCTCAGAAATAAAAGGGAAATGTGGATAAAAGCATATGAAAAATTAGGCGCTCCAGGACTTCCTCCTGGATTGGGTGTTCCCGACCTTGAACTTGGCGTAATGGGTGACTTAACATACCACATTTGGATGACGGACACTTCAATAGATAAAAATGGTGCCTGGTCTTATATCCAAAATATTGAATATAAGTCCACTAGAACCCTTATACACACGTTAGTTGACATTGTGAGTAAAAATGGTATCCTCTTACTTAATGTGGGACCGAAGGCGGATGGAGAAATACCCGAGGAGGCGGTGAAACGGTTAACTGAATTAGGGGAATGGCTTAATGTGAACGAAGAAGCAATTTATGGCACTGTCCCATGGGTCATCTACGGTGAAGGGCCAACAAAGATAGAAGATAGCTTGCCCTTTAACGAAATGAAAGAAAGCTCCTTCACAGTAGAAGATATCAGGTTCACTACAAAAAACAAGACTGTATATGCGATATCTTTAGGTGTTCCGGAGGAAAAGTTTCTTATTAAATCCCTCAGGATACTGGATAAATCGGAAGTGGATTCTGTCGAATTGTTGGGTGTCGAAAAAGATCTTAAATGGAGCTTGGACGAAAACGGTATGAAAATAATTCTTCCTCAAAAAAAGGATGTTAAGCATGCCTGCGTATTCAAGATAGTATTGGCTAAATAGGCGATAATCTAATCTTACTCTTTTCTATGACAAAAATTTGGAGGCCAAAAAAGTTCAGGAGAGAAAAATTTAAATTAAGTCGCTAAGCGAATTTTTCCTTCTTAATATTTATATATCGTTAAATGATAATAAAATAGGTCCTGAAATTGGAGAATTTAAATAGAATAATTAGTAATTTTATAATTGGTTCACAGTACTATAGGCCGCCTACTCCTCCTGTGGATGAGTTTGAACCGGACTTTAAAAAAATTAAAGATATTGGTTTGAACACAATAAGGATATGGGCGATGTGGAGATGGATAGAAAGAAGAAAAGATGAATATAATTTTAGTGAATATGACAAGCTATTTGAACTCGCTAAACGATATGATATCAAAATTTTAATAAATATAATTCTTCCTGCACCTCCTAAATATATTTACAGAGAGCGCCCTGATTGCATGGTTGTAAGGCTTGATCGAACAATCGAATTCCCCAATTCAGCACAATCTGCATATATGATAGGGGGGTATAGACCATGCTTTGATAATCCTTATTTAGTGAGTAGAGCGAATCTTTTTCTAGAAAAGCTCATTACAAGATATAGAGATGACGACAATCTGCTTGCTTGGGACATATGGAATGAGTATAGAATCCCTCTTTGTGCTTGTAAATACACTACTGAAAGATATAGGAAATGGTTAAAAAAACGCTATAAAGATATTGATAGTTTCAACAAAGAATTTGGTAAAGCTTATGGATATTGGGAGGATATAGAGCCACCTTATAATAAGTCCGATTACCCAGAAATGCTTGCTTTTGTACAGTTTACCCTAGAAAATCAAGGTGAACACTTAAAATGGGTCGCAGATGTGGTTATAAAGTTTGATGGAAAACATCCCGTAGTAACCCACCATGGTAGTACAAGCACTATCTTTTCACCATTTATTGGCGAAAACACTCACGATGAACTTTATTCTGCGAAACCAGTAGATATTTATGGTTGCACAGTACACCTAATCTACTATCAAGGTTACGGCTTAACTCATGATTCCAAGCTATATTCTAAATATCCTCTCGCTCTCGATAATGCAAGATGTGCTAAGAGGAACTATTGGGTTGCTGAACTCCCCTCAAATGTAAGCCCTCAGGGACCTGGCGAAATCCTGCCAGGAGAGACCACCTTAAAACTTTGGACTGCAGTAGCCTATGGAGCTTTAGGAATAATTTATTGGCAGTTCAAACCTGAAAGGCTCAATGCAGAGGCTCCTGGGTGGGGCCTTGTAAACTATGATGGTTCCACGACAAAGATGGCAGAGGAAACTAAGCACTTCATAAAAGCACTACAACAAAATGAAGAACTATTTTTAAATTCCGACCCCTATCCTGCGGAAATAGCCCTATACTATGATAGAAGAATACATATAATAAACGATTGTATTGAAGGAAAGCTGTTAGAAGCAATACATGGGGCATATTATTCCTTTTGGAGGGAAAATATTCCTGTTGATATTGTCACGCCAGAAGAAGAATGGGGTCACTATAAAGCAATTTATATGCCATTCCCAATCTTACTTGACACTCAAATATCAAAAAGGATCAAGGAATATGTAGCTAAAGGGGGGACAGTAATTTCAGAAGCCCACCTAGGCAAATATCGCCAGAACGGCTTCCATTCACTTACCATACCACCCGAAGATCTAATCGATATCTTCCAAGTCAAAGAAGCCACTACAGAAATCTTTTTCAGTCACGAAGCTACATGGGAGCTGCCATCGTTGGGCGACGAAAAGGAAATGCCATTAAATACCCAATTAAACTTTGAAATGGAAGTCATCTCTGATGACATACCAGCCTTCCAAAAGGGTCTTAAAGCATATGGGGCTTACGAGTATGCAAGAGTAAAAGTTGGAGGGGCTAAGACGTTAGCAAAATTTTCTTCAGGCGAAGCTGCAATATGCTTAAATAAGTTTGAAAATGGACATGCTATATATGTAGCTACATTTCCATCCATATATGTTGACGGCACAGGCGACTACTGGACAGGGAAGCTAATAACCGCTCTATCGAAAATAGCAAATGTTAACCCCCCAGTTAAAATCCTTTCGCCAACTCAAGAGGTGGTTACAGCGAGAGTCATGGTTCAGAAAAGCCAAAATGATGTCTTATTATTTGTTTTTAATCATACAAATAAAATACAAGATATAACACTTGAATTAGCGCAAAAATATGAGAAAATAAAGGAAATTTACGGAGAAGAAGCAATACTGAAGAACGAAAAGACAGTTGCCTTAACACTCAAGCCTTTAGGAGTAGCTGTCTATTATCTTAAGACTAATGCCTAAGCAGAATTTATAATTTGCTTTGCGTCTTAAGTTCTGGCTTTTGAGATAAAAATTATGAACTCCAGGAAAAGAATAATTTTATCGCTTGAATATAAAGAACCTGATAAGGTTTTTGCTCTAGGAAGATATAGTTGCAGTGTTCGAAACCGTTAAAAAAAAATATGGGAAGGTATCCAATCGGATGAAGAATATGTCCGAATGATTTCGGCACCTACATTACGTTCTATCAGAATAATGTTTAAATATGATGTTTTTTATTTATTGTTCATGGTCACGCTTTTTGGCCGTGTTTTTGGGGAAAGCGAGCTTTTGAAGCGTGTTGGCTGTATGGATCAGCTTGGAGGGGTTAAGCTTCTTGAACTATCTGATGGGGTTGAAAAGGG
>Ga0080004_1108813_pt1 | contig 17611 bp, 27 predicted proteins | sample WasSprMetagenome_FD_69207 | JGI IMG/M metagenome (GOLD analysis project Ga0080004, IMG submission 69207) | Sulfidic aquatic microbial communities from Washburn Spring, Yellowstone National Park, USA - WS (SPADES assembly) (version 2) | ecosystem: Environmental > Aquatic > Thermal springs > Hot...
TGCGTTACATGAGCCGTGGAGTATAAGAAGGCGATACGCGACCCAATACACGGCTTTATCAAGCTGACCGCGGAGGAGATACAGCTGATAGACGGGGAGCCGCTGATACAGCGTCTGAGATACGTAAAGCAACTGGGGTTTGTCTTCCTCGTGTATCCCACGGCGACACATACACGTTTCGACCACAGCCTTGGGGTTATGCACGTCGCAGGTCTCATAGGCGAGAGAGTTCTGCGAGAGATGAAGATGTTAGACGAAGGCGTAATTAAGCACCTCAGAGCCGCCGCACTGCTCCACGACATCGGGCATCTGCCGTTCTCCCACTCCTTCGAGGTCTTGACGCGGGAGCTCCTCCACATGGCCGTGAAATACAAGTGTGTAGACGTTGACTTGGCGCAGTTCGACGTGGGGAAGCCCCACGAGGTGACTACTAAACTGCTTGTGGAGAGACTTACGCCAAGACTCGCCGAGTTGGGTTACGACCCCGAGTTGATTAAGGACATTCTCTTTAGGAGGAGCGAGAAGTATAAGGTGCTTAGCAACATCGTTTCGGGGGTTTTCGACGCCGACAGACTTGACTACATCATGCGAGATATGTACTTCACCGGCGCGGCGGTGGGCACGAGCTTTACACATATCGACCTTGAGAGAATAATTGAAAATCTCGAGGTGGCTGGGGATAAAATACTTTTTGACGAAAAGGCCAGGGTTAATTTAGAGGGGTATTTAATAACGCGGTACAACCTGTACCGCCACGTCTACCTCCACCACAAAACTGTCTTGTTCACAGAAATTGGGCGGGCCATACTTGCGGACAACATCGAGAGGTGTGTAGAGGGGAAAGGAGACGGGGTTATCTGCGAATATCTCTGCGAGCTGGCGCGGTTTGTCGCCGGAAAGGCCGGGGACGTAGATGCGTGGAAGGCCACCGATGACTACTTCATCTCGGTGTTTATGCGCGACCCCAGGTTTAGAGACCTCCTCGCCAGAAGACCTCTGGAGTATATACCGCTGTGGAAAAGAGAGAAGGAGTTTTTAGAAATCTTCAGAGACCCCGCTAAAATAAACGCGTCTATCGATCGGCTGGGGCCTCTCCACTGGGCTCTTGTGAATAAGCTGAGGAGCTGGCTGGTGGAGCGGCTTAATGTAGAACTCGGCGGAGCTTGCAAGTTGTCTCACGACGACGTGATAATCTCCTACGTCAGTTTCGAGCCGTATACAGAAGATCTCTACATAACTACGGCTGCGAGACCTATTCCAATTTCAGAGATTTCGCCGCTGGTCCAGGCGATAAACGAGGCGTGGAGGCGGGCCCCCCACGTCTTTCTCTTTATTCGGAGAAAGACGCTGGACAAGTGCGGCGAGGCGACGCTACGCGGCTTAAAGGACGCGCTTGAACCTCTGCTAGACCTGGCGATTAGAAGAGTGTCAACTCAGAGTCACGCCTAGAGTCTTCTCGACGTACTTGGCGACTTCTTCGCCGGTCTGCTCCAGGATCCACCTGCCGCGCTGTGTAATCGCCGCCGTGCCGTCTCTTATCTCCACCTCGCCGTCGAGGAGCTTAGGCCAAACCCTCCAGTTGTACCTTATGCCTAATTTCTCCACAGCCCTCTTCGCCAGCTCGTCCACCTCCTCTATGGGGGCCGGCCCCCTGGCCAACCTCTGCAGGATCACCAGCCGCAAGTATTCGCCCACTGGTGTGTAGCGGACGTACTGCACGTACATGTAGTTAGGTAAATCCCACAAATTTATTTCCAGGAGTCAAAGAAGACGCGGGTAGGGGAGAGTACGTTGAAATTTTGGTCGTAGCCATGTGACGTGGGTCCTTTCTACGTGCCCCTCGTGTCGCGTTGGCAGGTGGAAGATTTAAGAAGTCGTCGGGAGGTTGTGTCGTTTGACCTAGAGCTTACCAAGACCTCTGTGGAGTACCGCGGAGGAGTGGCGCGTTTTTCCTACGGCGGGCGTCTCTATGAGGTATCTCTTGACGACCTACCCGAGGTAGACGAGGAGAGTTGCGAGGTGTACGTCTTGCTGGACAGGGAGTGGCGCGAGTTGTCGATCGCTAGGGGGCGATTTTACAAGCTCTGCGTGTTTAGAAGAGGCTGGGCGCCGACGCTTATGATAGACGGCATAACCATGCACAGTGTGTTGGAAAACCCCCTGGTAGTCACGGCGCGGAAAATCGAGAGGGCGGGGGGCCGCACGTTTGAGTGTTGCACCGGGCTTGGATACACGGCCACAGAGGCTTTGAAAAAAGGCGCGAGGCATGTAGTCACCGTGGAGATGGATATAAACGTACTGACTCTCGCCGCCTTCAACCCATACAGCAGGGGGCTTTGGTCCCCCCAGATAGATGTCGTCATCGGCGACTGCATCGCCGTTGCCGAAACGCTTAGAGACGGGGCTTTCGACTACGTGATCCATGACCCGCCTAGGCTCAGCCACGCCACCCAGAGGCTGTACTCCGAGGCGCTGTATCGCGAGTTCTATAGACTGCTGAAGAGAGGCGGGGGGCTTTTCCACTACGTAAGCCAAAGCGGCACCAAATACAGAGGCCTCAACCCCTACAAAGGCGTCGCCGAGAGACTGAGGCGCGTCGGCTTCGCCGTGGAGAAGGCGAAGGAGGGCTACGGCATATACGCGAAGAAGCGCTAGAGTATGTGGGGAACTCTATTAAGCACCGCCGCACCCCCGTCTATATATACCATGTCCTCTATGCGGACCCCGCCGACGCCCTCTATGTAGACGCCGGGCTCGATCGTGACCACGTGGCCCTTCTTTAACACGTCTTTAGACGTGGCGAAGAGCCGCGGCGGCTCGTGCACCTCGACGCCGACGCCGTGGCCCGTCGAGTGTATGAAATACTGCGCGAAGCCGTATTCTGCGATTACGTCCCGCGCCGCCTTGTCCACCTCAGCCGCGGCAACGCCTTCCCGCGCCGCCTTTTCGGCTGCCTTGACCGCCTCGTATACGGCGTACATGGCGTCTTTCAACACGCCGAGGCGCCCCGGCGCGAAGGTCCTCGTCATGTCTGAGCAGTAGACCCCCTTCTTTGCGCCTATGTCCACCACAACGTAGTCCCCGTATTCTATCCTCCTGTCGCCGAATCTGTAGTGAGGATACGCGCCGTTGGGGCCAGACGCCACGATGGGGTCGAAGGCCACGCCGTCAGCCCCCTCCTCCATAAACCATCTGTAGACCAGACCAGCCACGTCGCGCTCCCTCATGCCCACCAGCCTCATCTGGCCGAGCTTAACATACACGCTCTCCGTTATCCTGAGAGCCGCCTTGATGAGCTCCACTTCCCACTCCTCCTTGGCCGCCCTCAGCTCCGCCATCTCCCCCGACACGTCGATCCCCACCTCCTTGTTGTCAGAGGCTACCCTCTCCCTTACTACGCTCTTTAAGGCCTCTAGTATGCTGGGCGCCACCACGAGCTCCTCGCCAGGCCTCCTGGGCGGTATCTCCGCCGAGGCGACGGCAACCACCTTGTCCACAGAGGTCGTGGCCTTTGCCCGCGAGTAGTCGAGGCGGGAGACGTACAAGGTGGAGTGCCCGCTTCCGAGATCCACGACGAGGCCGAGCGCGTCCGGCATGCCTACGGTGTAGGCCAGGTTAGGGCCCTTGGTCAGCACCAGGTAGTCGTACCTCCCCGAGAAGGCCCCCACCAGTTTTTTCAGGCTGCGCATAGATATAATTCGGCCGTATTATAAGTCCTATCTCCTGAGGTGCGAAAGAGGCACCGGCTTGTCGTATCTCCTTACCACGGTGAAGTATATAACGGAGACGGGGTCGTCCTCCTCCACGTTTCCGTATATCTCTCTGAGCTCGTTTATCAGCTCCGTCATGGACCCGAGGCCCTCCGCCGCCGCGACGTCGTCGCCGAGCTTCCCCAGCTTGGTGTAGTATACCTTAGTTATGAAGGCCTCGGCGTATAAGGCGTCGCAACACACAATATAGACAAGGCTGAAGCGGGGCTTCACGATGCCGTATCTAACGGTAACCCGCTTACGCCCATTTAGTATATTCTCTAGGTATTTCTCTCTGAAGCGCAAGTAGGGCCCCAGCTCCACCTCTCTGCCCACGCCGCTGTGTAAACCTTTAAATTTTTGCATTACGGCTCCTCCGTGTGTGAAGTTTTTACCCAAGGCGACGCCTTGGTGTTTAGGGCTCCTGAGCTGGAGCTCGCCATGGGGTACCTAGCTGCGAGGGCTGTGGCTGAGCGGGTGGAGCTGGGCGACGGCGAGCTCAGGTTGTGGCCTGCGTTGCCGGAGGTAGCCGCGGCGCTTAAGGCCCTCTGCGACTCAGACGCCTCCTCCGTGTTGCTCGACATAAAAGACTCGTTGCTCCACATGGGGTGGCTCGTCGAGGGGGCTAAAGACGTGGCGAGGATGAGGAAGAGCAGGCGGGCAGGCGTGGGCGGCTTCACGGTGGTGGAGTACGACAAAACCGCCAGAAAAATGACGGTATTCACAACGCAGACTTGCCTCGCCGAGGCGCTGAAGCAGTTGGGCTTCGAGGTAGCCTCTGCGAAAAACTTCCTAGAGGCCACCAGGCACGTCTCCACGTTGGTAGAGGCGTTGGAGCTTGAGGAGGAGGTTTCACAAACCTTATGTTAGCCCTCCTCCTACTGCTCGCGCAGGTAGCCGCCCTGGCGGTGGCGGCGTATGCGGGGCGGGCCAGGCTGAAGAGGCTGATAGCCGAGGCCCAGAACGGGGCCGTGCCCGATCCTAAAGACGTGGCGGCGGACGACCTCCATGAGGTGGACAAGGCCATACTTAAGCTACTGGCGGAGCGGCAGGGCGTGGTGTATCAAAGCGAGATAATCAAGGAGCTGGGTCTGCCCAAGAGCACAGTCCACAAATCCCTCCGGCGGCTCAGCGAGGCGGGCTACGTGGAGATACAGAAGAGGGGTAGGTTCAACTTGGTGGTTCTGAAAAAAGTCACTTCAGAGGCTTCAGCAGTCTAACCTGGCCGTAATTCCTCAAGACGTCTATGACCAGGGGGATGGGGTCCTCCTCGAGGCTTTTGAAGCCTGCCAGCTTCACGCCGTCTTCCACCACCCGTATGAAGCCGTTGCCAGTCCTGATGGTGGCCTCCTTGGGCCCAAAGATTATCTTAAAGAGCTTCTTGGCCTCCGCCAGGCGTTTGGCGACCTCGGCCGCGAGCTCCAGCTGTTCCTCAGTCGGTTTCCCCCTGGGCTTCCTCTTTTTCAGCTCGCTTAGCTCCTCCTGGGCGAAGTCTCCCTTCACAACGCCCTTCGGCCTCTCCACAAACACCACGTCGCCTTCATAGCCTACAACCTCCACGTTTTCGCCTTTTCTAACCCTGGCCACGAGGTCTGGGAGGGAGACCTTCTCCACGTCCAGCTGATTACTATTAAATATAAACATTAGCAGATACATGGACAGCGAATACCTTACATACCTGGCCAAGTGCCCATCCTGCGGCAGGGAGATGGATGTTCTGAGCCAGTTCCTCCGCGTGGATCAGCTTACTGGGAGGAAAACTCTGGAAAGGACGTTGCTTTGTAAGACATGTAACATTAAAATTAGGCAGTACGTCCAGCTGACATGAGTCGGGCAGTTCTGTATAAACGGTCCGAGGAGACGAAGAAACGGTACTCCTTCTACGGCCTCCTCACGGCAATTTTCTACCTAGCAACCCTGCTGGTGGGCGCCGTGGTGTACGCCTCCAGCGAATTACCTGTGTATCTAAGCATGAACGCCGCTGCGGGCAGTGGCTACGGGGTGGCGGTGTTCATGCAGAGCCTGCTGGTTCTGCTCTCATTCATATTCCTCGCGGCTGCGGCGTTGTTAATCTTCCTCTCGCGGGCAACCACGGCTAGAGGCGAGTTCACTAGCTCCAACCAGCTGATATACTCAGCCATAGCGGTGACGGCGATAGCGCTGGCCTTCGCCGCGTCGGCCCTCTTCCCGCCGGCGTCTAACGTCGTCAATCCCCTCCACTACCTCTACGTGGTTATGATAGTGGCCGCCCTCGCCATGTCGTTCTATGCCGTGGTGCTCCTAAAGGCCGTGGTTAACTACTACACGCCGAGGCGGAAGTAGCGGCCGGGATCCCCGTTTTTCTCCACCAGCGAGAGGCTCACCAACGCGCTCAACAGATTGTTAAGCGGCGCCTCAAGCCCCTCGCATCTATACGCCGAGCAGAACTCCTTGAGGGGGCGGTGTATGTCCAACCTCACCACATACGGCACCCTCACAAGCTTAGGCACCACGTCTTCCCTCAACACCGAGGCCACCCAGACCGGAAACGCCCGCTCCTTCCTCTCCCTCTGAAGAAGCTTCACCAGGCCCATGAGGTTTTTCAAGAAGGCTATGCCGAGCTCCACCCTGTCGTAGCGCTCCAGCTGCATAGACACGTATTTACCCAGATCTACGTAAACGTCTAGCCCAGGCTCGAGCGACTTCAGGAACCTCAGCCCCTCAGTTGCGACGTCGCAACGCGCCTTGTCTGGACACGCGTTGCATCTGTCGCCCAGCGTCCCGCGGGCGCAGACCACGCAAGTATCCGTAACTCTGCACATGTCCAGCCCCGGCGCCGCGAAGCCGCATGACCTGCAGATGGCTACTCCCTTCGCCGTGTAGAGGTTCGCCACCAGTATATATACCGGCTATATTAACTAAACGCATGGCCGTTGCCGTCGTGGCTGAAAGCCAGACCCCCGACGAGCCCACGCGCGACATATACTTCGAGGTCAAGAGGAGGGGGCTCCCAGTGCGGTATATACCAATACAGAGGCTTTCGGTTAAGATCACGGGGGGCGGGGCCGTGGTGGAGACCAGGAGAGGCCCCCTGGAGGCGTCTGTGGTGGTCATACGGGGCTTGGGCTACGTCATAGACTCCAACACGTTGATGAGGAGGGTCTCCGTGTTGAGGATCCTGGAGAGGGAGGGCAAGGCTGCGATAAACCCTGTCGACGCTCTGCTGAACTGCCGCAACAAGCTGGAGACCATATACCTCCTCGCTAAGGCCGGCCTGCCGGTGCCGCCAACCGTCGTCACAGAGGACCTATACCAGGGATACGTGGCTACCAAGGAGATGGGTAAGGTGGTTCTGAAGCCGATACAGGGCAGCAGGGGGTTTGGCGCGATGATGTTTGAAGACCCCGAACAAGCCTTCCAGGTCATGAGGACGCTACTAATTACGAGGAACCCCCTCTACATACAGAAATACATCGAGAAGCCCAACAGAGACATAAGGATCATCGTGGTCGACAGAAGGCCCATCGGTTGCATGTACAGAGTGTCGACAAGCTGGAAGACCAACATATCCCAGGGCGCCACGGGCGTCCCGTGCAAAATCACACCGGAGCTTGAGGAGATAGCCGTCAAGGCTACTGAAACCCTCGACCTCGTATACTCCGGCGTAGATATAGGCGAGGGCAGGGAGGGATACGTGGTGTTTGAAGTCAATGCTAGCCCGGACTGGCGCGGCTTCAAGCAGGCAACCGGCATAAACCCAGCCACGCATCTCGCCGACTACATACACCGCGTCGCGAAGATATAAAAACTCCGCCGAACCCCCCTACGTGACCAAGTGGGTATTGAAATGTACAGTATGCGGCGAGGAGCGGGAGTTCGAGGCAGGTTTCAACCTCGCCCTATTCGGCGGCAGGCTGTATCTGTACTGCCGCAGATGCAAAACAAATAGAGAACACGTTATCCTGGGTTGCGCCGAGCCTGAGGAGCTCTGCCCCACCTCCGGCGTAGATGTTATAGACTGAAAAAGGGGTAACTCCTGAACACCGCCTCCTTCAGAAGCCTCGCCAAGTGGGGGCGTTGCAGCTTCTCCACCGCGGTGTCTACGTCGTCGTGTGGGGATATGCCGTATCTCTGGAACATGTAGGCGTGGGGACCCATCACCGCCTGAAGCGTGAGCATGTATACGGCGTGCATCCACTTTAAAAAATGCTCCGTAGCGCCTAGCCCTAGCAGACCAGCCTCAGCTGGATTATGCTACTGGTTATTAGGTGGCTGAGGGCGTTTATGCTACCCAGCGTGTTTAGGATTTTGCCGAGCTCCTCAGCCTCGGACTCCTCCAGCTTGTCCAGGAGGCGCTTCGCCTCTAGGCGCTCCCTCTTCTTCTCCAGCTCCGCCTTGAGCTGGGCGAGGGACTGCCCCACCGAGGCGATGCTTTTCTCCATGTCTATACAAGCCGCCCTGAGCCTCTTCTCCCTTTCCTGGAGGCGCTTGACCTGTTCATTGTAGACGTCCATGCCTATCACGCCCTTGAGGAGGGCCTCCTCGAGCTTGTGGTAGGATTTATCCAGCTCGTTTCTAGACTTCTTAAGCTCCTCAATCATTCTCCCCACCTCCCTGACCTTAACCTCGAAAAACTTGGGCAGAGCCGCCACGTCGAGGTCGACGTACTCCCTCGTTATCCTGACCCTTATGTTGGAGGTGTCTAGGTAGTAGCTCTGCCCGTTGGCATCTTTTATCTCAACGGAGACGAGCTTCTTCCTCTTCACGTCGAACTCACCCTTCTCCGCCACGCCAATTAACAACACCCCTCCGATGTACACCGGCTTGCCCCTCACCGTGGGCAACTTAGCCTCCTTCTTTTCCTGCCTCGCCACCGCCGAGAAAAACCTCCAAATCACGGCTCACCTAAAGGCCGTATTAAAACCACATGGTTTAAGATACTTAATACTTGAAAATTTCTATGGACCTCGAGGAGCTGAGCCGCGAAATCCTTACATGCGCCAAATGCCCCCTTCATAAGTACCGCACAAACGCCGTGCCGGGGGAGGGCTCCATGAAGCTGGGGATTATGGTAGTGGGGGAGGCGCCCGGCGCCGACGAGGACAGAACCGGACGCCCCTTCGTAGGCGCCGCAGGTCGACTTCTCACAGAGGCGTTGGCGCGGCTAGGCGTCTCCAGGTGGGATGTGTACATAACCAACGTCGTGAAGTGCCGGCCGCCTAACAACAGAACGCCGACGCGGGAGGAGGTGGAGGCCTGCCTCCCCTACCTCCTCCGCCAGATAGAGTTACTAAGGCCGAGGAGGATAGTGGCGCTTGGCTTAACCAGCGCCAAGACTCTGCTCTCCCTCGTTGGGAAGAGGGTGGAGAAGATGGGCGATGTGAGGAGGAGGTGTTTCCGAGGCCGCGTGGCCGGCGTGGAAGTTGAGATATGCGCCACATATCACCCCGCGGCTGTGTTGCGGAACCCCAGGCTGAAGGAGGAGTTCATGGGCGACTTGGCCGCGTTTCTAGGCGGCGGGCTTGAGCGCTTTTTCTAAATTTATATTGGGGTTTCTTCTCGTGGCTTTTAACTGCTTTAGGCGCGGTTGCGACGCGGCTGACCACCTGAAGGAGTTTGAGTACTGCAACAGCAATTTCGGCATCGACAGGGTCAGGAAGGCGCTGGTTGAGCTGTCTCCGGAGCATATGGCCGTGTTGCAGAGGATTAGGCTGAACTGGCTCAACACCAAGAACCCCGTGTATATGTTTCTGTCGGGAAGCGTCGTGGTGAACTGCGTCTGGGGGGACGAGACCTTGTGTAAGCACCTGGAGGCGATCAGGTCGGCGGGGGCCGCGGAGAGGGCGGGCGCCGCCTACTACCTCCCCTACACCCTGCTGTCTGACGAGGTGGTGGAGAATCTGCCCCTGCCGGAGGTGGCCGAGGAGGAGTATGAAATAAAGAAGTTCTACGTGGTTAGTCTGCGGGGCGTCGCCGGGGAGGCAGACGCAGTGGAGGCGTTGGCGAAGTTTTTCGAGGTTGCACCTGTGTTTTTGGGGCGTCGGGCCGTCAAGGTGGTGAGGCGTGTCCCACACATCATGCAGTTGGCCAACAGATACACAGACAGGATAGACATATTGCTGAAATTGACAGACGGCTCCTTGACTGGGGTGGGCTATGTAGACGTGACCAAGACCTACCACCTGGGCTTCTCCATGGCTAAGAGCTTCCTCCTCTATGGGCTTGACCGCGTGGTGGTGCTACACCCCTACGTAGACCAGGGCTTCCACAGAGAGGTGGCGAATAGGCTTAAAAACAGGTGGGACATCTCCGAGGTGGGCTACGCCGCCTTGAATCCGATGGAGGAGGAGTTATATTTCTATAAACTGCCGAGGGTAAACCGCTACTTGAAGATGAGCATCTCCGCGCAGAAATACTCCTCTTTGATTAGGAGCTACATTGAGTCTCTATGAGGGCCTTCGAGAAGAGCTACTCCCTCCTGCTGGGCAGATCCGGCAAGAAACTTGCTGTGTACGCCACCACGTTGCTGATGCTCCTCGTGTTGGTGAAGACCTTGACGTATCCAGCCGCCATGTTGTACTACCTGGCGTTTGGCGGGCTTCTCTTTGCTACGTTGTTTGTGGTGGATCGGAGGGTGGTTAACCCCCGTAGGTCTTACTACGTGGCGGTGGTGTCCGCTCTGGTTATCGCCTTCTTTGACGTGGCGTTTCAGAAGCCGCCTCTCACCTTTGCGCTGGTCGGCGCCTTGACGACTGCCTTGGTGGCCATGGCGCTTAGGTGCAGAGACTTTGCCTACCTATTGCCCATACTCCCGTCGGCCGTTGCGTATTACGTCCTCGGGCAGCCGCACCTGGCGCTACTTTCTGTTCTGTATGCGGTGGTTATGTATGGCCTCAAGCCGGCTATAAACAAAATGGCGGGGGGCCTAGACGCCATGTGTATGTTCTCCAGTTTTCTATATGCCGTATTTGCGGAAGACGACGTGATTGAGGACGCGTTTAGGGAGCTGGGCAAGGCGGAGAGGGTGCCGCTACACGTGTATGTGGTGGGCGGGCGCCACGTGGTGGTGGTTTCAGACTTCCACCCAGGCCCCTTTAGACACATAGGCGGGGGCCAGCTGGTGGATCTGCTTAACCGCGAGGTGGAGGCCTTGGGCTTCCGCTTCACCTTCCTCCATGGGGTCGGAAGCCACGAACGCGACCCCGTCGATAGGGGGTCTGTGTTGAAGATAGTGGAGGCTGTAAAGACGGCTGTGTTGTCTGCGCTAGACGGGAAGCCGCTTGCCGGCGTCCAGCCCCGGGAGGCGGCCCTAGGCGACGTCAAGATTGCGGGGTTCAGCCTCGGCGCGGCGCCTCATCTCGCCGTGGTCAGCAGGTTGCGCTCGGCGTCGGACGACATCCCGACGTGGGTCGCCAGGTGGGTGGACGCAGGGGCCTACATACTTGTGGATGCTCAGAACAAGTTCGACGGGCCTGTGCGCTGGGGCGAGGAGGACGTGAAGGCGCTTTCGGAGGGGGTGGCGGCTCTACACGAGGCGCCTCTGTGCAGGTCCTTCTCCGTGGGCGTGGGGAAGGTAGACGCCGGACACCTAGACCCGTTGGGGTTTGAGATAGGTCCGGCGGGCATCTCCGCCGTTGTTAACGAATGCGACGGCGTGAGGGGGCTACTGGTGGTGTTTGACGGCAACAACCTAGACGCCGGGCTCTACGAAAAGGTAGTGAGCCGATACAAGGGGAGGGGGTTCCGCGTGGTGGAGGTGGCGACCACCGACACCCACAGAGCCACGGGCGTGGGGCTCGGCCGGGGCTACAGAATCGTGGGGGAGCGGATAGACCACGGCCGCATATTGGAAGCCGTTGACAGGGCCGTGGCGGAGGCCGAGAAAACGCTCGGCGCGCATCCCGTCTCCTACCGGCGGATGGAGGTAGATGCCGTGGTGCTGGGGGAGGAGGGGTTCCAGAAGATCCAGCACGCCGTGCGGATGTACAAGAAGATGGGGGGCCTCATAGCGGTGGCGGTGTTTCTGGCGCCTGTTTTGCTGGTTCTGCTTTTTGCATAAGGTTTATATATTAATACCGCAGGGCGGTTATGTCACATAAATCCCCGACTTCGGAGGCGGTTCTGGAGTACCTTGAGTCCATGATAGAGCGGCTGGAGCAGTGGGTGAAGGAACAGGAGAGGCAGATAAGGGAGCTTGAGACGCATGGAGACGCCATGAAAGTCGCCGACCGGCTGGAGCTCCTCTACTCAGCCCAAGCCATGCTGGGCTACATAGCGAGGGTGTTGAAGGACTTCGAGTCGTGGCTCAGCAATCCTGTGGTGACATCGGTGATGCCCGAAGACATGCTTAGGCGTCTTGAGACCATGTTGCGGGAGGTCGCCGTTAAGTTCATCCAGGTGGACGTAGCGCACACCTCTGAGTATAGAGACCTCCTAACTAAGTTCGCCAAGGAGGGCAAGGTGCCCAGCGTCTTGATGCTGTACATCCAGCAGAAGCCCCAGATACCCCCGAGGAGGAGAGGCGAGGAGGGCGAGACTCCCCGTTTCTTCTAAGGCGGCTTGTATATATCTAGGCGCACCTTGTAGACCCCCGGGGCGTAGTCCCTCACCACCCTCCTGTCTACGATTTGGCAGCCTGGACACAGCTTTTTCGCCACTTCCTCAGCGTCTCTAAAGGGGTCCTCCTCGCGCCCCAGGTGGTAGAAGTGAACCACGCCGCTCCCCTCTAGGCAGTCAAAGGCCAGGGGGAGGTATCTGTAGGCGCCCAGCGGCAGGGTCATCAACACTCTATCGAATTTTTTCCTGAGAAGCGGAGCCACCGCAGCGACGTCTCCGTGTACAGCCATGGCGTTTCTTATCTTGTTTAGCTTGAAGTTCTCAACCATGTATTTGAAGCCCCAGGGGTTGAGCTCCACCGCCACTATTATCCTAGGCCTCGCCAGCTTTGCCATAGCGACCGCGTAGGGAGCTACGCCGGCGAAGAGGTACAGCACCCTCTCGCCCTCCCCCACCCTGGTGGCGACGTCTAGCCTGTCTGTCTGGTCCCGCGAGGAGAAGTACACCTTGGTTGGATCTACCTTGATGAGGTAGCCGTGTTCCTTGTGGAGAACCTCGGTGGGCCCTTCTATCAAGACCTCGAAGTTGTAAAGCCTGTAGTCGCCGCTTCGCGCGCCCAGCCTCCTCAGCACCGCCTTGACATGTTTATTCATGGCCGCGATCGCCCTCGCGATCTCGTGTTTATACGGCTCCAGCTCCGCCGGAATCTCCACAATGGCAACCGCGCCAGCTCTAGACCCCACTATCTCAAACGAGGAAGGCACCTTCTCCACCAGCCCCGGCGGTACCACCCCCTCGAGACGGCGCTTAAGCGCCACTGGAGGTGGTGATCGCGTTTATAAAAATCTGCCCCTGATACTGCATGGACAGGTCTTACCGGCTCGTTTCCTCCAGCCACCTCTCTATGGCGTCTGTGAGTTCGGCGTAGCGCTTAAAGCCTTCTAGGTGCTCTCTTCCGCATACTATCTTTATCTGGCCGTTCTTCATGCGGCGTATCCTTGGCACTCCGCCCGTGATGGCCTTTGTCACGGTGGCGAGTCTCTCGGCGTCAGCCCTCGCCATGGCAAAGCCCACGGCCGCGTTTCTTCTGCTGTATCTGCCGTATGTAATCTCGCAGTCGCTCTTTACGCCGTCGACCTCCGCCGTTATCTTAATCCTCAACAACTTCCCGCCGCCTCTGCCCTCATCGAACTTGGCACTCCCACCTATCACCTTCACCATGTGCTTCCTGCCATCTACCTCGACCTTCTTCTCAAAGCCCTTCAGCGTCAGAGCCCCTAGCCTTGCCCTCATCTATGATCTCTTTGACTTTTTCGTAAACCTCTTTGCCAGCCTCCCAAGCCCTCTGGAGTATGTACTCTACAAACTCAGCCACAAGTCTCTGAGGTTCGCCGAAGCCGTGTACGGAGAGCCAGGCGGCGTGCTCAAGACCCATCCTGAGGATCCTCACGTAGCCCCTCTAGCCGCCCTCCGGTATCTTTATCGAGAAGTGGACGCCCTCCACGAGACCCATCTCCCTAAGCCGATGCGCCCTCCGCTCTATGCTGTCGGGGTCGGTGGAGCCGAATCTGACCACCAGTGCGCCGCTACCGGACAACCCCATTTCGTACTTCGGCAATACCTCCTTCAACACGCGGCCCTCCTCCAGTTTCTCAAGCCAGCCCTCAGCCTTGCCGGCGTCTATCCTGCCGTTCTTCATGGCCTTCTTGACGATCAGGGCGATGGCTCTCTTGAGCTCCTCGCGCCCAGCCGCCAACATGTCGGTATAGGCTCTGACATACCACTTGTCTCTGCCGCCCACTTTCTTCATCTCTGCGTCGACGCCCGCCAGCTTCAATAGCAGGGCCGCGAGCTCCACTCGGCTCCGGTCCGTTGATTGGAATTCGAGCTCGATCCTGTCGCTCAGATATACGTTGTACTTCACGGCGACGCCAACTTCCGAGATTATCAAATCGGCGGCGACACGTCCGCTCTCAGTCAGCCTTATGTTGTCAGGCCGCACCTCCACCCGGCCTCCTCCACGAATTCATTGAACATTTCGCTTAAATACTCTCCGCCTGCCGACGGCGCACATACGGCGAGAAAGCGCTTAAACCTCACCGCGTTCTCTCCTCTTGCTGTTATGTTGTAAACGCCCTTCTTCACGTACGTCCGTACGCCAAACTTCAGCTTGTCTGGCTGGAGCTGGTTGAGCAGATGCAGTGTGGCAAGGCATAGCAGTACGGCTCCTCCGCCCAGCTCCCCACCGACGGTCAGCATGACACTCTGCGTCTCCACTGTGCCGTCTCTCGCAACTGCCGTGGCGTATATCACCGAAGATGAACAGCGCCATTTCTCTGCTGAACTCGCCTCTAAGCGCCTTGTCCAGCATTATCAGCTCAAGGGCTGGTTCCACAAACTTCCTCACCACCGCGTCCCAAGCGCAGTACCTGGCGAGGTAGTACGCGTAGGGATTCTCGCCGCTGAAGACGCGCTTAACGACACCCCACAACTCCTCCCTAGAGAGGCCGACCTTTTCAGCTATGTTTTTGATGCGCTCCTCTGTCTCTTTCTTATACCCTTCGGCGTAGCGGATGATCGTCAGGGCCAGACTATCCGCATTGTCGCCGCCTATCCTACCGTTGCTCAACGCCTCCACCGCCTCAGCCAGCCTCTTGATCCGCTCTTCACGCCATTTGTCGGCGTCCATGCCCCTCCTCGCCTCGGCGAAGTGGGCAAGGAGCGCCAGCTCGCTCAGCATCCTCCTCGCCAACCACTCCCTCTCGGCATTGTCCATCTTCTTGGAGCCCATCAAGGGTTTCAACTCATCGACCAGCTCCTCAACCTTCTTCAATACCCAGCGCCAGTTTATGGCGTCTACCAGCTCCCGCCAGCCCCTGACGGCGCAGCCCAGCACCGACTCCAGCCATCTGCTCTCCCTCAGAATCTTGTCCTCCCTCTCGCGGGGCCAGCGCGCAGTGACGGCAAGTTTGACGCCCCCCTTCGTGACGCTGGCACTACCGCGGAACGACTTCGGCCCGCCGAGGAGACTGACGTACCACCTCAACTGCCAAGGGTGGACTGTGGCGGCCGCTATCCGCCCCCCGGAGGTCGACACGTCTATGGCGCGCCACGCCACGTACTGCCGCTACCTGTCTAGCCCCGAGAGGTCTGGCGCCGTCTCCTTCGCCTCCTCCACGAAACGCCTCAGCACCTCCTCGCCAGCCTTAGAGCGAGCCACCGTCTCCTCTATCTTCAGCACGTCCACACGCGCCTCAACGCCGTCGTATGCCCTAAACACCTCAAAACCTCCCTTGAAGCGTCTAAACACGAGGTCCTCACTAACGGCTTTGCTCAAAAGGTAGCGCAGAGGCACAGAGGCAACTCTATCCTCCCAGTCTACCGCCCCCTTAGGCGAGCGGGACGGGTCGACGGCCACGCCGCGTCCTCTGGCGACCCTATCGGCCTTCTCGTAGGCGCTCCACGGCGCCAACAACACAACATCCGCCAGAGCACCCTCCACCATAAGCAACGTGGCGATGTGCCCAAATATCCCGCCTCTCGCCGCTGAGAGGAGGGCCGCGTAGGCCTTAGTGCCTATGCTGGCGTCTGAGTGCTTGCTTAACTCGCTATGCCTTGTCTCCGCCAGCTCCCCTGCCCTTTTCACGTCCACCTCTAGGTGGGGTCTGAGTTTTTCGTATAGGTCGCGGCTGTGCGACGCGTACAGCGCCAACACGCTGTTCAGCTCCCTCCTTACCTCCTCAGCCACCTCCTCCGGCCTCCTATGCGCCTCATGGAGCCTCTCCACCTCCTCAGCCGTCACTGTGAACACCTGCTCATTAACCAGCCTCCTCGCCCATTTATACAACTCGGCCCACTCCCTATACACCTCGGCGTTCTTTACAAGCGTCTTATACAAAACAAGCGCCGCAACCACTGCGGCGTCTTGCACCACCTCGTCCCTACTAGCAAGCGCCTTCCTCAACTCCACGAGGGGCTTGGGCAGGTTCGGCGACTTGGCCAGCTTGAGAAACGGCCTCTCTCCATTCAGAGGGGCATTGATAATCTGGCTGATGACTTTCTCGTCCTTCCACCTCTCGTACCTCTCAGCCACCGCCCTAAACCTCTCAGCCGCCTTCCCGCCGGTATCCGCCAAGCCGACGAAAAAAGGCGTCGCGCCCACGGCGGCATACGCCAGCTTCTCCATCTACACAAAACCCCACATATTCAACGCGGCGGACAGCGCGATTATTCCAGCCGCCGCGGCGGTCATCAAGAAGAGGTATGCTCTATGCTCATCCACCCAAGCCAACACCCTCGCGACTGCTTCAACGAAGAGCTCCACGAGGCGCTGAGCCGTCACCTTTACCTGCTCAAACACCTCCTTAGCCGCCTCGTACAGCGCCGCCGAGAGGCCGGCTGAGGCGGCTTCTCCACGTCTACGCCATACCCCCATGCGCCAGTTTAAAAACAACTATACGCAAAGAAAACAGCTGAGGAAATTTGAAGAAAGACGAGGTAGAGAGGATGAAAGAACCGCCTCAGCCTCCGCCTGACCCGGCGGAGGAGCTTCTGAAGGAGTGGCTTGAGCTGAGCGCCTTCGGCGTGGAGTGGGTTAAGAAGTGGCTGGTCCTTAGGGATAGGCTGGTGGAAATTGCCAAGGTTATGCGTAAATTCCCGTGGATGGTGGAGGTGGTGAGGCAGAGGCCGGTCAACATCCTCCACCCATACACAGTGGAGGCGTATGTGGCGGTGGACGGGTCGGAGGCGTGTCTCTCCCTCACCCCGCCGAAGGCTTTCTGCGCCCAAAACGGCGCCGTGAAGGAGGTCAAGCTGGAGCTAGTCTTCAGCAGATATGATGTGCATGAGGAGGATTAGAGAGGTGCACCACCCCAAGGGACTACTGGCATTTACCACAACGGCGGCGAGAGAATACGTAAGACTAATCTAACCGCTTTTCTCCAATTTATTTCACGTGCTGGTTAAAAGTTAGGCTTGATTAGCTCTTCAACTCCACCTCCTGGATAAATCTGATCCTCTTCACCCCCTGGAATTTTGTCGAGACCTCCGAGACGTACTGGAGAAGCACGCCGCCGATGCGCTCATACAGCAACACCTCGGCCGGTAGCGTCACAGTCAAGACGTCGCCTTCAAGCGCGGCCTTTAGTTTGTCCTCAGACACCCGGGGCAGGTATAGCCTAAGAAGCGCCACTGCCTTCTCCTCAGCGGTTGCGAGCCTCTTGACGACTTTGCCTCTTACCACGAAGGTCTTGCCGGCGAGCGGGTGGTTGAAATCCAACACGACGCGTCCGCCAGATATGGAGACCACCCTGGCGCGTTGACCTTCG
>Ga0080004_1126543_pt1 | contig 17595 bp, 13 predicted proteins | sample WasSprMetagenome_FD_69207 | JGI IMG/M metagenome (GOLD analysis project Ga0080004, IMG submission 69207) | Sulfidic aquatic microbial communities from Washburn Spring, Yellowstone National Park, USA - WS (SPADES assembly) (version 2) | ecosystem: Environmental > Aquatic > Thermal springs > Hot...
TGACAGCCCCCCTCCCGTCACCAAAAGGAGAAACTCCAGGCAACTTCAAGCCACTACACAGAGTCTCCTTGAGCTCAGCGCAAACTCCTTAAAGACTCGTGAATTGTGAGGAGGGACTTAAATATTCAAGACTAAGTGCAGAAATATAACACTGATCCTAAACTTAAGATTAACCATAATGAGGAATTACATGCGCTTAAAGAACATGTTCTAGTGGGAATATTGAAAGCGCAGTTTTCCACACTCCATCGCTCCTATCCATAGCAGCGTAATAAAGCCAAAGTTCCCCATTCCTTATTATTGGAGATGGAGTATCTAATGCAATTTCGCTCTTTATGCCTGGAATTATCTTCTCCTTTTCTTTAGGGCCATCTATTAAAATTCTATTTTTAGTTGGATTCAGAAAATATGGCGACGAATCCTTAACCAATCCAATATACTGCCTGTATGGAAATCCTACCGAATATGTAGAGGTAGCGGGCAAAAGGTAATGAGAAGAATCCACATTAAAGTATCCAGGACAGAACAAGGACTCATTCCAACTGCCTCTAGAACCATTAAGATGCTTGAGAGGATTCCCCTCAAATCGATATGCTTCAATATCAGTCGGTGAATTGATCTTTAACTTTAATATTCCTATTGTTCTAAACCAGTATCGAGGACCAAAAATTAACCTCCGAAACAATTTATTAGAAACATTGCTGTAGTAGATTAGCACCTCATTTTCACTAAGCATAACTGCCGAAGGCCCTAAATCTACGTCATTCCCTTCCCAATCATACTGAGGTCTAATAAGTTGCCTGATAAAACGCCAAGGTCCAACCAAATCATCAGAATAAGCAATATAAATTCTCCTACCACCCCTTGCTTCCTTTCCAGCAAAAACCATGAAATAGTTGCTTTTAATTCTAAATACAACCGGAGTTAAAGCTACCTTAAGACCAAAATCCCTTGAGTCAATGATGGGATTTAGATCACTCTTCCTAAAATTCAATCCATCATGCGACACAGCTAGCCCTATACTGGCCTCTGTCCATCTAACATCAGAAGACCCTGTATAAAACAAATAGTACTTACGATCCTCCTGACTATAAATTACAGTTCCAAAAGTAGCAGCTCCGGAATCCCATCCTTCTTTTGATACATCTAGAACAATGCCCTTATGAATGCTAGATTTCATCGCAGCTCACCCAACGCATCAGCAATCAATTTTAAAACTTTCGTCATGTTATCGGTATAACTTACATCTAAATCCTTAGCTTGAAGCCTTTCTACATAGCTTGTCGTGATTCTACATGGAACTAAGCCAGCTTTGAGGGCCGACTTTATATCTATCAAGGTATCACCAAACATAACTCCCCGATATGGCTCATTTATCTTCATTTTTTCGATGGCATAGGTAAGTTGGTTAAATCGTAGCGGAGTAATATCTCTCCCAACAATTATATCAACATAATCAAGGATGCCTATTTTGCTAAGAGATTTAATTATAGCTTCCTCACTTTGCATCGACACAACTGCAAAACGAACAGATTTCTGTTTAAGAGTTTCAAAAAGGCTAGAGAGAAACTCATCCCTACGAAGATTATTTGTAGCATTAATCTCGTAATCTTTAATAAACTCATGAAGTTTTGCAAATGAATCTTCATCATCCCTAAGCCAGTACTGAACGAAACTCTCATTAATACCTTTGTGAGGCTTAATCAGACCTCTTCTTAATGCTTCGCTCCTTACATTTTTCCACTTTATAGGTAGATTAACAAGAGTACCATCTAGGTCTGAAATTATTAGATCCAATTTACGCTTATGTAGCAAATCCTTTAAGCGCCTTGTTAAGTAAGTGGATTCTATGATCGCTTTATTCGAAGCCTTAATAAGAGAAAAAGTTGTGAAAAGGGATTTTGCCATGAAGTTTGGAGGATCGTAAGGATGAAAGTCAGAGAATAAAGGAGAATTTGGTAAAGCTCTTTGAATAATTTCAATTTGAACATTGAAACCATACTTGGAATAGGAAGATATGGCCTCAGTAATCCATGAGAAACTAACATTCTTTACTGGAATCTGCTTCGGCTTTTCTCCCTTCAAATAAAAGTCAACTAAATATCTTGGAAAATCTACGCCCGCTTTATAGGCAAGTTCAAGACTCCCCCAAAATTTTGGATTTAACTCAACTAGGTAATAGTTGCCTGTTTCAGCCTCTTTCTTAAATTCAATCATCATGACCCCGGTGAAGGCTGTCTTCGCCACTATCTTTCTGCCTAGCGCGAGAAGTTCAGGGTCGAAGTAAGAGGTTGCTTTGAGGCTGGCACCTCCTAGAGGGTTTACCTCTATGATCCTCCTGTGCATAAACTCTGCAATAGGTCTGCCATTATTGCTTAAAACAAAGTATCCAGCACCAACACCAACAATGAATTCTTGTAGCAGGACACCGTCCTTAGCCCTTAAATTTATCTCCCTAGATAGATCCTCAAAGCTACTGACAAACCTTGGTCTAGAACCATCCCCCAATCCCTTTATGACAAGGGGGAAACCAACCTCATTCACAAAGGCTTTAACAGATGTAAGATCTACACTTTCTTTCAGGAATAATGTCCTTGGATAGTTGACTCCTATGCTTTCTGCTAATCTGCCAGCATACCATTTGTTTGATAGGCTAACAATTTTTTCGAAAGAATCAACGGGAATTACAGCATACCTCTCTAAGATGTCCTTGTATTTTGAGAGCAACAGGAAATCAATAAAGCCCACTGGAACTACTATATCTACATGATTCTCCTTTATTGCACTAATAACGGAGGCAATATATAATTTTTCAGAGCGATAAGGGTTAGTTATCCACACAATCTTGTCGGGAAAGATGGAAAAAAGAGCCTCGCTCAACATGGTATCTATACCGGCTATTATCTCATATCCTGCTCTCTTCATAGATTCTATTATTGGATAAGCCTTCCTATAGGATGCACGAACAATAAGCACATTAACCATATCTCCCAGCCTTTTTAACAGCTTTCATTTTTAAAAAGCTTTTTATAGCATGCGCTTTAAATGTAAACAAGAAAATAGTCTAAATATTTCCACTCTCTAGATATTCCCTTAAGATTTCAGCAATTTTCATGGGGGCATGCTCGTCCCCCAATAGGCCTTCCACATAGCCAGATGGGCGCCAATCCAGAATCCTCTCAGGCTCTAGTTTACCCTCTACATCAACCAACAGTGCAAGCCCAGACTCCACCAGCTCAACCCACTCCGTGGCCTCACGCAAAACCACTACGGGCTTCCTTAAGAGGTATGCCTCCCTTTGGACACCACCAGAATCAGTAACCACAAGCCGGCTATTACTCAGCAACTTGAGAAAGTCCAAGTAGCCTAAAGGCTCCGATAACACAACACCGCTACCGCTAAGACCCTCCCAGAGACCCAAATCAACCAGCCTCTTCCTGGTCCTCGGATGAACAGGAAAAACAACGCATTCTCGCCTAGCGAGACCCACAAGCAGATCAACTATTTTTGAGAGACGAGCAGGGTTATCAGTATTCTCAGCCCGGTGAACAGTTACAACCACATAGCCAGAATCCAGCCCAAGCCTCTCCAAAATACGAGACCTCTCCTCCGCTATAGGAAGCCACCTCTTCAAAGCACGAACATGAACATCACCCGTAACAAAGACCCTGCCAGGAACCCGCTCAGCCAACAAATTCCTATACGCACTCCTAGTAGGCGCAAAAAGCAAACGCGACACGTGATCCACAACCCTCCTATTCACCTCCTCCGGCATCGACATATCAAAACTCCTCAAACCAGCCTCCACATGCCCAACCTTAAACCCCGCCTTCACAGCCGCGAGTGCGCCACCCAAAGTCGAATTAGTGTCCCCATAAACAATCACGAGGCTAGGCTGCTCCCTCAACAGAACCTCCTCAACCCGCTTAACAATCTCCCCCACCTGGTACCCATGAGAGCCACTCCCCACCCCGAGGAAATAATCCGGCTCCGGAACCTCCAACTGCTCAAAAAACACCCTATTCATCTCATAATCATAATGCTGACCAGTATCCACCGTAAGGTGATCAAAAAACTTTGAAAAAACATCATAAACAGCCGCCAATTTGACATAATTAGGTCTAGCACCCACAATAGATACAATTTTCATATATGTCATCCACCTACAAATTTCCTCAGTTTTAATATATTAAACTATGTTTCTAAAGGAGAAGTCTAAGAAAATTTTTTATATTTCAACAAGATCCAATAACCTTTCTTTAAAAAACCAAGCAAATTGTTCATAATGAACCATAAACGGAATGGTATTTTCTGAAAAATTCCCATAATTGATACAAACTCGACATTCGGAAAATGAGCCTTTGCTATAAGCATGTAACTTGAAGGTAAAAGTTTCCTAACTTTCTCTTCATCCATTGAATGCAGGTGACCCCACAATGGAGTCAGTTTCCCACAGTGAATGCAACGGGTGTATGTTATTTGCTCCTTATACGGAACAGTGATTATAAGAGTACCCCCTCTTCTTAATACCCTATCTATTTCTCTGCAAAGCCTTTGCTGAGATTCAGTAGGCAAGTGCTCTAAGACTTCAAGCACCGCTACTTTATCAACTGAGCTTTCTCTTAGGGGTATAGCTGTTACATCAGCACGGATAAATTGAATCTTATTCGTCTTCAACTTTTGCTTAGCAATTTTAAGGGAACTTTCAGAGAGATCTAAACCTACTACAAGACTTGCCTTCAGGAGATGGCTTGTTATAAACCCCTCACCGCAACCCACATCTAGGATTATGTCACTTTCTTTAGGTCGTAGGAAGAAAGCCGTTACTTGAGCTCTACGCTCCTGCCTATGTCTTGCCCTCCCACTAAGCTCCCAAATCGTTTGGTCGGTCAAAGTTTTACTCCTCTTACCGTTTTCAAGATGAAGTAATGGTAGATATAAGTGATTTTTGGTTAAACAAGAGATCACTCAACGTTATTGTTGCCAATGCATCGACAAAATATCCATTTGTAGCGCTATAGCCGCTTATTGCGTTAGCTTGCTTAATACATTCTATAACTTTTTGAACAGAGACATATTGTTTTGTAACTTGCTGGTAGAATAATGGAAAGGCCTTATCAAAACCGCATGGATTAACAATAGACGTTGGGTTAACATGCATAAGACGCCTTCTCTCAATTATTTGAAGAAGAAACTTAAGTCGAGAGGTAGAAACCCCATACTCAATAAGATTTTTGGCGTATCCTGCTGTCCCCCTAATTCTTATCAAACCTTCAAATTCAAAATCTACTCCTAAGAGTTTAAAAACAAAACTTGATAAGAACTTACGATAAAGCCTTTTAAACATCTTGAACCTCACAGGTACCTGAGCCCAAAAAATCAATAAACCGTTTATCCCATAATGGCATTAACCACTGATAACCGAAAAATCGATACGGTCTGATAGCACTTACAATAAATTTAGATTGCCGCTCGCGCCAATCAAAGATTTCGTATAATTGATAACTTTCTACACTTTTGCCAATTTCATGAGACAAGCTAATTAGATACATAATAATCCTTTTAATTATTTTTTCCGGGGGGCCAGCTACGCAAATAGTGTTTCTTTAAGATAACTAATGCTAATTCATCAATATTGCGAGAAAGCAAAACATCGATAGAAATATGACCCCAGATATAAAATCGCATGTATGACCATGGGAAAAAACGCAATGTTTTCTATCACAAATTTCTCTAATACGTGAGGTTGACAAAAAGCGCGCGCTAACATTGATTTTGATAATATGGATCGAAGTCACACCCCGCAAAATATCGTCCTGGGTCAGAGCATCCACGGTTGAGCTCGCGTCCTCCCCGCACTGCGGAGGCGTAGCCGTACATCAGCTGAGAAACCTTCAACATAAGCCTCCCTCGTGCAGACCAGACCACAACTTTGACACCACCACGTTACCTCACTTTTCCGCTCAATATTGACCCTAAGAACCGCTACTACTGTGGAGAACCCGGATCGAAAGCGCGCGCTAAACGCGACCCCTAACATACGCGCGATCTTAAAATTTATAAGCGCACTGTCTCTTCGACTCAACTCAAAAATATTTAGATGCATATAAATTTTACTCCTTTTTATAAACCATTTCTTTAGCTCTGAAAAAGAAGATTGATGCCATGAATATGGGTAAAAGTAGAAGAGCCCAAAATATAGCTATTGGTATTGTAGAAAGCTCATCAAACATAACTATAGGTGGTTCTCTCTCAAAAGATCCACTAAGTTCAACATTTTTTACTAGAGTGTAGCTGTCAGAAAGTATGATTTGAAAACTTACTTTTCCATTTACGTTTAGATTCTGGCCATAGGTTCGTGTTCGCCAATTTAATGAGCCAAGCGTATAGAATTTGATGAAAGTGGCTTCGTTAGCAATTACTTTTGGTGTTCGAGCTAATAGCTGAATAGCCTCGTAAGGTACTATTGAGATTTGTTCAACATTGGCTACGCTATGTTTAGCTTCCTTTGTGGCTATTTCAACATTAAATGTGCCTTCGTAAGGTTTTATTGTAAATGCACTATTAAGTTTTAGGGTAGCATGAAATCCTTGTCCATTGCTTACCGTAAGGTTTTCCGTCTTGACAAACAATTTTGAATAATTCTTTATCTTAATGCTCGTTACGTTGAGAAAAGTAACAGTTCCATTACTTGTTCTGATTTCAATCTGTTTAAGCGAAGTTTTTATAGGAAATATAATTGAGGATGTTTCAATATCTACACTATTTCTTAATTGTATTTCTTTAACATATCCATCTCCGCTTAAAACAAAATTTGGCCTTATTTTTGGCAGATTTAAATCTTCCAGTAGACTACCAAGTAAAGAATAATACTCAGGTGCCTCACCTTTACGTAACGCCTCGAGGATTGGTTTTATGTTTACGTAGAATAGTTCGCCTTTGCCAAAATTTTGTTTTACAATGAAGGGAATTTCATCGCTTAACCCCACATAATAGCTTAAAACTGATATTTTAGTAGCGTTTTTGAGTGTTAATTTCGGTACAGCGATCTCCGTAGGTAAGTTCAATATCTTCTTTCCTATTTCGATTTTATATGCGTTTAATGTATGGTTGTCAACTGAAAATAGGCTATTTGCAAAAGAGTAATAACCATTTGTGTTCAGAATGATAAGTTTTCCACCTGATTCCAAAAAGGTTAGATAATCTTCTATAGGGCGTACATTAATCGGAATATTATACACAAGCGAAAAATCATCAAATAAAACTTGATAGAACCGATAATAACGAAGGCCTATCCTTCCAGGGAGATTCTCTAAATCTTTAGATAGATAGATTTTTTCGTTCACTGCAATTTGGTTTAGTGTACCATTAACGGTAACCGTAATGTTATATTCGTTGCCAAAATTCCATTTAAGGTCTGTTTTAATTCCAGGCCAATTCGGTATTACGCTCTCAACTCCATTAACTATTGTTCTAAAAAGAACGTAGACGTAATGATCTGCATTGAACAAGATGTCTGCAATTCTATAGTTTTTAGAGTCCACCCACGAATATACGAGGCTAACGTAGTTTAATACCGAAGCGTTCCCACTTACAGGTTTGGCTTTAAAGGATACCGTGAAATTTTCAACGAAAATTGGCAAAAGAATTATCCCTTCACCGTAGTTTCCAATTTTACCTCCAAGTAGTTCTCCGCTAACTATTTGCCAGCTTCCCTTTGCAATGGTATAAGAAGCTAGTGTTCCGTTGAAATTGTCTTTATAGAAGCTTGTTAGAACGTTTCCTCTAGGAGGGTCATACGATAACACGAGCGACTTTGTGTTGAGGACTTTACCGTCTAGGTCATAAGCAACTGTATAATTGTATAGCCCCTGAGAAAAAAGACTATAAACTATATATAGGGTTTGCTCGTTGCATAATGATTTGTCGAGGGGTAGTATTAATACCGTATCGCTGTTTGGCAAGGGTGGAGAAACCTTGGATACATTGTATATTTTCACTTCCGAATTTTCATATACTATTGGAAGCATTTTTACGTAGCTGGCTAAAAAAGTGCCAGTAAATTTATTGAGTTGCGCTAAATCTCTGTTGTGCAAGTAGATGTATGCATGATCATAAGCCGGATGCCTGTAAAGCTGGGTAAAAGCCATCTCAGGCCTATAGGCCGTATACAAAAGCTCCCTTAAAACAAGCATGTCTGCTGGTGCAGCAAAGGTTGCTATATTCACAGAAGTGTCTGTTATTGTAGCCAACCAAGCTTTAGGGTCATTGTCAAGTATTTTTTTCAAAGCGTTTATGGCTTCCATCTCTCTTGAGGAGGGCTGATAGGCTGGATTATTTGTCACTATATTCCAGTATTCTAAGTTGAGAAATGTCGTTGAAACTCCGTAAAGAACAATAATTCCAATCATCGTGACAGATACTATTGTTTTTGTATTGACACCCATGCCTCTTTTTCTCAACTTATCAATAACATAGATTATAGGTATTGGGGCGATGATTGCTAGAGGTATTTTCATAAACCATATAAATCGTTTCTCCCAATATCCAGCATCAAAAAAGTAAAGATTTATTATGGTTACAATTTTTCCAAATACGAAAGCAAAAACCATAAAGGCTATGAAAAGCGCAAATGCATTGTAAAGTTTCGAGTCTTCTGTAAGGAAATAGAGGGCTAATATTGCCAGTAAACCATTTATACCGAATATTACGGGGTACATGAACCATGGAACCAAACCTATTGTGTCAACCTGCCATGTGTGGAAAGAATCTAAAACAATTGTCCACGATAAAAGGGCTACACAATATCCAAAGAAAAGCAATAAGAGAAGTGCTTTCCCAAGGAATTTCTTATCGATTTTAAATGAACTTTTAAATATTGATAGTCTTGGACGAATGTAATGCCTAAAAATTAATGTAAACATGGAAACAATTATTGGGACGATTGTTGAGATTAGAAGAGAAGTGTTGACTATGAAACGCGGAGTAACTTGGGCTAAAACGTAGTAAACTGCGATCACAATTACAATACCAATTATGCTGGACTTTAATGCGTCCTCTATTCTGTAATTCTCATTTTTTGATATTAACCCGAACACAGCGAGGAAGAGGATTAAAACTTCGGCTTCTGCTACATGTGTTAAATATAATCCAGAAACTAAAAAGGAGAAAAGCGTAATGTACCGTCTTCTTTCAATCTCTTTTTTGCCCATTAGAAAGATTGCCACCATTAAGAGAATGAAAGATATTGTAGCTGGAACATACCATAATCCAAATACGCCATACATTACTCCATTATACGTTTTGTCTGCCGTAGAAGATAAAAGTTGAAGCTGAGACTGCCCAATCGAAGAAAGTTTTGATAGGGTAAAGTATAGCCAAGCAAAACCGCCAAAGCTGTTCGTAAAGAGCACCCAAAAAAGTGTAGCCAATGCAGGTAGTCTTGTATCAACCTTTTCTAAATATAATTTTGCCATAACATAAAATGCTAAAGGTAACATCAAATTTAACGCGACCAAGGCTGTTTGAACAGAAATCAACGATGAATTCGAAAGGATAATGAAAACAGACTCATGAAGGTGAGCAAACAAGTAAGTTGATCCGATGTAGAGGTCAGGAGTCCTGCCCAATACAATACTATTGGCATAGTGTCTTGAAATGTCTGTACCGGGTAATAGTGCGAAGCCTGGATATATGAAGTAGAACGATAGAATGTAGAATCCTATGGTTAATATGATAGCTAGGAGGTCAATTTTTCTTGCAAACGACTCCCGCGTTGATAATTGGGGTTGACGCTTATGTTTAAGCATGGAGGATACCCCCAGTCCGATGTAGCTAAGTAAAATTAACATAGCGCGGTAGTCACTACTTGCAGGAAGAAGCAGGAGAGTTACCATCCCAGTAAATATGTAGCTGAGTAAATATGCAAGAACCACACTTTCTACTCTGGAGAAGTATTGTCTTAATTCAGAAACGTTTAGCAAAGCGTAACCTGGAAGCAAGGACGTGCAAAGCAAAGCTAATACCACCTGCATTATCCCTCCATTTATCTTCATGAAAATCAATAGAAAGAGAATCGTTGAAGAAGAAATTAGTAAGGAATCGATGATAACCCCCCAGTTTAATCTCACATTACATGAAAAGCTTACTTTTACATTTACTTCATAGTTGTCGATTATAAGGTATAGAAGTATTATAGTGAAGATTTCGAAGAAAAAGAGCGGATACTTTATCCACGAGTCTATCAACCACAATGTAAATAGCGAGAATAATACAGCGAATACGGTAACTATTATTATATTTCTCATTAGAACAATTTGTTTACTCATCGCTTAAGATCCCTTCAATTAGCTTAAGGAAATCGTCGGCAATTTTATTCCTATCGAACTTCTCCTCTATAAGCTTTCTAGCTCTCATCCCCATAGTCTCTCTGAGTTGCATGTTTCTGTACAGCCATGTAATTGCCTCTGAAAGCTTATTCTCGTCCATAGGTGGGGTAGTCAAACCTATATGATGTTCCTCTATTATGCCAGCTAAAGAAGAATCATCGTAAACCGTAGCTATGACGGGGAGCCCACAAGCACAATACTCATAAAACTTTGCTGGCACAGAATTTTTCCATAGCGGATTATTATCATAGGGAATTATACCTACATCACCACTAGAAATTATCCGAGCAAGCCTAGATTTGTTGTATTCTTTTCCAAAATATATTACGGTATTACTTAAGCCTAATTCTTCGGCCAATCTTAGAATGTTTGATACATTTCCATAACCTATGATCAACAATTTGATTTTGTCTTTAATCTCATTATCAAGCTTTGCGAGAGCTTTAACAACTACGTCTAACCTATAATAACCGCCGACTCCTCCCTCGTATACAATGATGAAGTCTTTTGCTTTAAGACCTAATTTCTTTCTTGTGATATTTTTTTCATAAGGCCTAAAAACATTAATGTCTGCACCATTCGGTACAACTTTAATTTTTGTAACACCTCTAACTTTCAAGCTTTTAGCAACTTTTTCTGTGACAGTAACAACTAAATCAGCCTTAATATATAGTGATGACATCAACATTTTAATTAACTCATAAGCTCTTTTAGAGATAATGGAGAGGCTCTTCTGTAATTGATAATCCTCCCATTCATCCCTAATATCAAAAACAACTTTAGAATGAGCAAGTCTAGAGGCAATAAATGAACCGAGGGCGGGTTCTCCTTCTGGTAGAGAGATGATGACGACCTTAGGCTTAACTATTAGGAAAGTGATTGGCAACAAAAATGTGGTCAAAAATGCTTCAAGAATGAAGACAACCCCGTTATAAACCTGGATTGAAGGAATAATATTGTAGATAGGTATTCCTTCCCATTGCCTAAAGCCGGCTAAACTTAGACTCTTAGGGGTAAATGCACCAAAAACAGAGACATCGTAGCCTTTTTCTAAAAATTTTTTTGCGAAAAAACTTATTCTTGTCCAGCTAGCATCTGGAGAGGGATTCGGATACCCGAGTATAAAAGCAACCTTGATTTTTTGACCTTTATTAAGCATTATATCACCCAATAAACATTAGCCGCTGGCTAAACGTTTATTGATAAGCTCTTTCTAATATGGTTTATTTTTCAAGTAATACTCAACGTACTTCCTTAATCCCTCACTAAAAGTATGCCTCGGGTACCAACCAAGCAATTTTTTGGCCTTCTCGATGCTAATAACCGCACCCTTAAAATCTTGAGGTCTTTCAGGGAGATACGTAACGGGAACCTCACCTATTATTTTCTTTAATTCTTCGACAACCTGATTTATTGTTACAAATTCTTTACCAGCGATATTTATTATCTGATTTTTAGCATTAGGAGATAAAGCTGCAACATTACCTTCAGCCAAGTCTTCAACGTAGATAAAACATCTACCTTGCCTCCCATCACCATAGATCGTTAGAGGTTCTTTGGTTACAGCTTTCCTAACAAAAGTTGCAATCGCCATATTGCTCCTCATACGTGGTCCATAAGGAATATCGTATCTCAGAATTGTAAAGGGTAGAGCATAATGCTTTTCCCACGTAATAACTAAATGTTCTTGTGCTATTTTAGATGCAGTATATATATGATCAGGAGGTGGAACAGGAGTTTCTTCGGTAACCATCCCTTCTGTCTTGCCATAAACCCAAGTAGTCGACGCTAATATTATCCTCTCGACTTCGAAAGCTTGAGCTGTCTGAAGAACATTTAATGTCCCAAGCTCATTTATTTTGATGCAAAGCTCCGGATTTGATAAGGCTACGTTAACATCTGCTATAGCACCCAAGTGAAAGACATGCGTAACGTCTCGAAATGCTTTTAGGAGATCTTCTTTTTTTAATAAATCTCCTTTAAACCACTCAACATCCTTCCTATGCGGCTCTAGTAAGTCAAATACACGTACATCGTAACCTTTCTCTAATAATTTATCCACTATATGACTCCCTATGAAGCCTGACCCACCTGTAACTAAAATTACCATTAAAGTTCACCCATGGCTTCTTTAAATTTCTCAACAACATAATGTGCATCTTCTAGGCTCATACCAGCATGCATAGGTGGACATATCATTCTTTTAGTTACGTTTTCTGCTTTCGGAAAGTCACCAGGTTTTGTTCCAAGAATTTGTTGGAAAACAGGTTGCAAGTGAAGAGGAGGCCAATAGACCTCGCCTCCACACCTCACTCCTTTTTCTCTAAGTTTTGCTTTGAGTTTCTCGCGATCAATATCTTCATCAAGAATAGCCACATATTTGTAATAATTATTCAGTATGTTTGGAGGTGTTTTTATGGGTTTAATCCCACTCATCTTTTGGAAGGCTTCATCATAAATTTTAGCAATTGCATTTCTTTTTGCGATAAACTCTTCTAATCTTCTAAGTTGGACAATTCCTATAGCTGCATTTATCTCAGGCATTCTCCAGTTGTATCCGAGCTCCACTATAATGTTGCTGTTGAAGTTTTCCTTACCTTGGTCTCTTAAAATGATGGCTTTCCTTGCTATATCATCATTGTTTGTAGTTATCATTCCCCCTTCGCCGCTTGTGATGACCTTCGTTGGATAGAAACTAAACCCTGCTACATCTCCCAAGGATCCTGCGGGTCTTCCATCTATTTTAGATCCATGAGCGTGTGCAGCATCTTCAATTAAAAATAATTTATTATCCTGGCATATTTCCCTAATTGCATTAATCTCTGGACAAATGAGCCCACCAATATGAACAACTATAATTCCTCTCGTCTTACTTGTAATTTTATTTTCAATATCTTCAACGCCCATGCATAGCGTTTCAGGATTGATGTCTGTTAAAACAGGCTTACCCCCTGCAAAAATCACAGCTGTTGCAGTAGCGCTGAAAGTATTCGTCGGAACCAAAACTTCATCTCCCGGTTTAAGGTTTAATGCTCTCAATATTATTTCGAGTGCTGCCGTTCCGGAGTTAACAGCTATCGCATACTTTGTATTTGAGACTTGGGTAAACATTTCTTCGAATTTTTTCGTGTATTCACCGAGTGTAAGCATACCTGAGCTCAAAATTTTTTCAAGGTGATTCTTTATCTCCTCGATATCGTCTTTTGTAAAAAAAGGTTTTCCAGAAGGTATAATTCTATTCTCTTTCATCATGTTCACGATTTTATGAACTCAATGTTACATCTTATAAAGCTTTCGAATTTATTAGCAGAAAAAGCTTCTCAAAGAATTTTTTAGAGTTCTCTTGCCAATTAGCTCTCTTTCTTACCGTCAAAATGGCTTTTTCTCCTAATTTTTTTCGAAGCTCAGCGTCCCTAGCAAGTTGTATCATTTTTTCGGCTAATTTTTCATGGTTTCTAGCCGGAAAAAGCATTCCATTGACACCGTCAACTATCCATTCTTTATTTCCAGGTATGTCCGAAACCACACACGCAAGACCCGTAATCATCGCTTCTAGAAGGCTTGCAGAGGTTCCATCCGAAAGAGATGTAGATACATATATATCTGAATTTTTCAAATAGTAAAAAATTTTTTCATGTGGTACAACTCCTGCAAACCTAACAACATGCTGAAGCCCCATTTCACGTACCATGCCTATTAATTTTGGCGTCAAAGTTCCCTTTCCCAATAATAAGAAACGCACACTTGGGACAGCTTGTAGAATTATTGGGATTGCTTGAATCAAGGTTTCTACATCATATATTTTTTCATGCAACCTAGTGAAAATAACTACAATGTCATCATCCTTCCAATTAAAAGTCCTCTTAAATGCTGTTTTTTCTTCACGAGTTTTCCTGATATTTTCTTCTATTTCGATAGAATCAATCCATGGAACAACCACGATTTTCTCTGGGTTACAACCAAGCGCTACACACGCTTTATATTGGACATAGCTGTCAACTAAGACAAGGTCAGCCCTCTTTAATACATATTTCACAACGGCTCGCAAAAATAACAACCTAGGCCACACTAAAACTTCAGATCCCCAAATAAATACTATGTATGGTTTATAGTTCGAAAGCGCCCCGTAAAAACCATATGGTAATCCACAACCAATTAAGGCATGAGGCTTAATATACTTTAGCATTTTTTTCAGTAAAAAAGCATAGAAAGGCGCCATAAAGTATATTCTTGGGGCGTCGTGTCCAGGTAGCTTTTTGACAAGTATTGGAAGCTTAACAACCGGAATTCGATCGCACAAATATTTTAGATCCGAATTAAAAGTTAAAAAGATTATGTCTATATATTTTTTTAAATGTTTCAAAAAGAAACAATCGTAGAGAGATGAACCGTCACTAAGATAAGCTACTTTAATCATGGCACACACCCATACTTGCGCGCGCTAAAAAATTGATATTGAATCTCATATTGCTCTTTTAGTCCCCGAGCTTTTTATATAAATCTAGGAGGTATTTTTCCATTAGCTGCCAATTGAGTGCACTATTTATTGCTTTTATACCATTTGAACCTAAGGCTAAAGACTTCTCAGGGGAAGAAAACAGTTCTAAAGTAGCATTTTTAATCTCAGGAATATTATTCATGTCTACAACTAGTCCGCAGTTGTATCTTTTCACTATGACAGCTTGGTAACTTCCTTTGGGGACAAGAACTGGTATTCCTTCAGACATGCAGGTGAATAATTTGTTAGGCGAGGCGAGAATATTATTTATGTTGTCTGGGGTGTAAAGTGAGGGGATGAGATCTGCCTGTTTAATTATGCGCTCTATCTCACTGGTTGATACCCACCCTAAATATTTTATGTTTGGATAATTTCTTTGGAGATTTTTCACTAGAGGAACAAGTTTTCCTCTTCCCGCAAGAAGTAATTCAACATTTTTAAGATCTTTCACAGCTTTAATAAGATTTAACACTCCTCTATCGAGTTCGATATTACCATAATAAAAAATTGTGAATTTGTTTTTGTTTTCAAAGGCCTTATGCATCCATCCTGGAGATTTTCGAGGAACATTCATTATAACTGTTATTCTTTCTTTATTAAATCCAAATTTTAAAAGATAATTTACGAAACCATCGTTTACGACTATTATATGGTCTGCATATCGCTTAGCTAGTGTCAAAGTAATTTTGATCCAGAAGTGACGCATTGGAAATTTTTCAAAAAATATAATTGGATGATCATGCATATCGTAAATGAGCTTGACACGTCTCCTTTTTAAAATTTTTATGAAAATGCCACAGAAAAGTGTATCAGCATCGTGACAATGAATAAAATTAAAGTCTAATGTAAAGGAGTTTATTATGCACCAGAGATAATAGAAGAGGAAACCTAAAATTGTTTTTGGATTATGACCATAACGAGCCCTAAACTTGAACCTTTTAATTGTTAAATTCTTAGAGCGTTCAAATTTTGAATAGTTTCCTTCTCTATCCCAAGCAAGAAATATAACATTGTATCCGTTTTTAATTAACGATACGGCTTCTTTTAAGGGTCGCGGGTCATATGCAACTGGATTGCTTAAGAGCATAAGGATATTCGCTTGATTAGAAATGCTTTTAGTTTTCATAATAAGAAACTCTCAAAAAATAACTTTTTTAATTTGGCAATTAAAAATAAGTTGTATTTTTTTATTTTGCACGTGCATCTAGAATACTTTATTTCCTGGTTTAAATGCTTATCAGACATGAAAAGCTTTTTTTCCAAATAGCAGACCACTCAATAAACCGAGTCCGAGAATGTTATGAAATATAAAGTATAATGGGGGTAGTGATAGACCTATTAGTGTTTTTTCTCTGATTACTATTTTTATTGAGACTATTAACGCTGAAACCCAGTAAATAAGCATTGGCATGACTATAACAATATGAAACCCAAGGAAGAATGTATATAATAAAAAGAAAACATTATAGCCAAAGAAGACTAGTGGAATAAACCAGTAGGTGGACGGATATCTCCAGTCAATTTTTCGATAGCCCTTTCTTACAAGCAATCCCCTGGATACAGCGTAGTTGTAAGTTTGTTTAATAAATGCTTTGAAGTTACGGCGTAAATGATAATAAGCTATTATTTCTGGGTTTGTATAAAGTTTATAACCTTTTAGTCTAAGTCTCCAGGATAGTTCATAGTCTTCACCAATTAAGAAGTCTTCATCGAATTTTCCATTTTCGACGACAATTTGTTTATCATAGAGTGCAAATGTTGCAGTATCAGAAAAGTGTGGCTTTTTAGTATATCTGGCAGTATTTGCGCCGCTAAAGAATGAGGAATAAAGCAAAGATATCATTTTTGAAAAAATGTTATCGTAAAGATATATTAATTTACACCCAACAGCTGCAAGTTTCGGCTCTACTTCTCTTAGTTTAAAGAAGGTATTTACAGCTTTTTCAATGTAATCTTCTTTTAAGAAGCTATGCGCATTAACAATAATGAAATATTTGCCCTGGGCATTGTCTATACCTATATTCCATGCTTGGGGACGTGAACATTCGCATATGCTAACTATTTTTAGATTTAGCTTCTTCTTATATGTATTAATTATGTGTAATGTTGAATCATTAGACAAAGCATCTATCACGAGAACTTCGAATTTATCTTTTGGATACGTCTGGAGAACGAGGCTTTCTAGGAGTTTACCAATATATTTTTCCTCATTCTTTGTCGTCGTTATTACAGATACAAAGGGATACTGGTTAGGGCACATGTAAAATTATCCTAGGATTAACTCCTCAGCGCGCGCTTACAGCCTACATACCTTCTAAGGCCAGGGCCACTGTGCGTCTTCGCCTCTAACATCGCCTGGAGCCTCCTCAAGAAACCTCTTTACTTTCGCCTTAAACCTTTCGTCGTTCACATACCCTATCTTCCTCGCAGGAGAACCAATGACAATCGCATAATCCTCAACATCCTCTGTGACTATACTCCCAGCCCCCACAATAGCATACCTCCCAATAGTCACACCTGGCATAATTATCGCCCCAGCCCCTATACTAGCACCCTGCTTAACACGTGTCCTGAGAAGCCTCCACTTTCCCCTAGCCCTAGGATACTTGTCATTTGTAAACGTCACCCTCGGACCAATAAAAACATCGTCCTCTATCACGACACCCTCAGGTATAAATGTGAAAGCCCTTATCTTCACATTGTTACCAA
>Ga0080004_1093284_pt1 | contig 17588 bp, 20 predicted proteins | sample WasSprMetagenome_FD_69207 | JGI IMG/M metagenome (GOLD analysis project Ga0080004, IMG submission 69207) | Sulfidic aquatic microbial communities from Washburn Spring, Yellowstone National Park, USA - WS (SPADES assembly) (version 2) | ecosystem: Environmental > Aquatic > Thermal springs > Hot...
TCGTTTCAGAGATCAACCTCTCGGTCTGTCTCTGCAGTTCTTCTCCAGCAATGGCTTCTACAATCCTCTTCGAAATTACGAACGGGATAATGTCTATCCTGACCCTCGAGGCGATCTCTGGAATCTCTATTCTCTCTGTTTGGAGGTACTTCTTGACTATTTCGAGGTATTCTGGGTAGAACTTTGCTCTGTCTGAGCACCCGTCGGGAATTTTCCCGTTGAAAAGAAAGTCCCGCAAATCCTGTTCGTATCTTTCATACTCCTTTCTCAGTGCCTCTACTTCTCTTGTGAACTTGTTCAGGAACTCTGGAGGTAAAATATATCCAAAAACAGTTTTGATCGTGTACCGTGGCAGGATTTCGTCGTAGAATTTTCTTGAGAGAACCCCCAAACGGTTGTAGAAATAGCCCTGTATGAGCCTTATGACCTCCAGACCGATCTTAACGTCTTCGAAAAATTTGGGCAAACTTTTTTCCAGCAAAGCCTTGCTCGGGAGCGAGGAAATTACCAAAAAACCGCTGACCTCGCCCCCGAGCTCAACCTCTTTATCTTTAACCTTACTTTCCATCATGCTCTCCAGTTATCCTCAGGATATATAAAACTTTCTATATGTAGCAGGTTCTACTCATCAAATGATCTCAGAATATAGGAAAATTTTATATACACGCTTTCAGATTTTATCGTATGAGAGCGAAACTGTTCTACAACGGGAGGCGGAAAGGTTACGAAGGACAGCCGGTACTCTATATCCCGAAGACAATATCCGACCTCTTCATGCTCAAAAGGGGGGACGAGATGCTAATCAGAATACAAAACAGGAAACTCATACTCAAAAGACCGCGGGGGGATGAAGGGGAAGAAGGGTACAGGGCGCGGGTAGGCATCATTGCCCGCTTCGCAAAGGGTAAACCCTTCTACTTCGGGCTCAGACTGAACGCGCAAATCGCGAAAATAATCGAAAGCACTCTCGGAAACTGTTTTGATGTACATCTGGAAGTGGCAAACGAAGAAGTGCTTGTCGTATATACTCCCGCGAGGGAAAATACTCTTGAAACCAAAGCGGTTACATAGTGTGGGTGTTAATTATATTAATAGCCTAATAACTGCCAATCGAGGCGGTGCTGAGATATTCTCTATCCTCGTGTGTTTTTGGAAATGCGGTTTTTATAAAGCATATTTTAAAAACGCTTTAACGCGGTAACACCCGAGGATGATTGAAATGACTCCCTCCTCCAGAGACTTAAGCTATACAGTTTTTAAAAAAGGGCTTATAAAATTCATAAGGAATGTTTCCATTGTTGAGAAAGATTTATCTCTAATAAAAAACAAAGATTTTATTAGATGAGGATGAGCGGGGGTGAGGATCAACCTCCGACAGTTCTCTATCCCCTATCCCGCCGCCCCCTGTTGCTCCCGCGACGATAATATAAGTCCTCTTTTTCATCTACTATAAGCTCAATTTTCAACATTATGGTTTAACAAAACCTCCCGCTTCATTCAACCACCTTTATTTGAACCTGAATCTTCCCCAGCCTCTTTAACTTTCTAACCCTCCTCTTCAGGGTGACATAGGAGATATCATATCCGTCGTATTTCATGATTTTCTGCATGTCCGCCATCGAAAGCCCGCGCTTCACAACATATTCATTGTAGTATTTCAGTATAATGTTGTCCTTGATCTTCAGGGGTCTCCCCTTCTGCTTTCCCTGCCTCCACGCCTCTTCCTGTCTCTCTCTTATCCTCTTTCTCTCGAATTCGGCAACCCATGAGAAAAAGGACAGGAGCAGTTTGCGTATTGTGGGATCCGGGGTCTGCAAAAACTCCTCCTTTACCATGATGACTTTTACCCCTCTGTTCTCAAGCTCCAAAACTGTGGTCATTGTATCGAGCATGTCCCTGCCCAGTCGGTCTAGGCTCCATGAGACCAAGCATTCGGGCTTTAGAATATCGATCTCGTTCAGTAGTTCCTGAGCGCTTGGACGGTGCTTGAAGAGCTGTGCGCCGGAGACTTTATCGACGTACCATTTCAGTATTTCGATTCCTCTCTGCGATGCAAAGCTTTCTATCGCTTTTCTCTGCACTTCCTCATCCTGCTCCTTTGTTGAGACCCTTATGTATGCGACCCCTTTCATACTTTGGCTACTTTTCGAGGGGTATAAAAATACTATGACTAATGACCTCGGAATGGGTCGAGGGTTAAAGATTAAGTAGCCCATAGGATATTTTGGACTTATGATCCCGCCTTTCGAGTAGTAGCTACTACACATTATGTATAATGTATAGAAAACTTTTTATATCGAAAATATGTAATGCAATAAGGGGATGAGTGGGGGCAACACCTCACCTCATACAACTGCCATCTCTCATGTTTTTAGGGCTTATCGCCCCCACAACCAGTTCAAATGCAGATGTCTCGGATCGGCATGTCGCCAAGTTTTGCCCCGACGTGAAAAAGTATAAATACTCCTGTTTTCTTTTTTAGATTATGTTGAGAGAACTGTTCGCCTTTGAAGTCAATCCCACAGAGAAAAAAACTGAAGAGAAAATCTACGTTTGTTACGAACCCTACGGCAGTTTTGGACAATATAATCGCAGTATTGCAATTCTAAAAGATGGTGTGGTTATAGACCCGAAAGAAGTGGGAATCTGGAGGGGTAAAAAACTCAAGTGCGCCGCGGTCAATAAAGATGATGTCCTCGCAATTATCAGCGACTCTGCAACATCCTCGGGGTGGAAGGGTTTTAGTGTTAAAGAGGGAAAGGGCAAAATTGTCGTTGAAAGCGAGATCAAAAGATGGGTTGAAGGAAATAAGGAGTTCATGCAACCATTCGACTACTACTATTACGTTGATGAGGAAGCGGGAGTTAAAGCCCTCCTGAAGAGCATTGGCGGGTCAAGAACTTTCCGCTTCATCGGGAAGCCCAAAGTCCGCATCATAAGCCTCCCAGAGGGACTATGCGTCGAAGGGGAGACATACCACATCAAAGACAAGATCAAGGCTCTGGGGGCAAAATGGTTCCCCGACAAGAAGTGCTGGTTGTTCAAAAACAGAAAGATTCCTGCAGAGCTTGCGGATATCGCGGAGATAGAATACGCTCCTGACGTCCCCGTTGAAGAGAGAGTCTTAATCCCCTCCGAGAGGGCTGAGATCCTGAAAAAAGAGATTGGTCTTCGCAAGTGAAAAAATCAGGGTATAATTCCCGTCTCAAGTTCACCCATTAGTGTATATATAAAAGCTGTTGCTGGCCCCACCCTCTTATGCACTTCTTCGAGTAGTTCATAGCATTTTCTGGATGATTCCCTGCAAGTTCGTGTTGATGAAAGGTCAATGTCCCTGCATACGTTGATGGCCCTCTCCAATATCATAAGGCCACTCTCTAGTTCGTCCTTTATCTCTGCTTTGTGCTTGTTCACGATTCTGGTGAACTCGTCCACTTCTTCCTCAAGTGGGACACTCCCAAACAAATCTATGGCTTTAAGAAGCGCTTTTTTATAACTGTCGAGCTTGGACAATATCTTCTCTTTCTCTTCTTCAACTAAAAACCTGCCATCAGGCAGAAAAGAACAAGTCCCTCCACCAAAGCCAGAGTACATGTCTTTTGCACGGTCTCTTGCTTCAACCAACTCTCCATTCCAGTTAAGCAGAGATGAGCCGATTCTTGTAAGTATCTCCAGTTCCTCTTTCCTGTCCTTTTGCTGTGTGGCCCTCACTATTTTCAGTCCCATAATTTTTTAAACTCCTAAAAACTATTTAAATCTTTCTACAGAAGGATCATCATCCTTGCCCAAGCCACGCTTTAAGGTTGCGGTAGATCATTGAATACAGTTTTTCCAGTTCTTCTTCCCTGAATCTGATCCCCAGAGCGTCCAGAAATTCCATATCGATCTTCTTTCTGATCGGATCTGTGTCATTCGGCCTGAACTGCTCTGGAAGCCTCCTGAGTTCCTCATTGCAATACCTGTCGAAGATCTCCGCGAGCTTTGAGACTAGTCTGTCGCTGAGCCCTGTAACGTCAAGGACGGGCATGAGTTTCCAGTGTGTCATTTTCAGCTGAACCCAGCCCCCTCCCGTTTCCGATCTGTTTGCCAGGACCGTGAGAATTCCCCACGTCGTATTTAGCCAGAGGCAGAGGGCTTTTTCCCGCTCCTGTTTACTTTCCTTGAGTTTGACCGTATAGAAGACGTTTGAAAGAACGGGCTCATCGCTATATATAGAAACAACGTGGCACGTATCTACGGCCAATCTGTCGGGGATTAGAAGTTTTCCTGCAAACCTGCTGAACAGTTCATCGCATTTCGCTCTCACATCATTGCTTTTTGCGGTTATTCGGGCATTCGGCTTTACAAGCATTCGCAGTCTGACTTCCTCTCCTCCCCCATAGACCGCAGGATATGATCCCAAACTACCTCGCGCCTCTGCAAAAGCATCGTGGAACTGGTGGCGGTCTATCCCTATTTGAGCAATTTTACCTAGTTCCGTCATTGGTATGTTCGAATTGAATACCCTCCCCCTGACTACTTCTGCGGTCAGCTTCGAGAGCTCTGGTTCTGGGAAGGCCAGAAGAACCCCCCAGTTAAATATTCTCTCTATCAGATCTCTCCTAGAGACCGCATAAGTGTATGCCCTCGCCCCGTTCGCTTCCACAAACCCCTCTCCTGAAAGGATTCTGAACGCTAACGCACGGGCTTCCATGGATGTTGCAGGTTTTCTGAGCAGGAGCGTTATCCTTGTAACCTCGTTTCTGTCTGCCTGTGTTCTCTTTCTCGCGACAATTAATGTTTCGCTCAGCTCCGTTGATTCCGAGAAATTGTAGCCGTTCTTCGGGTCATAGCTCACAACAATATGCTCTAGATGGAATTTTGTGAGCAATAGGCATCTCGCAAGGAACCAGCTCACTCCCGTGAGCAGAGACTTCGGGAGGACAAATGCGATTTTTCCGTCCTCTTTTACGTGCTTGTATGCCAAATACAGGAAAAGGAGACCTTCCCCAGCCTGCCCGATGTTGAATGTCTCTCTTATGTCCAGCTCAGAGAGGAGATCAAGCTTCCAGCGAAGGTCTGTAGAGATCAGCGGGTAACTGCGTAGCTCTTTCAGCACGGACTTCCTCAGCCCGTCATACGCTTTTAGCAATTCTTCTCTCACTTCTTTGTCAGGGATGAAACCGAACATGCCTCCCCCTTCTCTCCCTCCTCTCCCTGTGGGTCTCGTGAATGGGGGGTTCATTATGATAAGATCGAAGCTCGGTAGCTCCGCGGGGATTTTTCCACCCATAATGGAGGCTTCTTTTGCCTCCCTCATGAACTTCAGACCCTCTTCCTCAAAATAGATCGATATTTCAGGCATCCTTTTTCCCTTGAAGAACTCAAGAGACCCCAGCAATACTTTCTCATTTTCCTTTCCCAAGGGAACTGCAAACATGTTCATCCCATCCACCGCGGTCAAAGGATCCTGAAGCGCGAGGTTTGTGGAAGCGATCTGGACTGCGTACCTCAGGGCATCCATCCCCCAGACACATTCTTCGAGCATTGTTTTGTGGAACTTTTTGAGATCGATCTGCCCCCCTCTTCCGAACTCCGTGTAGATATGCAGGTCTCTGAGGGCATTGTAGGCGGCTGTGAGAAGGGTTCCGCTCCCGCATGCGAGGTCTCCGACCTTGATAGACTTGCTAAAGCTTCGGAAAACTCCCGTGCGTGTAAACACCGCGAGATATGCAAGCAGGTAGGCGGCTGGAACCGTTGTGAAATACGTCGCAAAGCCTTTCCTCACAGCCCAATCTCCCACAATTTTGTGATAGATCTTGCCCGAGAAGTCCTTTTTCAAAAGCGTGCTCTTCGATGAGCACTCCTCCGCAAGATTTACGAGTTCCTTCAGGGCGGGACTTGCCACGTCGGGAATTGCTTCGATGACTTGAATAGCTAAGGTGTATATCGGGCGGTAGTCTATCTCCAGAATGTCTTCAAACGCTCTTTTAAGCCCTTGCTTGTAACCATGCCTCCTGCACAGACTGCTTAGCTCCGTCAGACCCTTTTGCACGCATATTGACTGATAAAACGTTGAGCTCAAAAGGAGGGCCAATGCGGATTTGGCGTATATTAACTCATCTATCTTTCGGTAATCTCCTATTGAGAGCCCATAGAGCCTGTAAAAGATGTCATACAGTCTTCTAGCAATCTCTTTTTCCCTGTCAATGCTTTTTATCCTCCCCACAAACTCGTTTATCCTGTCCTCGATTCTTTCAATGGATTTCATCACGTCTTCTTCTCTGATAATGAACTGGATAGCCTCGCTTAGAATTGATACCAGATCGGGTATTTTTACATCCATCCCGTCGGATACCCATTTTGGCTCGATTTTTTTGTTTTCAAAGAGGGCTCTTAGGGTATCAGATATATCCCGCGGGACTATCAGCCAGACCCTGAACGTTGATTCCCGAAGCGCTTTTTCAAGCTCCGAATCCGTGAGGTTTTGGGGATACTGCTCTTTGTATAGAAGGGCGATCCCAATGTCTGCAATCCCTTCTTCAATCCTCTTCGCAATGTCTGCCTTCGCGTCCCTTTCAGAATACGAACCTTCCAGAACTATTTTCACACCGTTGAGGTAGATTATGATATCAGGTCTGTCTCTCCGCATCAGGTACTCGCTTGTGGCATTTATGCCGAGATCGTTGCTCAAAATCCTCGCGAGCAGAACATTCAATTTTGTCTCAAAAGCTTTTCCGACCATGAAAAGCGATAGAGTTTGAAGTATATAAAGTTTTTTATAAGTAGAACCTTCTACACAAAAAGACTTCTCAGCGATTTTTCAAAAAAGCTTAGAGAGAAAGAGGAAATTCATCTAGGGCGTCTGTAGATAATACAGTCGAATCCCCAACCCGGCTCTGATTCTGTGTAACCATGCTCCTTTAGAAATTCTTCAAGATAATCAAAGAAGTAAGCGAAGAGCTCGTCAAATTGTTTACCAGCAATCTCATCGATCACTTTTTTGTCGTATTCAGGATATTCAGTATACAACGCTTTTACGCATCTCTGGAAAGCTCTGTCTAGTTCATCATCGACCAAACTAAAGTACACTTTCTCCCCATCTTCAATATACATGCGTACCCCGAGGTCTGTTGCACACACTTCTATCGCTTTGGTACTGGGGTCTGAGAGAATCTCTTCTAATTCTTCGGACTTGTCAATTTTGTGTTTAATGAATTTGACTAAGCATTTCTCTACTTTTTCTTCAATCTCCTCCTCAACATCTCTTTGATCTCTAACCCTAAAAGAGAATAAATCTCTCATACAATCTCCTCATAATACCTTATAATATCATCGCCAACTTCTCTAATCAAACCCCTCTTACTCGTTCTCGGTTTGGCGCTCTCCTGCATATACTCCCTCCGTCTTATATCCCCAGCTCGTACCTCCTCTCTCGGAAGTATTTCTCGACTTCATCCCACACTGTTCTGCCCACCCTCCAGCCCCAGTTGCGGTTTGCCCAGCCCCATGCGTCCGACTCTGCCGTATTCTGGCAATTTGCGAGAAACTCAAAATCGCTTTCGGATAGTTCTTCCACCTTCTCTCTGAGCTCGCCAACTGCTACTCCGATGCATTCGGCGAGATATTCTTTGTATTTAGCAACCAAGTCCTCGCCAATTTCCCTGACTATATCTATCCAGTCCCCGAATTTAAAAGAGTATAAATCCCTCAACCTCATGATCCTATTAAGACATTCTTACTATATAAATATTACCACTTTACCACTTGATCAGACCAATCCTGCGGTAAAACCCGTCTATCGCATTTGCAATCTTTTCCAGAAGGTCAAAAAATTTGCCCAAAAGCGCATCCACAAGCTCCAGAACCCTCATTCCGTCCCCATAGTATATACAACATCGACTCCGAGCTCCTTTGCGATTTTGTGCATTCTCCAGTCCGCGGTGACAAGCGTTGCGTTTTCCATCACCGCGAGGGCTATTGCGGACAAGTCCTGATCCGATACCCTTCGGGCGTCCTTCACCCCGAGAATCCTGATCGCGTGCTCTCTCATCTTCTGAACCATCGAATGCGGGACAGGTATTTCGGACATCTTCGGTAGCCCATATCCCTTTGCCGAGATTGCATAGCGCTGTGCAAGTTCTCTATCCCTCCCGTAAAAGAGGAGGTCTATCTCGTCCCTGAACTGCGGGTTTTTTGACAGTTCATCCACGATCCTCGTCGGTGCGAGGCATATCTGCGTAACGCATTCCGTCAGGATGCTCCTCGTGCTCCCTGTGGACTTCGCCCTGTTCCGAGTGTACCGCGGGACGTCGCATTTCTCCGGCGGGATACCTTTGTCCATGCAGAGCCTGATCACCGAGCCTAGTGAGTGCGTGAAGTCCTCAAACGCGTGGCTCAGGCTTGACGTGTCGAAGACGTATTTCTTTTTCTCTGTCATTTCGCTCTTTTTACTGGACTAAATCCACATCGATTTCGTCCTTTTTTGCGTAAATCCTTATCTCCTTGAGCCCGAGCCCGTACTCTGGCCTAAATACGTATGCCAACCTCGTTTCTGGGCCGCTGAGACCATATATTCCGTCGAAGTCCATATATCCACAGAGTTTTTTCTCCTTGAAAAGACTCTCACCTGCTGGAGTTATGCGCAGTACGTCGAGTTCTCTGGCATCTGCGCACAAAGTATCAATACATATGGACAGAGTCCACTCTCTGTCAGGGGTTAAATAGCTCTTTGCATAGACTCGTACCGTGGGAGGGCTCCCTTCAAAACGGCACGTCACATACCTGTAGTCCAAAGAAACCCCTTTATCTACAGTCCCGCCACGCTTTCTGCACGCTTCCTCAAACTCCTCCAGAAATCTTCTAATTTTTTCACTCACTTTTACCATGTTTTCCAATACTCTTTTTCAAATATATACTTTTCTCCGCCTAAAAGAAAAAATTAAATACTTTTCAAAGAACAAATAATATGCCTGTGCGGTTTGGTGTAAAACCAAGAAACGAGCTGACAGTTCTTGAGTTCGAGATTGAGGGGGGAGTCCTCGACGTGAAAGAGCTCAGAGACGCGGTGGAGAAAGCTCCCGATATCGCGGGAAATACTGTCGTATGTCTGAGCGGTAGAGGGCCTGTCTGGCTTTTCGGAGCTTTGGCACACAAGTACCACTACACAAAAGCGGTTGCCACATACGAGCCAAGGATGAACGCGTGCATAGTGATCTCATCACACGATCCGAAATACCGTGTAGGAGACATCCTCCCCCTCTAATTTTTTATGCCTGCTATAGCGGTTCTGGGAGACCCCAATACTGGAAAGTCTGTTTTCACGTACCTCCTCTTCAAGGAACTGGTAAAGAGGGGCAATATTAGAGTGTTCCGCCAAGAGGGAGATCCGTCTGCCCCTACAGGGCCGTGGTATCTCGAAAGCGGGAAAGAAGAGCTCAGAAAGAAGATAAAGTCTCCTTGGGACTGGAAAAAGGTTGAATGGGTCAGGGACAGCATAGCCAACCTGAAAAAGACTTTTGATGTTGTGCTCGTGGATGCGGGAGGGGGTAGACCGCCCGCAGAGAGGGTTACCCGCGAAAATGCTGAAATCCTTAAAACCGTCGATGCGGTGATCCTCCTGTGCCGTAGCGACAACTACGAAGAGTGCTTCAGCGGCTGGGAAAAAGAACTCAGAGAAAAAGCCCCTCATGTGAAGATCATACTGAAATGCATAAGCACGCTTGAGGACGATGAAAGTAAATTCGAGGACAGTACGTGCATCCTCGTTGGATTAGACAGAAAACAGGCTACAAGCCCCCGCGAAGACTTGCAAAAAGCGATTTCAAAAATTGCGGAAAAAATCGAAAAAAGAGAAATCACGCTTTTTCTACAGAGCGTATAAAATATTTTAGCTGAGAAAATTGTGGGATTGAGATTTCTAGTGCTCCAAAGAATTCCCCGGCCTTAAATTCGTACCACTCGTAGTCCTCAAGTGTACCATCGGAAGCCACGAACCTTTGGAATCCTTGTTTTTCAATTTTTACTGGAAAGAGCGACAGCAAGACTTTAAGCCTCTCTGCGATAGGGCGGGCCTCTGCTAACCAGCGTTCTACTACCTCTCTGTTGGGGTTTTCAATGAGCTCTTTGACGGTCTTTTCTTCGACTTTGACTCTGGTTTCAAGAGGCCCAAAATCGAATTTGGTGTGAGAATACCACGCGGTGTGTTTCGGTTCGTCGTCTATGCGATACACTTTTACTTTCCTTTCAACTTCGATGTAACGTGGATCGCTCTCTAGAAGCTTCAATGCTTTATGTGCTAGTTCCTTGAGTTCAGCGAGTTCTTTTTGATGTATCTTCATCCTTCTCAGGAGTTCTGGATCTATTGACATTTTTCTCACCTCGCCCTCTGTGAAACGTATTCATAAACTTTCTCTACTTTCTCCAAGAGATCTCTGTCATAAATTGTTATCTCACAACTCATATCCCCTCGCTTCAATGGGTCGATGAACCTCTTTACTGTGGCTACTATTCTGTCGTTCTCTTTAATTACACTCTCTTTTAAATCGTCCTCCTCAGGTTTCTCCTTGAACATAATTGTTACATCTATTTTCCTTGAAACGTGCGCATGGATTATATCTGAAATTTTGCTCAACGCTTCTGGGTACCTTGTCAGTTCCCTTATTCTCTTTGCTCTTTCGACTTCCCACTTGAAGAAAACTGTAGATGGTTGCGATTCAATCTGCTTTTTGAGCTTCTCTATTTTTTCTTGTAAAACATCCGAATACGTCCTGCAGAACTTTATCTTTGATGTCCTCAATCCCAAAAGCCTCTTTACTTCAGAGACGAACTTCTTAAAATCTTCTGGCTTTTTTTCCGTCGAAGTTACCTGAATCTCTACGATCCCATACTCTGGATTAGGATTCCGAAAACCCGAGAGAGAATAGACTGACGCCGTGACAATTGCTTCCCCGAAAGATGTATTCAAAACAAAATCAACCCCATAATGGGATCTGAGAACTTTAACACCTCGCCCCTCCAAAAACCTGACCCATTTTTCAAACTCCCCCTCCATGTATAAAGGGCTACTGTATGGTATATAAACTTTTCTATATGTAGTAGCTACTACTCGAAACAAAAAAAAGATTAGAAATTCTTCTTTGCGAAAAGGGCAAGCTCGATATCAGACCTTTTCTCCTTCAGAAACTCATATGCGTTACGGACGTTCTTCAAGACGCTATTGAACTCTTCACTCTCCAGCCTCCTCGCAATCCATTCCAAAACGCCAGACGCGTACTCAATGCTCTTGATTGCTTCCTCCAAGGGTTGATATGAAACTTTCACTCCGAGCCTTTCTTCGAGCTCTTTGACCGCACGCCCCACTTCCCGCGGAGGTATTTCCTTGGCCCAGCACTCATCTGCAGGATCCCATCTGAATCCGAGCTTTTTCAGTTCCTCTTTTATAGCATACGTTTCCCCATAGATGCAGACTTTATCGGTCAAGGGCTTATAACTTGCTTTGATTCTTAACATCTTTTTCTCCATAATTCAGAACGGTTACAAAAATATATAAAGTTTTAACCCTACCATTACGATCCTCCGAAATTACTGAAGCAGATCGACAATGATCTTTCTCTCATATGCTCTAATCCTGAACCCCTTCAGGCGGTCTTCCTCGCCAAACAGAAATCTCAAATCCGACTCCGTTCTCTCATAACCCGCGAAGTGCACAAGCCCCCTGAGCTGATTGACCTCAAGACCCGGTCCCACAGATACTTTTCTGAGGTTTGTTACTCTAGAACACTCTGAAGACTTTCCAATACACACGTCAAGAGCCCATCCTTCCTTAGGGATAGTGTACCCGTTCACGTCTATTTCCACAAAAGGAGACTTCTCTGGAAAAGTGCACTCCAGATATCTTTCCACTTCCCCCGACGGAGAAATATTCAGCCCCTTAACTGCTTTCCCACCGTGCCCTTCACAGAGATCTTTAACAACCTCCAAAAAATTTTCGATGTCCCTCTCAAACAGTATGTCCTTTCTAGAGTATGCCCTATCCATGTTTTTCACTCCGTTTTTGAAGAATAAATATTTTGCGATAAAGAACTAAATCTTAAATGCTTCAACCCTTGATGAGACCTTTACAGGAACATAGACTTCCTTCACTTCTCTCTCTACCGTCTCGATGTCGGTCACTAGCTTTGCAAGTCTCTCGGGCATCCCTTTTATCACTTCGAGGACTTTTCTGACTATTTCCTCGGGGCTCCCTGCAAATATTACCCCTGTCTTGCTCGAATATCCGTGCCTCTTTATCTCATATTTCACCGCGATTCTCGCATACTTCAGAACGTCCGCGAGCCTCTCCTTCGTGAAGTCCTCGGATCTCCCCGTCTTGATTAGCCCTGCAAGCTTCAGAAGAACCTCTGAGGGGACTTTTACCTTTCTGCTGGTCTGTTTCAGGATCAAAACCGCTATGTTGCTTGTTTTATCCGTGCTCGAAATGATTTCTTTGAATATCGGGATTATCTCCTTCTCGGGGTGCATTTCGAGCAGATCCTTTCCCGCCTTCGCTTTTACCATTTCCCTAAGTTCTTCGATATCTTTCTTCAGGATTTCAAGCTTTTTCTCGGTCGAACCGAACTGGTATTCCATGAGCTTTCCAAGACCGCTGAACCTTATGTAGTCCCTCTCAAAGTCTCCTTTTATCGCTATCGCAGTTACCCTCACAGGAGGGGCGCTCTGCAGAACCTGCAAGCCCTCCCCAGGCTTATATCGGAATCCCGAATAGGACTTCTCCTTCTCCGCTATCTTTGCCTTCTTTGACAAGACGAATGTGACGTAAAGCGTGACATCGCTGTCGGGGACGAGCTTTTTAACTATGTCCGCCGCTTTCATGAAGTTCCTGACATGCTCAAGCTTTCTCTCTGGAGTTCTCACAAAGAACATCTCGACAAACCGCTCATATGGCAATAAGTCTTTAACTTTGATACCCTCGTAATCGAAGTCCTTGAGGTAATGTAAGGCTTGGACAAATTCCCAAGGATCCGCGCCGACAATGTTCACCCCGAAGGCGTTGCGATAGTGCTTGCTCAGCGCGAACCTCCTTGTCGTGATCCTGAACGTGAGCGCATGGGGCCTGTTTCCGAAAAATGGAATCTCGTATTCTTTTCCGTCGTAGAAGACCTTGTAAAGGGTGTACTGCCTTACATCGAACTGGCGATCTGCCGGGGCATATTTGTACTCGATCATCGGATAAGCGATTACAAAAGCCTTCGAGATCCTGAGCATATCCTTCTTCGAGACTCCCTTGAAGAGCTTCAGCCTGTCAGGACCATACTGTTCAAACCATACCCCCAGAATAGGGTCGAAGATCCTTATGTCATATCTGATTTCCCTGTCCTCGTTAGCCCATATGGCTTCCGTTCCTTTCTCAAAAGTGCGTGTCCAAAATGATTTCTCTAGGTCCTTTTCGGTTACCGTATCTCCGATGAGCTGAACGAGCTTTCTGACGAGATACTTGGTTCCTTCGACTTCTCCGTGTCTTATGATGAAGTCCTTGACGGGGATCTCGAACCCGCGAACTAGTTTCTCCTCGCTCTCTGTGGCAGTCTTCTCTACCTCCACTTTGAGGACTTTTACCAAGCAGAAGCTTCTCTGAGGGTTGTATTTGAGCGGGAGGGCGTAAACCTTCGTGGCGTATAAAGACAAAAATTCATGTGAGGATAAAGCGAGGTATTTCTCGTAAAGGAGGTTTGTGGCGATGAACCATCCCAAGCGGGTTCCGAAAATCGTATCCCCCTTGCTTGCCATCTTTGTATACTGGATATCCAACAACTCCTCTGAACCGTCCTCGAAAACAAGGATTAACTTCTCCTGTGACTTGCCATTAAGAATTCTCGCTGTCTTTGCCTCCTGAATCTTGTTCCTGAGCTCTTCAATTCCGTTCATCGCGTTCATTGCAACCCCCTCTTCACCAGATCGAGCCTCGAAGAGACCTCTGACCCTCTGAAAATTTGTTCTAGGAATTCGCTGTCGTTGCAGAACCTCTCTGCAAGGACTTTGAACTCCTCGAGCTGTTTGCTCCTTGCTTCTTTGCTGATCCTGAAGGTCTTCAGCGCCACTTCAAAGTCCTCCGCGCTGACTTTGGACTTGTCTGCCTTCAGAGCGTTCCTTGCGGCCCTAAGGACTAACTCTGCAAGCTCTGCTCCCGTGAACATCTCCGTTTTTTCTGCGAGCTCGTCAAGGTTTACATCTTTTGCAAGCGGGACTTTTCTGACCACACTCGTTTGAACTCTGAGGATCTCCTTTCTTGCTTCTCTGTCTGGTAATAGAACTGGGATTATGTAGTCGAACCTTCCAACCCTGATAAAGGCTTCGTCTAAGTCCTGCGGCCTGTTCGTTGTCCCTATCACGATTGTCTTTCTTCTCTCATCTCCAAGCCACTCCAAGAGAATACTGAAAGTCCTTCTTGAAGCCTCATGCTCGCTGATCCCTCCTCTCTGGCCGAACCTATCAATTTCATCGATGAACAGGATGCACGGAGCTACTTCCTCCGCTAGCTCAAGAACTTTCGCCATTCTCTGTTCCGTTTCGCCATACCACTTAGAGACTATTTTCTCCGTCCTGAGCCTCAAGAACGGTAGTCCAACCTCTTTTGCAAGAGCCCTTGCAAAGTGCGTCTTTCCTGTTCCCCCCATGCCGAAAAGGAGAATCCCTCTGGGCGGTCTCAAGCCGAGCTTTTCCGCTTTTGACGGGTTCTTTAAAACCTTGATCACGTTATCCCTTATGAAGTTCTTGAGGACTTCATAACCCCCCACTGCTTCAAAGCCGTGGCTTGGCTCTTCAATGTCCAGAATCCCGCTCTTTTTGATGATCTCATGCTTGTACTCCTGCAAAACCTCTTTTCTGAGGTCTCTGAATTTATAGATAGACTTCAATGCTACGCTCTCAACTTCATGAAGGTTGAGACCCGCTGTTATGTCCGCTATTCCGTTTTCGTATCTTAGCTGAAGGCTCTGTGCTATTTGCCTGAGCAATGTTTCTCTTTCCTCTTTTGTGCTCTTCGGAACGTTTTGAACTATTAGATACTTCAAAGTCTCGTCGTCGAAGAGAGCTTCGGGAGTTTCGGTGAAAATGATTACTGTATGTCCTCTTTCATACAACTCCATGTCGAAAGTGAATGATCTTATCGCTGAAATCAAGAGCTCGCTTCTCTGAAAGAGTCCGTGCATGATAAACACTATGTTCTTCTCTCTCCTGAAAACCCCATCCATGAAATCCAAAGCCTGCCCGAGTTCTCGGACAGGCTGGGTCGTGCCAAGGATGTCAGCCGTGATGGGGACATAAGCAACTTTTCCCACCGAGAACTCTACTTTGAATAACCCTCTCCACACAAAAAAGACGTAAATCGCATTGGTATTTTTGTCCTGCATGAGGTACTGCATGAACTGCTCGACCCTCTTCGGGTCGAGCGTTTTAAAGACAATCACATCCGAAAACTGGGCTCTTCGGGAAATCATCGCTTCCGTCCACCAATTCAAAACTTCAGTTTCCATAGTACTAGTGTAACCGCATGGTATATAAACTTTTCTATATGTAGTAGCTACTACACAAAATACTACACAAAACACAAAGCAATAAAAAACAAATCACCTGACCCTCCTGAAAAACTCGAATTCCTCTTCGCCTATCCTCACGGTATCGATTACAGTCCCCCTCGTCAGCCCGTAAAGGATACCAATGAAGGACGAAACGCCCAAAAACCCCGTGCTGGAAAATATGTCCATCTGGGTCAGGGATACCATCCACGAGAAAACCTTAGTCAGAGCTGACTCTATTCCGCTCCAGTTCACGATAATAATCCCGAAGCCCGAGAGGATTGCGAGGGAGACAAGATAGAGCCCCACCGCATACATGAAGACCTTTGATAGCGCTCTCAAGGCCAGACCCACGACTGTACCGAGCGCAAACCCGCCTACGCCTAGTGTTACAACACCTAACGGATCCATGATAACGCTATGCTTTTTCTTTTAAAAATTTTTGCATCAAAGAATCTAAAGAATTCACCTGACCCTCCTGAAGAACTCAAAGTCGTTCATGTCCTCGAGCATTTGCTTGACCGTTTTCTTCCTCGCAGACCTCGCCACCGCTACTACTGCCACCAAAACGAGGGCTGCGATTGCGATCATCGCTATTGTCGGGATCTCCGTCTTTATCGGGCTCGGAGTCGGGGTTGGTGTGGGAGTAGGCGTCGGGGTCGGGGTTGGTGTAGCAACGATGCGCACCAGCGGTAAGTAGTCGATGTTGTAGTCGTCGATGACGTACGGCTGGTCGCAGATTAAGTCGCCGTTGCTGTCGCCACACGTGTCGCTGAAACCGTATCCATCTGGGCTTCCCCAGTAGTTGCCACCCAAGTAGTTGCCTCCGACGATGTTCTTCCCTTCAGTCCTGGTAACGTTCCACGTGTTCGGCTGGCCTCCATAGATTGCGACGTTGTTCGTGTTGTTGAAGTAGTTGTTGTAGATCAGGTTGTTGCTCGAAGACTCGAGAGCGAGTCCAGCCTCGCCGTTGAGTCCAGCCTCGCCGTTGTTGGTGAAAGTTGAGCTGGCTATCGTGTTGCTATCTGAGAAGCGGAGAACGACTCCATCGTATCTGTTGCTGTTTGCGGTTACGTTGGTTATCGTGCTGTTGCTCGAAGACTCGAGCCAGATCCCACCTACATTGTTATTCGCAACGACGTTCTCAACTCTTATCCGTTCAGAACCCCACAGCTCAACTCCGACAGTAGTGTTGCTCAGGTCGAGGTTTCTGACAGTAATATTGGCGCAGTTCACGAGGATGACCTGTCCTGCGTTGCTACTCTCGTTTACCTCGTAGTCCTGAACGTTCTCAAGGTAGACTAGTGGCTTCCCGTTCACGGTGGTGTTTGTTACGGTGTTGTTGTAGGAATCAGAGACAATAAGTCCGCTGTTCTGCAGAACGCTATCCTTTATGATGTTGTTGGCTGAAGAGACAAGATAGATTCCTTCTTTAGGCTTGTCGCTACTCACCACAACGTTCGCTATCGTGTTGCTCTCTGAGATAAGGGCTCCAACTTCATTATTACTCATAGTTATATTGGCTAGAGTGCTGTTGCTACTCAAAAAGACACCAACGCCATAGTAATACTGGCTTACTGTCAGGTTCTCTATCGTTACGTTGCTGGTTCTGAGAACATAGATCCCGTATCCTGTTCCCGAGCCTGTCAGGGAGTACCCGTTCCCGTCGAGGACTACGTCGCTTGCAAAGATTCCGATGCAATAATACTGCCCTGACAGGAACCCTGTGATGTTCTGCGTCAGGTAGTAGTACCCGGAGGAGCTTATATCAGTACAACTTGAAATAGGAGTCTGTGCACTAACTATTTGCAGGCAAAGGAGCACCGAGACCAGCAGGCAGGCGAACAACCACCTCATTTTTTACACCTCTCTTAGTTATTCATTATGCTTTTATTTAAGCTTTTTCTCATCTTTACCTCACCCTCCTGAAGAACCTGAACCTCTCAACATCCTCATCAAGCTCCCTGGTCCTAGCCTGCAGTCTCGCATCGCCTCCGAACCCGTCTCCCTTATCGAGCCTCCTGAAGTATTTGA